>FWPV01006102.1_pt1 | contig 22903 bp, 19 predicted proteins | sample 2228371 | NCBI WGS metagenome assembly FWPV01 (sample SAMEA103939776, study PRJEB20133) | metagenome | reverse complement strand
CGCCGCTTGCTCCTGCCCGTCCGCCGGGCCGAAGTGTTGGAAGATCGCCAGGCTTTCCGAAAGATGCACACGCGCCGCTTCGATTTCCCCCACTTCGCGGCAGATGTTGCCCAAACGCAACAGCGTGAAGGCCAGGGGACTGTCCGTTTGGCCGATCTTCCGGCGGATCGCACACGATTCGCGCAGGAAGTCACGCGCTTCGGTCAACGCGCCTTCGTCGTAGGCGATCTGCGCCAGGGTCTCCAACGTGTCAGGATTGCTGTGTGGCGCACCGATTTCGCGCGCAAGCTGCAGGCTCTGCCAGAGCATCTGATGCGCCGTGTCGCGATCCCCTAACCGGTACGCAACGCGCCCGACACTTTGCATGCAGTTCGCCGCGCCATTCAAGTCTTTGAGCGTCTGCCGCAGTTCCAGGCTTTCCCGGTAAAAACGAAGGGCATCCACAAACGCCCCGCCCCACTCGGCGATCGTCCCCAGCGTGAACAAGGTAATCGCCATCCCCCACAAGTCGCCGATCTGACGGCGGATGTCGAGACTTTGTTGCACGAAATTCCTGGCCGCCTCACGGTCGCGGCGGGCAAAGATGTGGAGTCCCTCCCCCATTACGCCTAACGTCAACCCGACACCCCAAAGGTCGTTACCGGCCCGATAGAGATTGAGACTGTCGTTCAGCCGGCGTTCTATCTCTGCCGGAGGATACCATGATCCGGTATAGCAATTCAAGACATTCACCAACGCCAACTCCGGCCCAGGCGGCGCAGCTTCCAACACCTGTAAGGCGCGTTGCAGTGTTTCCCGCGCGCCGGGCTGCGAAAGGCGCAACAGACATTCGCCCTGTATCCCCAGCAGCAAGCCCAACAGTGCGGGCGGGGCGGCGACGCCGGGCCGGTCGAGCGTAGCGACAGCCTGCCCGAACAGCGTCAAGCCCTCGCGGAAACGGCTGCGGATGTCGCAGAATAGCCCCAGGCTGAGCATGGCCGCATGCAATCGCTCGAATTTGCCGTGTGCCACAGCCCAGTCCCACGCCGCGTGGATGTTCTCGCGCTCCGTGTAAATGGCTTCCAGCGCGGCCAGTTGCCCAAAAGCCACGTCCTTGCCGGGGCCTTTGAGCGCCGGTTCGAGACGGCGCAGCCAGTCGAGATAGTATGCGCTGTGCCGGTCGTGGACGGCTTCGGTGTGTTCCGGGTCTGCGGACAGTTGCTCCCCGGCGTATTGGCGCAACACGTGCAGGATGTCGTAGCGGTCGGGCGCAACGCGGTAGAGCATGGATTTATCGCTCAGCGACGCGAGCAGCGGCAGGGAAGCGCCGGACACCGCTGCGGCCGCCGCGCGCGTGAATCCGCCTCGGAAGACGGACAAGGCGCAATACACGGCCTGTTCCTCCTTGGAGAGCAAACTCCACGAGCGCGCAAAGACGGCGCGCAAGCTCTGGTGACGCTCCGGCAGGTCGCGCAGCGCCAGGCTGAGGAAATCGAGGCTGACGGCGATTTCGTCGGCGATTTCCGGGCAGGAGAGGAGCTTCGTCCACGCGGCGGCCAGTTCGAGGCCCAACGGCATCCCTTCGACCAGGCGACAGATGCGGACAATCGCGGCCATATCCTCCGTACCGGGCGCGAAAGCGTGGTTGGTGCGCTGCGCGCGCTCGATGAAGAGCCGCACCGCCCCGTAGTCGGTAACGTCTGGAAGATCGGCAGTCTCCGGACAGCGCAGCCCGCGCAATTCCAGCACCCACTCGCCCTGCACATTAAGCCGCTCCCGCGACGTGACCAGTAGTTTGAGCGACTGCGTCTGCTGCACCAGGTCGGAGAGCAACACCGCGCCGGAAAGCGCCTGTTCGAGATTGTCCAGTACCAGCAACATTCGCTTGTCGTATAGATAATGCGCCAACTGCGCAAAAGGTGCAGTGGCGCTTTGCTGGTAGAGGACGAGCTTCAGCACGTCGGCGATCGTCGAAACGATCATCTCCGGCGTCTCCACCGCTGCCAGCGGGACGAAGAAGACGCCGTCGGGGAAGGCCGCGAGCGCGGCTTCGGCGGCGCGCAGCGAGAGCCGGGTCTTGCCGATGCCGCCCGGCCCGACAAGCGTGATGAGGCGCGTCTCAGGGTCTTCCAACAAACGCTGCACTTCAGCCAGTTCCGCCCGGCGTCCGACAAACGCGGTGGAGAGCGTCGGCAGGTTGTGAGACGGCAGAACGCCGGTTGTCAGCGGCGGGAAGTTCGCCGGCAGTCCCGGCGCGACGGCCTGGAAGAGGTGTTCGGGATGCGCCAGCCCTTTCAGACGATGCGCGCCCAGGTCCTTGAGCGCCACGCCCGGCGGCAGTTCGTGCTGCACCAGGGCCGCCGTCTCCTGCGAGAGCAAAATCTGCCCACCACTGCCCGCCGACATCACCCGCGCGACGCGGTTGAGGGTGTGGCTGACGGCGTAATCCTCGACTCCGGCCTCCTGTGCCAGTTCTGCCGGGCCGGTGTGCAAGCCCATGCGCACGCACAGCGGGCCGAGGTCGCCCCAGTCCGCCTCGCACAGCGCGCGCTGAATTGCCAAGGCCGCCGCGAACGCCTGCGGGGCGAAGGTGAACGCGGCCTGGAAAGCGTCGCCGATGACTTTGAACACGTGGCCACCGTTCGCTTCGATGCCGTCGCGCACAATCGCGTGGTGTTTGGCAATCGCCGCGTGCATCGCCGCGGGCTGCTGATCCCACAGCGAGACGCTCCCCTGGATGTCGGTAAAGAGGAATGTGACCGTGCCGGTGGGGAGTTGCGGTGGCGTTATTTGTGGCTGGCCTGCAGTCCGTGCAGTGTCGGGTTGGGCGAAGGTTTGGGCGATCTCATACGGGCGGGACGCCCGTGTACCGTCGGCGGTACGAATACGCTGGTAGAGCGCCACAGTTTCGTCGGAGGGCGCAAGGCCCTGCGCGCGCAGATCGCGGATGAGCGTATCGTACAGGTGCAGGGCGGCGGCGCGCTGGCCTAATTGCGCGTACAACATCATTAGATGCCGGTGCACGCCTTCGTGCAGCGGATCGCAGCTTTGCCAGCGGCGCGCGTAATCCAGGGCGGTTTCCGGCTCGCGTGGGCTATACCAGAGCGTGAGCTTTTCCAGCGCGCCGGTATAGGCGCGGCGCAACGCTTCGGCCTGGAAGAACTGCCATTCATCGAAGGCGGCGCTGTCTTCGAGGGTGAAGCCGGCCATAAAATCGCCCTGGTACAGCGCGACGGCTTCCTCCAACAAGGGAATGCACGCGGCACAGACCTCGCGCTCCGGGTGAGGATGCGCCCGGCGCGTGGCCAGCGCCGCCTCGAAGCGCGCGACATCCACCCACGTTGTCTCGTCCGGCCGGAACGCGAGCGTCTCCGATTCGACCGCTATCCGGTCGGCCAGGGGCATCTGCTTGAGCATCCACAGCGCGTTGCGCAGGTAGGCGTAGGCGCTCGCCGCGTCGAAGTCGGGCCACAGCAGCGTCGCCACGGCTTCACGGCTGTGCGGCTGCCCGGTGACGGCGAGATAGACCAGCAGCGCGGTCACCTTGCGCCGCGTCAGCTTGACCGGCGCGCCGTCGCACTCCAGCCGGGGGGTTCCGAAAAGAAAAAGGCGTAAGTCAGACATTGTGGCCAACCATTGGACGCTGATCTTCGCAGATGCACGCAGATTTTTTCATTCTGCACATTCAATCTGCGAAAATCCGCGTTAATCTGCGTCCTGTATTATGGTACGGTGTAACGAGTGTCTATTCTTCTACAGGCACGTCGGCGAATTGCGGCGCGGGGACGGGCGGGATGACGGGCTGCGGTTTGGCGGGCGAGCGGCGCGTCGTCAGGATCACCGCGCCGACGATGATTGCCGTCGCCAGAATCGAGCGTGCGGTCAATGCCTCGCCGGCGAGCAGAAAGCCGAGCACGACCGCCACGACCGGGTTGACGTAGGCATACGTCGAAACCAGCGGCGTCGGCGCGACGCGCAGCAGCCACGTGTAGGCCGAGAATCCGATCCACGAACCGAAAACGATAAGGTAGCCCAGGCCAAGCCAGGAGGTTGGAGCCATCGAGCGCACATCCAACCGCCCCACATCGCCCACGAGGATGCCAAACACGAGCAGCGCCGCCCCGCCCACCAACATCTCCATCGCCGTGCCCAGGAGCGGGGATGCGGGCAAGGTCGCCTTGCGACTATACAGCGATCCGGCGGACCACGAAAACGCTGCGGCAAGCAGCACGATTGCACCGACCAGATCAACGCTTTCCCCACTGCCAACGGCCTGTGTCGGGTTAATCAAAAGCACAATGCCACAGAAACCGATGACGATGCCCAAAATCGTCTGCACACCGGGTTTTTGTCCACCAGGGCGCAGCGTATCAATCAGCGCCATCCACAGCGGGGTCGCTCCAATGAGCAAGGCGGCGATGCTGGAAGCTACCTTTTGTTCGGCCCATACCAGGCCACCGTTTCCACCAAGCAACAAACAGAGGCCGACAACCGCTGCCGACCGCCACTCGATTGTGGTGGGCGCGGGGTCGCCCTTCAGCCGCCGCCAGGCGTAGAGCACGCTCCCGGCGATCAGGAAACGCGCGCTCGCCATCAGGAACGGCGGCATCGTCTGCACGGCGAAACGAATCGCCAGATACGTCGAACCCCACACGACATACACGGCCAACAACGCCGCCCAAATCGCCAGGGAAGAGAGTGCATGTTGTGATTTATCAGGTTGCATAGCAATACCTTCTGCAGAGGGATGCGCCTGGGCATAGCCACAGGCGAGAATCATTATAACACGATGGGGGAGAGTCGCAATAGAAGAAAACGAAAGACGCCTCAAGAAACGCCGGACAAGACACCAGAAAAGACGCGCAAAAGACGGCGCGCGGCTATACTGAGGGCATAGTTGAAAAGAAGGAAGACAAAAAGACAGTTCGGCCACAGAAAGGAGATTTGCGATGTGTGAATCGTTTGTAACCGCAAAACTGGCAATGGCGATCAGTGAAGAGCGGATCAGCCACAAGCGCCAACCCATCATCCTGGAGCGCTTTAACCTGATGCACTACGTGCGGCCCATCGTGCACAGCCTGTTGAGCTTCTTGTTCTAGCGATTCCTGCGCGGCGTGCGTCGCCTGTTCGATGTGCGCCTGCGGCTGAATTTCAGTTCATTGCGCTACGCGGCACAGCAGAAGTAGTCGTACACCAACAATCTCACTTTATACGGAGAACTTGATGATCTACGAACTCGAGACAACAGCGTTTGAGAAAGCCCGCCCCCTCTTCCAAGCGAGGGGACATGGCCAACGCTTTGCAGACGCCATATTTCGAAGGCAATCACGTCGGCAGAGTTCTTCGTAAATGATCCTGAACACCCCACAGCAGCGCTTGCCGCGCTGCTGTGTGAGTTTTTCTTTCCAGCAGGGCGGACGGATGACGACGCCTTCGTTTCAGTCACGGGGCCGATACAGCCCTGCCGAATCTGCTCCCAACAACCCGGCCTGGTAAGACCGCGCATCGACCGGGGTGAGCAGCGCCGTCATTTCCGACGATAACAGGGTAAAACGCCGCAGGGTTTTGAGGCGCTTCTCGATGGCATCAACGGCCGCATCGTTCCATAACCATCCTTGCGATTCGTAACGTTCCAGATTGAGCGGCAGCGTATAAGCGCGCAGGGTTTTGTGGCCGTAAATGTTGAAGAAAACTTCGAAGTACGACATGACCAACTCGCGCAACGTGCGATAGACCGGATCGCGCAGCCGCAACCCCACGAAGTTCGATTTAGCTACGGCGCCGTAAAAGCCGTTGAGTTTGTAAATAGCCAGCACATGATCGTCGTCTGTGCCCTCCTCCGGCAGTAGATCAATGATGAGCGGCGGATACCCAAGCCGGCGTAACGCCGCCACCGCGAATACGCCGCCATCCAAGCAATGGGCACGGCGTTGCTGCAACACGCGCAGCGGACTGCGGTTAGTGTCCTCCGCCGCATAAGCAACTTCATCCAGGAAAGCCTGGATTTTTGCCGGCGTGGTCAAGCCGTTCCACAAGGCCCGCTGCTCTGTAGTCAAGCGCATCTCAAAAGTCAAAGTCGTTGATTCTGTCACCCCAACCTCCTAAAACATAACAATGGCCGGCGCGCTTTCTATCCGGCGTGCCGGCCATAGAACACATGTCCGGCGCAAATTCATACCTGCGTGGGCAACACCAGTTCAACTACGATGCCGGGACCATCTTCGCGGTTAAAGCTGCGACACGTGCCCCCTACACTCCAAACTTGGACCGCCACCATCGAGAGACCCAATCCCATGCCGGCGATTTGGCCGGTCGTATATTTGTCCACCTGGTAATAAGGTGTCCACATCCGTATCAACTGCTCCGGCGACAGCGTCAAACCGTTGTCCCACACCTGAATCCCCACTTGCTGCACACCGGCTTCCTCAACACGCACCGTAACCATCGGCGAAGTTCGTGGATGAAATTTCCGGGCGTTCTCCAAAATCTCCCATAACATCGTCTCAAGACTCCAGCGTGAGATTGCAAGGCGTTGTGTACGCAATGATTCGTCCACCATGACCGTAATGTTCGATAGCATTAACTCGTTGTTGATCTCCGCAATCAACGCTTCAAAGTTCGCCAGCGGGAAGGCTGCGTCCGGCATTGCAATGCGCGGAGCACCGAGATAACGGACGATCTCTTCGATTTCAAGGTAAAGATGCTCCGCCGCTTCGGCAGCATTGCGGATAAACAACAGCATGTCGTCCCGGGTCATCCTTTCCGCCTGTCCACGGAGGAAGGTCAACCCGGTGTAGATAGGCACCATCGGAGTACGCAATTTGTGCGCAATCACCGAATGAAAACGGCTCAATTCTTCCTGCAACGTCGTTTTCTCGGTAATGTCTCTCAAGCAAATGATGCGCCCCGATCCCATATCCAGGCCGGCAGTAATGTCGAGGATTTCCACTTGGAGCCAAAATGCCGGCGCGGATGCCGTCTCAGGGCATACCAGGTACAGCGGGAGGGGCGCTTTATCAATGAACATTTTCTTCGGCCATAGCTCCCAAGCGGCACGGGGTTCGCGGTTGTAACGTTGTAGGATGAGGTCGGTAAAGATGGGCGGTTCGGTTTTATCGGTCTCGCGGCTCAACCCCAGATAGACCTGCGCTTTGGCATTCGCATAAAGCACCTGTTCTTGGTCATTGATGATCACATATCCATCATTGGCCCGTGTCAGCAAATAGCGAAACATAGCTTCGGAAGCGCGCAAGGTCGCCGTGCTCTCGATAATCTGCTGTTCCAAGACACTATTCGCCGCCCGCAAGGCCGCTTCGGTATGCTGATGGGCGAGGATTTCTTCTTGGAGCCGCTTTTCTTGAGCGGCGATTTTCTGTTCCATGTGGCGGAGCGTCAGTTGGGTTGTCACCCGCGCCAACACTTCTTCCGCGTGGAAAAAGGAGGGCAAATAATCAACACCGCCGAGAGCAAAAACCTGGGTTCGCTCCACCGGCGCAGCACTAACACCGCTGAAAATCACCGGCGCAGACCAGCCGGTAGCCGTTTTTAGGCGGGTGTAGACGTCAGCGCACGCCAGATCAACAATGACAAGGTCGGGCACAAATTCGCCGAGTGCAAGCGGGGTAGCTTCTGCCGACGAGGAAGTGTGCACCACGTATCCCTGCGGCGTCAACACCGCCACTAAAGCCTGAGCTTCTGCGGCATTATCACTGATCACCAGAATTGTATCTGCCATTGTTCATCCCTTTTCACTGTCGCCATAAGAATGCCTGTAATTCCTGCAACGATGTAAGCTGTGGATAGCCCCATGCTTTCATAATAAACGCCAGTATATCGGTCGCAAACTCATGCAAAAAAGTGAAAGCCATGACCCGGCGAAAAAAGTCATCGTTCAAGGTGATAGACGGATCATAAGCCTCCAAAAAGGTTAGCCAGCTTTCAACGTCGCCCCTGAGTCCACTAAACCACAACGCAATCCATTCATATTCCTGTTGCCCGACAAGGGCATCCCCAAAGTCGATCAACGCCGAAATGCGCCATGTGCCGTGATTCCGCTGCAGGAGGAGGTGATCCTCGGTCAAATCACCGTTCAGGAGCCGCAGCGGCACATCTTTGTCCGTCTCGAGCACAGAATTCAAGAAGTCGGGAATCTCGGCCACCATCGACGGCGGCAAGAGTCCTTCCCATTGGACAGGATCGGCAGCCTCCACTGCCCGACGGTGGACAAACTTCCACCAGTCGGCGGGCGTGTGCGGCAAGGAGGTCAATTGTGTTACCGGCACACTGTGCAGGCGTTGCACAAGCGTCCCCAGCTCGGCAGCGATCCGTAAAAGATCACGGCGCGGGATGCGGTCACGGACAACGCGGATGGGCAGCCCCGGCTTGAAATCCATGACGATGTAAGGCCAAGACATTTGATCTTCGAGGATGCCCTGCGCGATGAGCGACGGCACCGGCAAATGGGCGTGCTGCCCTAACAGGGTGTACAACTCACATTCCATGTCGAAATCCTCATGGCAGAAGGGGGCGTAGATTTTGACGACGTAGGAGGTGTCGACAACGAAGACCGCGTTGGTACCCGGATAGCCGGCTTTCACTTCCTGCACCGGCAGATGATGACGACGACAGATTTCACGCACAGCAGATGTCCACTGTGCGACATTGGTAAACATACGCCCCCAATCGGACCAGCTAGTGACGATCGGAAGTAAGGTCGCCATACATCCCGGCGCATCCGGCTTTCAAGGAAAGAGCTTTTTGGTCAATGCTGCGACGCGGGCACCCATTTCACGGGCCCGCTGCAAGTCCGCGGGCTGCGGCATACCGACGGCAAAGGGGCCAAAATGTGGCCCTTGTGTCGTCCCTGCCACCACCATCCCCGCCACCAACATAGCGGTGAGGATTGACATATTGGTCATTTCGTGGCCACAGCCTGCCCCCCCGGAGGTGGTGAATGCTGCACCGACCTTGCCCTCTAACTTGCCGTAGATGGCAGCGGTCACATCGAACATTTGCTTGACCCGCGAGGCCATCTGCCCAAAGTAGGTGGGGGAACCAACGATGATGCCATCCGCCGCCAGCCAATCCTCATTGGTGGTCTGCGAGACGGTTTTGAGCACACACGCCACACCCGCCACCGAGCGCACCCCCTCGGCCACGGCTTCGGCCAAGGCTTTCGTATTCCCCGTCGAACTAAAATATGTAACAAGAATTTGCGTCATTGTCTTACTCTTTCTGAAATAGTCAAAAGTCAAGCGCAAAAGGCCCCAGTGGCAAAATAAAGTCCAATGCCCCCTATGAAGTTGCCCAACCACAGAACAAGTATAACGTCTCGGCGCAACAACGGCGTTGATCAAACATGATGCCGTAGATTTTTTCTTTCTGTACCGGTCAAGATGATTCTGTAATGAACGGCTCAAAAATTGTACTCGGATTTAACGGATTCTATGGATTTTTTAAGGGAAAAAATTCGTGCTCTCCGTGTTCATCCGTGTACCAAAATTGTAACATGCCCCTGACTACTACAATTTTTCTTTCTCCGGGTTCTCGAGGCTCATTTTCAGAGCAAAGTCCTTCAGGCGCATTTTACCTCGCGCCGCGCGCAATGTCGAGACCTTTCTTCGCCAGTTTGATCGCCAGCGCGCCACCGGGCACAAAGAGGTCCACCGTCTCTACCCCCACATCGAAGAGAAATTCGGGATCGAGGATTTTGCCCATATACTGTTGAAACGTCTTGCCACCGGCCTGCCATTGTCCGGTCAAGCCATCGTATTCTATAATCGCTTCTTTCTCTTTGGAAAGCCAACGGTATTGAAAAGCATAGACCGGCCGATAATAGAGATCAATCTGCGTGATGGCGACACGATCCTCCAGGATGTGCTCGGCCTTGACGCTTTTGGTTACCTCGATCAGCACTTCATGCACCACCACCGAGGCTCGTGCTATGGGTGGCACGACGATGACCTCACCGCTAGGTAAATCGCTTAACTCGCGGTCAGAAGCTTCGACGGCGGGATACTTGAGATAATCGGCCAACGCCGGATTGCGGGCCCCCGTCAAACCATCAATGAAGGCGTCGACATGCAATTCTTCGCGACAGTGCTCTAAGCCCGAAAGGATGATTTTTCCCCCGTTGACCTGATACTCCACGTCGGCAATCGTCACCGACTTGATTGCCGGATCGTTGAAGGTTAACGGGTAGTCGGCATGGCGTTCATAGACGTAACGCGCATCGCAGACAACGCGCCAGAACGGTTCATAGCGTTGCTCTTTGTAAACCAGTTTGAAATCATCGTCTTTGGGACGTTGAAGCAGGCTGCCCATCTTGGCAATGGTCCCAAACGCATCCACTTTGCGTCCCCAGGCTCGCCCTTCTGCTTGCTCGATGGAGATTTGCTTCTGCAAAATAAGAGCGCGTTCATCGGCAAGATTAACTTCCATGTTACCTCCTTAGTCATCAAATGCGCTCTATCTTCAGGAAAACACGATCTGTCAGGGGCGCAACGCATCCCGTGACGACAGTTCTTCGATCAACCGCACGTTCTCAGCCAGTTGGGCAGCACTGGTCATGCCGATGGTGAAGGCATGAAGGGAACCAAGTTGCAGGGCATAGGCAATAGCGTTACGCACATTGCTTTTCAGCGCGCCACAACCGAGGATTTTCATCCCATAGATGGCTTTCCCGGCTGCGTATAGGTGGGCCAGGATGGGAATAACATCGGCCGGCGGCGCATCCATATTGACGCCGGCATAATTGATGCGCACCAGGACAACATCCACCCACGGCGTCTGCACGGCGGTACGCAGTGCGCCCAGGCCATGGCACGAGAATCCCACCGCACGCACGCGCCCCTCTTCCTTCGCCCGAGAGAGGGCCTCCATGGCGCCGGCATACTTTTGGGGCCAGTGAGCATCACTCAACGCATGCAACAGGACAATATCCAGGCAGTCGGTATGCAATTCTTGGTGGAAACGGGCCAGGGCCTTGGTCACCTCTTCTCCTGTCCGTGCCATCGTCTTGGTCGCAATCACTATCCGCTCACGGGGCAGACCCTGTAAAGCGCGCGCCACGTGCGGATGTGAGCCATAGGCATCCGCCACATCCCAGAAATTGACGCCGGCATCATAGGCACGCCGCAGCAGATTTGCCAGCCCATCCATCCCCAGCGCCGTCTGGTCCGAACGCCCACCCCATCCATGGGTGCCGGTTCCAATGGCCAGACGCGAAACTTTCAGACCGGTATTGCCAAAATCAACGTAGTCCACAGGCAAAAATCCACCATCGTCAAGCCCTGCCCCACTTCTCGTAGGCTTCCTTGAACGACATGCCTCTCGCAAAGTCCTCACGCATCCCCTGTTCGCGGGCTTCGATATCTTCGGCCTTTTCCAGAACTTCCAGGGCAATCTCCTGGGGAACGACGATAACCCCATCTGCCTCGGCGACGATCCAGTCGCCGGGACGCACCCGCACCATGCTGGTGAGTGTGCCGGGCATGCCGATGGGAACATTGACGGCAGTAATGCTCCAGCGCTTAGCCGATTCGATGGGCGATGTGCCGCGGGCGCAGACGGTATAATTGGGGATGACCTCCAACCCCCACAAATCGCGGATGAACCCATCAATGACAATGCCCATCGCCCCGCGCTGCTTCAAATCCCAACTCGTCATCTCGCCGAATTTGCCGGTGTGCGGCTCACCGCCCCCATCCACCACGACCACACAGCCGGGGAAAAGGCATTCGTGCAGCTGGGGACCGCTCATCACCGGTTTCCCCTCAGCTTGCGCTTTCTCCATGGCGATCTTTTTCTCTTCCCACGTTGACGGATCTCGGCTACCGCGCACCGTTACCGCCATACCGGCCAGATGTTGCTTGGGGAACAACGGCCGGATGCCCAGATCAAGGCACTGGTTGCCGTATCCCATCTGATCCAACGCATCGTAAAGGTTCGCCACGCGGATTTTGTCCCAACGGGCCTGCAATTCCAAAACCGAGAAATGTTTTTCTTCTGACATGGTTGATTTGCTCCTCTTTGCTCTATTTTCCCTCAAACTCCGCATTCGCCCGTTCGACGAGGGCCTTCATATAGCCGATACTAAAGGCCGTACCGATTCGCGGGTCATTGCCCATCAAGGGAATATGATCTGGAATGATGACACCATCAAAGTTCACCTCACGCAGAGCGCGCATGACCTTGTACATGTCCATGTAGCCGTTATCCAGAAAAGTCTCCACGAAGTAGGGGAGTGGCTGACTCACGTTGCGGAAATGAACCTTGAACAGCTTCTGCCGTTCGCCGAAATAGCGGATGGTCTCGAAGATGTCCTTGCCCATCCATGCGCCACCCTCTAACCAGCACCCTACGCAGAGACACAAGCCTACGTTGGGGCTGTTTGCCAGCTCAATGGCGCGACGGTAGCCCTCGAAGTTGCTGAAGATGCAACGCGGAATGCCGCCCAGTTCGGGGACAGGCGGGTCATCTGGGTGAATGCCGATCTTGACGCCGGCTTCTTCCGCCACGGGCACCACCTGCTCGATAAAATAGGCGAAGTTGTCCCAGATTTCTTCTTCACTGTACCGGCGGCCGTGCGTGAGGGACAGGCTATACTGCCGCCCATGCCAGTGACCTGTATCGGCCTTCGCCAGATTGAATGCCCGCGCAGGCGCACCGCCGCGTGTCGTCTCACGCTCGGTACTCCAGATGCCGTTCGCCATGTGAGCGTAGGTCGTGTAGGGGATGCCGGCCTTGCCCAAATTGCGCAAATGCTGCTTGTACTCCTCGATCTTCGCATCACGGTTCTCCAACCCCAGCACGATAGCGTCTTGATTATGCACATCGCTGTTGCCGAAGCCGTAAACCTTGAGGCCATGATCCTCGAACAACTTGCGACGGTCGGCATAATACGCATAACTTGCCTTACTGCCATCGGTCCACAGCACAACGTAATGCACACCCATCTGTTGAATGAAAGCAAGGTCGCTCTCGGTCGGTTCGGGCGTGATCTGCGCTGCGATTTTGATGCCCGGTTCGATGTCGGGCCGCGCGATAAACATGGGTTTTCCTCCATCAGTGCGCTATATTCGGCCTTATGTGCCTGGTCAAATTATGGCACAACTCTCAGCGTGGTCAATAGGCCCGTAAAATCAAGAGAAAACCTTCGATCCTCTCCGCCTCCACGATGTCCTTTGCGAGTCGTGACCTAACGAAGCCGCGCCTCAAACCGACCGGTTAAGTTCATACGCTAGGCTACCAACAACACCATGAGATCGTTCACATTCGTCCCTGTCGGTCCGCTGCGCCATAGGGCGCCTGCGGCCTCCAACACGGGATAGGCATTGTTGTCGGCCAGGGCAGCGGCGGGATCCCAGCCGGCGGCCCGTGCACGTTGTGCCGTCTCCCCATCAACCATAGCCCCGGCGGCGTCGGTCGGGCCATCTGTTCCATCGGTTGCCAGGGCCAAGAGTCCCACGCCCGGCAGTCCCTCCAACGCCAGGGATGCCGCCAGAGCGAGTTCCTGGTTGCGCCCGCCTTTCCCCCGTCCGCGCACGGTGACCGTCGTCTCCCCACCCCAGATGAGACAAGCCGGCGCCGGTAACGGCTCGCCATACACGCGGATGCTCTTCGCCACGGCGGCGGCAACTTTAGCGACCTCGCGCGCTTCGCCTTCCATAAATGTCGTCAGGAGAAGCGTCCGGTAGCCCCATCGTTCTGCCTCCGCGGCGGCGGCCAAGACGGCCAGTCGGTTCGAGCTGATAATGATGTTAGCGACATTCGTAAACAGCGGATCACCGGGTTTGGGCGTTTCCGGGAGGTCGCCGGCAAGGCCTCGTTCCAGATGATGCCGCACGGAAAGGGGCACCGTGTCCCAGAGACGGTAACGCGCGAGGACCGCTTGCGCGGTCGCATAGGTCGTCGGATCAGGCGCTGCGGGGCCTGAAGCGATAACATCCGGCGGATCACCGACCACGTCGGATAAGATGAGAGTCACCATAGGGGCCGGGTGGGCCAGGCGTGCCAATTGTCCTCCACTAAGGCGCGAAAGGTGTTTGCGCACCGCGTTGATTTCGCCGATAGGAGCCCCGGCGCGCAAAAGTGCATCCGTTACACTCTGCAAGTCCGCCAGCGTAATGCCCGGCACGGGCGACGGCAACAGCGCCGAAGCGCCCCCCGATAACAAGAGCAGGACGCGATCCCGCGGGGTCGTTCTCTCCAGGAGCGAGACAACGGCTTCAGCGCCGGCCAAGCCGGCCATGTCGGGCAGCGGATGCCCGGCCTCTATGACCTGCACGGCGGCCGGCAGGGCCTGGGTGACGGCATGCCCGTATTTGGTCACGACGACGCCGGCAGTCAGGGCGGATCCTAAAACAGACACCGCCGCTGCGGCCATCGGGACGGCCGCTTTTCCTACCGCCACAAGCAGGATCCGCTCGACGGTCTCGAGATCCCAGGTGTACTCCGCAATGTGCAGTCTATTCCCTTCGCGGGAGAGAACGCGCTCAATGGCCGGTCGCGGATCAACCGCGCGTAGGGCGGCTGCCTGGATGTGGATGAGATGTTCTTTCAGCCTCATCGTTGACCTACGGGCGCAGGTTAGCCAGGGCATAATTTGCCGCTTCTTCCGGCGTCGTCACATCACCCCGCAAAATGGCGACGAGGCCGGCCTGTAAGGCCCGCCGTACCATCGTATCAATGCTAGGTGGCGGATTAAGCACAGCATTTTCGAGGAGCTGGGTCAGGAAAACCGTCTGTTCCGGCAATAGCCCCCACAATTTGACGGCATCGTATTGGGCCGGCAACAGACGGGTAGCACGACTTAAATCTGCAACTTGTTCCGGCGCCGTCAACCATGCCAACAGTTTGAGGGCCGCTTTTTGATGGAAGGGCTCCTGGCTTACCAGCGCCATATACCATACCCGGCCGATGGTTATCGGTTTACCGGACGGCGTTGGCATCCAGCCAGGCAAGCTGCCCTGGGGGGGATTTGCCCAGTAATCGCCCGCAGGAACAACGCTCAATTTTCCGATTCCCTGTTGGTAGGTTGCCCAACAGGCCGCCGCATCGGATAAGTTCAGAACACGTTCGGGATTGATCAATTTTTTGGTCCTCATTTCGGCGAAAAAACGATAAACCTGTTCCAACGCTTGCCGATCAAGTTTAGCTTTGCCGTTTTCATCCACGAACGTACCGCCGCTTCCCAGATAAGCGGCCAGCAATATGTCATCGGCCAACCCGTCCGCCGGTGCCGCCGGGAAAAGAAGAGTATAGCCGCCGGTCAGCACATCGGTCCACGAAAAAGGCGGCGTGGCGGCAATGCCGGGGCGGTAGACGGTGTGGTTGGCTCGAACAACATAGGGTATACCATAGGTGGTGGTCATATTCGTGTTGGGAACCCACACAAAGGGAAAGAATTGCTTTGCCTGTACCGGTGTTGTGTGGAGCGGCTGGAGATAGCCGGCCTTGGTGGCGGCCTGGAGATCATATAGATTGAGGATGATCAAGTCCGGCAGGATGGTCGGTGCAGCACTGTAGGTTGTGCTCAAGAGGTTGTATATTCCGCCTGTTCCAGAAGATTTTTTCACAATGATTTGCACCTGGATATCCGGCTGGATCAAAGAGAACGCCGCCAGTTGTTCATGGAAAACTGCGGCACCTGTCGCATCCTCATACGGATTGAGGAAATCGGGAACCCATAAAGTCAATGCTGCTATATTCGGTAGAGGAGTGGGGATAGGGGTGGCGGTAGGCAGCGGCGTGGGGGTCTCCGTGGGGGTCGCTGTAGCGGTCGGTTGCACCGTTTCTTGCCAGACACATCCGCCGAGTGTTACAGCAAGAAAAACTGCCAGAAGAGACATTCTTATCATTTTAAAATTACACCTCCTGTGAGTGTCGTCGGGTGGTTGTGGGGTCGGGTAGAATGGTGAGACCGGTGCAAAGCCCACCTCATGTTATCTATTCCGAAAATAGCTCTTTTGATGAAAAAAGTTTGTTTCTGTCAGCAGATTAAGCAGATTGAGTAGATTTTTTGAATGCTCAAAGAATGATCTGCGTGAATCTGCGAAAATCGGCGTCCAGCAGCTTCTGAACCATTTTTAGCTTTGATGGAGAACATCGCTCATGGTGTCCGCAGCGAAAATCCTCGCCGGCCGCGGCGACCACGGCCTTCTCGGCGCAGTAAAATGAGCCTTATGGCCCGGATAGTCATCGGCGCGTAACTCCTGTTTTGGATGGGCGGCGATATCATGGCTGCGCATTGCCGGTATAGGCTTGTACGGCAGTGTAAATCGGGCGAGGCCGGAAATCGGGCGTCACATAGACATAATAGTCCTGGTAATTGTGAAGGGGGAAGGGAGTACGAAACATCCACATGGCGACTACCGGGCACCAGGGCCACCGTTCTGCCGCCCACGTATAAGCATCCAGCGTATACCGAATGCGCACCCCAGGTTTGACGGCCCATACCCAACGCGGATGGTCATTCCAACCGGCCTCGGTTACATAGATGAGCTTATCGGCATCGCCATTTGCATCCATAATATCCCGTAACAGTTCAACCCGTCGGAAGTTGATCAAAGCGGGATCAGGGGGCGTATCCGGTGAGAATCCCAAGCCGTAAGCATGAGCGGCCAGCGCATCAAAATAAGGCGCCGCGCCGGCCTCGTACATCGCCTGCAAGTAAAGCAAATCGTTCAAGCCGGCGGGACTGCCCGGCGGTTCGAGCGTCGGCGCAAGCGCACCTCCCAACACGACAATCTCGGCATTGGCCGTGTGCGCGGCAGGATAGACGACGCGCAAGAGATCGCTGTAGCCGGCCGGATCCACCGGCCGATAGCCCCATTCAAAACTCAAATTCGGCTCATTCCAGATGATGATATGCCGCACTTCTTCCCGATAGCGGCTGACAAAGGCGGCGACAAAACTCGCAAAGTCGCTATAGTGGGCGGAATCCAGATAAGTAAAGGTTGTTTCTTGTTGCTTGGGATCGGGCCTCGCCCATGCCGGCGTCATGCCGAGGCGGGCAATGACCGTCAGGCCCTGATTGTGCGCGTGACGCAGCACCTCGTCACTGTGTGTCCAATCATACCTCCCCTTCTCCGGCTCATTGTAGACCCAGGGAAAGTATTCGACAATCCACGGCGCTCCCATTTCGCGGACCATGATCAACGACGTCTGAATCTTCCAGATTTCCACTTCATCCGTCAAGCGGGTGTGAACGCCTACCTTCGGGTTGGACGTAATCACCTGTTGCGGAGGCGGAAGCGGCAACTGCACGCGCACCGGCTCGATACTGCCCATCGCGATCAGCAGCACGAACCAACACCAGAAGCGGCGTTTTTTGCCGGCTACGCACGCGCCGCGCTTGTGGAGCCTATTCTTGAGGTTTCTCATGACTTGTTCTCCATAACATTAGCATTAAGCATTATACCTGAAATATCCAAGCGAGGCGGTGAGAGTCAGGCGTGATGAGTCGCGGAACTCTGAAATTGTACACCGATTGGCGTAGACAAGCGTGCGTAAGTCCTGACCTATTCACGTCTTTGCAGGCACAGACGGCAGGCAAAGTGTTGAAAGGGCGTACCGAGTGCACTTGCCGAACGGCCTTGACCCGGCTATAATAAGGGGCATGCAGGATAAGCTGTTGGACCAACCGGACACATTCGTACGCCTTTTGACCACGGCACTTACCCAATCCCCTCTACCCGGCGTGGCGGCCCAAAAGAAGATGGCTTCGGCCAATCGGCCCTGGGCGCCGGAAACGGGCGATACCCCACGCCAATCGGCGGTGCTGGCCCTGTTACATCCTTCCCCGGCCGGCGTGGCGTTGCTCTTTACCTTGCGTCCCACACGCCTGGCCCATCACAGCGGACAGGTCAGTTTTCCCGGCGGGGGCCACGAGGAAGGGGACGTGACATTGGAGCAGACCGCACTGCGCGAAACACAGGAGGAATTGGGGCTGCATGCCGCCGACGTGCACATTTTAGGGCCGCTGACTACTTTGTATATCGCGTCGAGTCGCAATATGGTACACCCTTTCGTGGGTTGGCTACCTGCCTTACCGGCACTCCGACCCAATGCGCAAGAAGTGGCGGACGTATTGACGGTGCCGCTGCGCACGCTGCTCGATCCGCTGACGGTGACCACCTGCGTCCGTGAGGCCAATGGACGAAATCAAGTTTTTCCGAGCTACTACATTGCCCCACATCACATCTGGGGGGCGACGGCGATGATGACCGGTGAATTATTGGAGATTGTGCGCGGTATCCTGGCGGTTTGAGTGGATAGAAAGACTTACGCTCTCTTGGGCGTAAAAAGCCATTGAACACCGGTTTTTGCAGATTCGCGCAGATTTTACCGCTTCGCCACCTTTATTTGCGAAAATCACCGTAAAGCTGCGTACACTTTCAGAGCACTGCGCAAGTCCTGTTTATTGGGCTTGCACCACGTGCCCGATCAAATCATATTCCAAGGCGTCGGTGATTTCGACCGTAACGAAGCGGTGCGGGCGCAATTTTTCCTTAATCAGCACCAGCCCATCGATTTCCGGCGCGTCGCGGTAAGAACGTCCTACGGTGACGCCTTCGCCGGTCCCTTCGAGCAATACCTGCAATCGTTTCCCCACAAAGGCGAAATTCTTGCGGCGGGAGATGGCCTGTTGGGCCAGCATAATCGCCTCATAACGCTCCTCTTTAGCCTTCGGCGGGACATCGTCGGCTAACTTTTCGGCCGCCGTCCCGTTTTCATGCGAGTAGGTGAAAACCCCCACGCGATCAAAACGTATCTCATTGACAAAATCCAGCAGCGTGAGAAACTCCGCTTCCGTTTCACCGGGGAATCCTACAATGAACGTTGTCCGCAATGCCACCTCAGGAATGGCCGCGCGCAGTTGTTCGATCAACCGCCGCACGCCATCAACATCCGTCGGACGATGCATGCGACGCAAGACCTGCGGATGGGCGTGTTGCAAGGGAATATCAATATAGGGCAGAACTTGCGCCGACCGAGCGATCACCTCGATCAAGCGCGGCGTGACAAAACCGGGGAAGGCGTAGAGCAGGCGGATCCAGGGTACGTCGGGAACAGCAGCGACCATTTGCTCCAAAAGTTGCGCCAGGCCATCGCGCATTCCCTGATCGTAGCCATAATAAGTCACATCTTGGGCGATGAGGTTGATCTCCAAGACACCCAAGGCTTGCAATTGCCGGGCATCTTCCACCACCGCAGCAATCGGGCGGCTCACGTTAGGGCCTTTGATAGCCGGGATGGCGCAAAAGGCACATCGGCGGCTACACCCATCGGCGATTTTGAGGAACGCCGAGGCGCCTGAGATGACAAAACCCGGCACACCGGCTTTCTCCGGCAGCGCGACCGGCATGTCCTCGATCAATTTAGCCGGCGCCGTTTCACGATCTTTCAACAAACGATCAACGTGCGTCACAATGCGCTGCCAGGAGCGGGTGCCGATCACCGTGTTAATTTGGGGGACGGCGGCCCATACGGTTTCCGGGTCACGTTGCGCCCAACAGCCGGCAGCAATCAAGCGTTGGTCGGGCCGCAGACCGGCAGCCAAATCCTGTAAAGTTTCGAGGGATTCTTGACGCGCCGGCTCGATGAAACCGCAGGTATTCACAATGATGACGTCGGCCATGGCCGGGTCTAAGGTAGGCACATAACCGGCACGTTGGAGCAGCACGGCCATATTGTTGGAATCAACCGTGTTTTTGGGACAGCCGAGGGAAGCGATATAAAAACGAAAGGGGCGAACAGCGCCCCTTTTATAGTGACCGCGCGCTCTCATTATGGCTCCAGGGAGACTTCCCCGACGGGACTCCAGGCCCGGCGGACGGCAACGCCGTTATCGCCCAGTAAACCCCAATCGGTACCGTTGAGATAGAGTGTAAACGCACCGGCATTGCCTGTGGCGACGATGAGCATTTCGCCGGCCGTGGCTTCCAGAACTTGGCTGGGGGTCGCAATCCCTTGAAAAACAATGGCACTATCTGCCGATATACTGATCCAGGCGTTTTGATTGGGCGACAATCGGACATGGACTTTGCCGTCGGCAGACACCGGAAAGACGGTGGGAATGGCCGGCGTCTCGGATGCCGCGGACACGGTGGTCATGGTAACGCCGGGCGTCAGGGTGGCGGTTACCGACTTGTCGTCGAGTAATTGCAGCCAAACGAAAGCGATTGTAAGGACAATGAAAAAGAAAATCAATGCAACGAACAGCCCCTGAAGGACAACACTGGGGACGCGCGCGCGTGGAGAGGCGATCTCTTGCTCTTCGGTCGGCGGTGGCGAAAACACCGATGGCCGCTCTACCGACGACACCTTGGGTTCCGCCGTTGCCGTTCGTATGCGCGGTTGCATAGGTCGCCCGTGGATTTCGGCATCGTAGCGCGCCAGAGCCTCATCAACCGGCAAGTTAAGATAGCGGGCGTAATTACGCAGGAAACCACGCGCCTGTATCTCGCCAGGCAGGGCGGCATAGTCTCCCATTTCCAAGGCTTGAAGGTATTGACGGCGGATGCGTAGTGCCTGTTCGGCATCCGTCAATGCAATCTGGCGCGTTTCGCGGGCACGACGCAGCCAGACACCCAAACCATCGCTCATTAATCCTCCGTTTCTATGATGATATGCGCATGGCCACGCACGCCACCTTCAAGTTTGACCTCAACCCCGTGTTCTCCGACTTCCCGCAGAGGTCGCTCCAGAACGAGCCAGCGTTTGTCGAATTCGATCCCCAGGACGCGGGCAATGGTAGTGGCGATGTCGGTAGAAGTGATGGAGCCGTAGAGCCGACCGGTTTCACCGGCCTTGGCCTTGAATTTGAGAGGCGTATGCTCAAGCCGTTCGGCAATATGTAAGGCGCGTTCACGGATATGGGCCTCACGGCTTTTTTGTGTTTCAACAATGGCACGCGCGGCCTTGATATTGTCCTCGCTGGCCGGTACGGCCAATTTTTGGGGAAAAAGATAATTCCGCGCATAACCATCGGCTACATTTTTAACCTCGTTAGCCTTTCCTAAACCCGGTACATCACGTTTCAAGAGAACTTTCATTGTAGCCCCCTAGTAGCCCCCTGATGTTTGTTTTGTCGCCGATTCCATCCAACTGCAAGCTATATGACCCAAGTTGCTACCTATCTTTGACTCCATAAATGGGACACGGACTTCGATGGAATACGCGCTTTTTTCTTGTGTTTATCCGTCGAATCTGTGTTGATCCGGGTCCTATGAGCGCTTATGTCTGCCGGCGACAACTTGAGTTATATAGTAACCTAAATCGGCCAGAGTGCAATAAACCGACCGTTATGCAAAAAACAAATGGGATGTGTTTCACGTGAAACATCTACGCAAAAGGGGCGACCAGGCGCCCCCTTACGCAGTGCGCTCCTCTCAGGCTATCCCAATAGGCGCGCCTGGATGGTGAGAAAAAACCGCGATAGCTTTTGCATGGGAGTCGGCTTTTCCACGGCTTGCAGGCCGGCCTGGTAGGTCACCAACCCTTCTTGACGACGGCCCGCCTTGAAAAGGGACATTCCCAAAGCCATCAGTGTGTCCCCTTGTTTTTGCCGATCGCCGATCTCTTCAAAGAGCGCCGCGGCCGAGCTCCAGGCTTTGATGGCTTCCTCCTGACGTTTAAGGGTGGCGTAGATGCTTCCCATGTTACCGAGGGCCTGAGCGGTGCGCGATTTATCGCCGGCGCGCTCGAAAATACGATGGGCTTCCTGGAGCGCAACAAGGGCATCATCCCAGCGGCCCTGCTTACGGCGGATGACGCCGATGTTGTTGAGCATCTCTCCGGCTTCGATGTCGCGGTTCTCTTCGGCAAAGTGCTCCAGAGCTTCCGCAAAACGCCGTGCAGCCTCATCATACAACCCTTCTTGAAAAAGGCGCAGGCCTTCTTTTTGTAATTCTTCAGCAGTCGGTAGTGTCATCGCTCCTCCTGTGAGGGGGTCTTGTAGTCACGCAGTCGGTCGTCGCGTGTTATTTTCATTCAACCGCCGATGAACGGCAGGTAAAGGTCGAGAATAAAAGATAAAAATCTGCTTAATCTACTGACAGAAAAATCTGTTCACGGTGTTGATGAACCACTCCGAAAATGTCAACGGATCAGAAGAAAACTTGATCTGCTCAATCTGTTGACAACATTTCCTCGAAAAGAGCCCTAAAAAGTGATTTCCAGCAAGCCCTCGGCAATGGCACGCAAGGCGCCGGCCGGCATCTGGGCGAGCTTCATGGCCAGTTCCAGATAGCTTTTGTTGATCGGTTTGAGGACGAACTCACGCACTTCGGGGGACAGATCGCTGAACATTTCGAACTGATCCTGCAATAAATGCCATTTGCCGATCTCGCTATCTTTGTCCAGGAAATAACTCAGAGGAACATTCAGAGCCCGACAGACAACTTCCAATTCGGCAACGGGGATCGGGCGTCTGCCAAGCTCATATTCGGCGATAGTCGCCAATGAACATTCGAGTATATCTGCCAAGTTTTGCTGGCTGCGATGAGCTTCATTGCGCAGTTGACGCAGTCGCGCGCCGATAAGGCGATGGCGTAGGAGTAAATACATTTTCGGATCCGGTATATTTATGTCATCCTGCATCGCGTTCAGGGTATCGGCTGTACGTATTGTGCTCATAGGAACGTTCAGAAAGCGCGTCAACAATTCCAGTTCGGGCAGTGAAATGGCCTGCTCACCTTCTTCGTAGGCCGTCAGGGTCTCGGCAGACACCCCTAGAACGGCAGCACATTCTTCCCGCGTGAGACGCGCACGGTCACGTACGTTCTGAAGTAACGCCCCGATGATTCGACTCCGCAGCTCAATCACTTCTTGGTTTGGCATGGCTACTCCTTGTGTTACGTTCTATTCAGGACTTACGCAAGTTGCTTGAATTTTACCGCTGAGAACGCAAAGGGCGCAG
>FWPV01003674.1_pt1 | contig 22903 bp, 18 predicted proteins | sample 2228371 | NCBI WGS metagenome assembly FWPV01 (sample SAMEA103939776, study PRJEB20133) | metagenome | reverse complement strand
CCCACTGCGCCACCCGTCCCCGGTAGTGGCGCACCACGGTGAGAACATGTTCCCGCAGAACCTCAATCGCTTCCTCCCGGGTCAGGGCGGCTTTTTCGAGCCACCCCGGGTTCTGCTCATGCCACACCAGGGTGTGCCCGCGAACCCCCATCCGGTTGGCTTCGGCAAATCCCACCAGCACGTCCCCGGGACAGAAGTTGTACCGGTTTCGTTCCGGGTGGATCAGGCCCCACTTCATGACGTTCTCCGCCACCAGCATGTTGAACTCGCCGCCGAGGATCCTGCCGTAGGGTTCCTCGCGCGCCAGCAGTTCCGGAACCGCGGCGGCTCCAATTCCGAGACCGTGTCTGGCGGCGGCCGCGCGGAGCGACGGGACCCTGGCCGGCACTTCCTGAACCGCCGCCGGGGGCACCAGCCTCACCGCCTCGGGCTGTGAGGCGGGCGCTTCCACCGCCAGGCCATACAGCGCCAGACGCTGCCCCGGCCCGATATTGGTGCCGAACCATAAGCGATTCTGCGGAATCAGGCCGAAGTCCGGGAACCGTCCCAGTTCCTCTCCCTCCGCAAATACCACCCACTCCGCCCCTTGCCGTTCCAACCGGAGGCTGACCCGGCCCAGGAGGGCGGCCGCCGGCTCGAACCGCGAGCCCTGCACCGGGGCGGGACTGTTGTTCCAGCCGGTGATCTGGACTCCGCCGGCATTGACGCCCAGATCCAACCGCACCAGCCCCTGCCACCACTCCGGTCCGGTGGGCGGCCGGCCCACCAGCACCAGGCTGCCTTCGTACCCTGGCGCCGCCTCCAGGGCGGCTGAAACGGCCAGCGGCCCCTCGACCACCAGGCTGGGCCCGAGCTCGTGAATGGTGGTCTGCCAGCCACCGCCGGAGCGGCCGATGATTCCGCCGGCGACTTCCCTGATTCCACCGCCCGCACATTCCCAGTAGGCTTCCGCCACCAGGTTTTTCAGGCCCGGCGGGAACACCCAGCCTGACGGCAACGGGAAGCGCGCACCGGCTTCTACCTGCGGCGGGTTGGCGCCGATCTGCACATCCTCGAACACCGGCGGCGCACCCACCGCCAGCAGGGTGATGTAGATCGGGTCGGCGGCCGAGATCTCCAGTTGCGCCGCCTCGAACTCCCCGGGGAACTCCCCGGGCAGCGCGCTGAGGAGCTGGCCCGGAAACAGCGCCTGTTGGGCGGGCTCGGTGCCACCCAGCGTGATTACCGTCGAGAAGTGCCGTCCGTCCGCCAGGCGGACGGAAATCGTGACTTGGGTCGCCGGCAGCGGGAGTCCCGCTACCGCCGCCTCCAGACACGCCTCCGGAACCAGCGCCAATCCCACATTGAATCCAGGGAGCTGGGAAATCACGGAGCTGAAAGCGAGAGCCGGTTCCCGGACCGGCTGAATGGCGATCAGATCCTGAACCGCCTGGGCTCCCCGCAGGCGATAGAAGAAGGACGGCACCAGGTCGGCTGCATCGCCGCCGGACACCTGGAGGACCGCGGGGCCCACCTGCAACGCTCCAGGACTGGTGACCCTGAGCAGTTCGGCACCGGCGGGAGGGAGGTCCAGGACCAGGACGCCTTCCGCCAGATCGAGGCTCTGGCCGCGATGTTCGACCCGCAGGCCGGTCATCCCCTCCAGATCGGCCTGGCGCAGAAAACGGGCCGTAACCTGCAACGGCCCATTGGGGTCCCGGTTGCCCAACCGGAGTTCAATTTCGAACTCCTGCTGCCCCAAGGGCCCGACGGCAGCCTGCGGGTAGACGATCCACCCGTCGGCGGCCGCCGCCGGCACCGCATGGAGAAACCACAACAGAAACGAAAGCAGCGAAGCCGGCACCGTACGCATGATGCCGCCAGTTTAGCCTCCGACAGTACCGGAGTCGACACCTACCAACCCATGCGCTTCTCCAGGCCTGCAATGTGCGCCACGTGGTGTCTGCCGTGCCAGGCGTAAAGCTGGAGCAAAAATCCCAGAGTGATTTCCCCGTGCTCGGGATGAGTGAGCTTCCGTTCGAAGTCGGCGGCAGCCACCGAACCCAGCAGCAAGACCCAGCGCTGGTGGAGCGCCCGGACCAGCCGCAGGGAGATGTCCACCGGCGCGGTCCGGGCGTCGATCAGTTCGGCCCACCGCTCCTGGTCGTAGGTCTTGACCAGCGGATTCTCTTCCGTCAGGGCCAGTCGGAAACGGATGTAGGCATTGAGATGGGAGTCAGCCACGTGGTGAACCAGTTGCCGCACCGTCCAGCCTTCGGGACGGTACGGTGTATCCAGCATGAACTCGGACCAGCCGTCGACCGATTCCTCCAACGCCTTTGGTAAAGCTGCGACGGCGTCCACACAACGGCGGCGGACGTCGTCGGTGAATGTTTCCGCCGTGAAACGGCCTATGGGGTAACGCAGATCCTCCATGGTTGAAACCTCCCGTCTTGCCAGGTGTCCCAAGATACACCACACCTGGTGCTGGCGGACGGACGACGCGCGGGGCATGATTGATGGATGGCTGCCTGCTTGCGTCGCTCCCGTCCCCGCCGTCGGCTTGAAATCCCAGTTGCCTTCTTGGCAACCGGCTCCGGCCGGGAAGCGGATCCACCTGTCGCCGCCGTCCGCGCAGCCGGCCGGAGTCTTGGATCGCGCCTGGTCTGGCTGCCGCTGGTCTGTCTCATCCTGTCGGCCGCAGCCCAACCGGTAGGGGACCCGGCCTCCGCTCCCCGCCCCAGACTGTTTATCGACCGCGGACGTCTGGAACGCCTGCGGGCGGAGATCCGCGGATCCCATCGCGTGCGATGGGAGAAATTGCGGGCCGCGGCGGAGAAGTCACTTTCCGAGCTCCCGCCGGAGTACCGCGAACCGGCGGTGGGCGGGGATCCGACCCGGCCTGGAACCCTGAACGATGAAATGCTCTGGCAGCGCCGGTTCGGTTACGTGCTGCCGGGACTGGCGCTGGCCTGCCTGCTGGATGATGATCCCCGCTTCTTCGAGCACCTTCGAACCTGGGTCCTGCGGCCCACCACCTACCCGCTGTGGGGAGCCGGCATCTACGAAAACACCGGACTGGCGGCCAAACACCAGCTTTTCGGCATGTCCATCGCCTACGACTGGCTTCACGACCGATGGACCGGCGAGGAACGACGCCGCCTCCAGGAAACGCTCCGCTTCCATGGCCGGATCCTGTACGAGGCGGCCGCAGGGATCAATGACCGGGGATGGTGGAAGACCGCATGGCGCCAGAACCATGCCTGGAACGGCTACCAGGCCCTGGCGGTCACCGCCATCGCCTTGGCCGGCGAAGAGCCTGCCTCACCCCTTTGGTTGGAGAAGGCCCTTTGGGGCGGACGGCACATTGTGGCGGAGCTGCCTGACGAAGGGGCTTACGAGGAGGGGATTCCGTATTGGGGATATGGGATGGAAGCGCTGATGCGCTTTGTCGAAGCCGTCAAGCCCTGGAGCGGGTACGATTTTTACAGTCGCCCTTACTTTCGACACACCCCGCTGTTCCGCCTCTACATGGCTGGTCCCGATCCGGTTGAAGCCGCCAACTTCGGCGACGGCCGCACCACCGACTGGCACTCCGTCCGCACCACCATGTACCGCCTCGCCTCCCAATACCGGGACCCTCTCACCCAGTGGCTCGCCGAACAGCTCCCGGATCGGGACGACCTGGATGCAGCAGTCTGGAATCTCCTGTGGTACGACCCGACCGTTCCGGCGGAGATGCCGGACTCGCAGCCGCTCTCCCACGTGTTTCCGGAGACCGGTTTCGCCGGTGCCCGCACTGACTGGACCTCCTCAGCGCTGACTCTGTACCTGCGCAGCGGCCGCGCCGACGTCTCCCATTCCCATCTCGACGTCAACAATTTCCTGCTCAACGCCGGCGGCGAATGGCTGTTGCGGGACTACGGTTACGGCGAAGTGGGTCCCGGATACTTCAACAAACAGACGCTTTACTTCTCCACCGCCACTTGGGGCCATAACTGTCTCGTGATCGGCGGGCGTGCCCAGCGGCGAAGCGACGACAGCATCGGGCGCATTGTCGCCGCCGAAGATCGCAACGGGCTCCTGCACTGGCGGTCCGACGCGACGAGTTGCTATGACGGCGCCGAGCAGGTGGTCCGTGATCTCATCCTGGTGCGTCCCCAGGAACGGACGGGCCGCTGGGGTTACGTCGTGGTACGGGACACGGTCCGACTTCGCGGTGCCGAACCGGTCGATTTCATGCTGCAGCCAGGGGGACAGGTCACCACCGGGGAGGGGGAGTTTCTCATCCAGGGCAAGCAGGCCCGTCTCCTGGGCCGCATCTTGAGCCCCCTGCGGCACACCCTGACCGTACACGCCGGCTTGGGAGAACGCATCAACGTCCCCAACCCGCTCAGCTTGAGGATCTCCTCGGCGGAACCAGTCCGCCATATCGAGTTCCTGCTGGTGCTGGTCCCGCTGGCGGAGGGAGAGGCGGTGCCGGCGGTGTTTGCCACAGAATCCGGCCTGCGGGTCGGACAGCACTTCCTTCAGCTCGAGCCGCTCGGCGCCGGAGACCGGCCCTGAAGGCCGGGCAGGATGCAGCGCCGGAAGGAGCGGGAAATCGCGAGGACGCCGATTGTGCTTCAATGGGACTCCCAGGATGCCCCCAGGCCGGATCGTGGGCCCGGCGCCCGCCTGCCAGCCACTTCGACTGCCGAGGTGGCTCTGGACAAAGGGGACCCCAGGGACCTCGGAGGTTGGAGATGAGGAGTGGACACCCGTTCGATGAATCTTCGCCCGGCGCACCTGCGACTTCGCCGGCCCCTAACCTGCTTATTCACATGTACGATGTGCAGGGCAGCGGCTCGGTGTTCCCTTCACGGGCTGACCGGCTGGCAGTCAGGCGACTCCTCGAACAGCAGCTGCTGGAGCAGGTTTTCCAGGACTTGGCCCTCCGGGCTGATCCCGTCACCGGCGAAATCCGCCTAACGGTGGAGGAGCTCCTCGGGGGGCCGATCTCTCCTCAAAACCTGGACGCATACCGGACGAGATTCCAGATTCCCGAGCCCCGAACCTATGGAGGCTGGACCACTTGCGTCTGGATCGAGACCGGCGATGGGGACGATCTGGTCTTCGACTGCGGCAGCGGGTTCCGCAACTGCGCCAAGGATCTCCAGAAGAAGTGGGCCAATCGGCCGGAGCGCAGACTCTACCTTTTCGGCACCCACTCCCATCTCGACCACACGGAAGGCTTCGACCAGGCTGCTGTCTGCTTCGATCCCCGCAACACGCTGCATATTTTCGGCAACCGGCAGTTCCTGCGCTCCCTGGATGCTTCCCTGGGCGTTTTCTCCCGGGCGACGGAAGGCGAGATGCGGGGAGTCCACACTCCCCTCAACTTCAGTCTGATGCCGGCAAGATTCCTTGCCTGCGAGATTCGTGATCTCGAGCTGAACCCCCCTTCAGCAGGGGACAAACTCGTGCACACGTACCACCATCTGCAGGAGCCCCTCACTTTGGGTCGGACCAGGATCTCCGCATTCCCGGTGTATCACCCGGCCCCCTGCCTGGCTTTCCGCGTGGAACGGGAAGGCAAAGCCTTCCTGTTCTGCACAGACCACGAACTGCGCCGGGGCGGCGATCCGGACGACCCCCGGCAGACAGCCAGTCGGGAGGCCGAGGCCCGGCTTCGCGAACAGGCATCCGGTATTGACCTGCTCTATCGGGACGGCCAGTTCCTGCGCGACGAGTACGACGGCAGGGTGGGTGTCGGGTCCTCGGGTGCGGCCCCACGCCTGGATTGGGGGCACAGTTGTGTCGAGGACGTGCTGGACATGGCCCGGGAGTGCGGAGTCAGGCTGACTCTGGTGGGCCACCACGATCCCAACCGGGACTGGCTTGGCCGCAGCCGCATCGACCAGTGGCTCCGGGAACATTCACAGCCCGATTGCCGCCTGGAACTGGCCTGCGCGGAAACCACCTTTGAGCTTTGATCTCCTGTTCAGTGGGCCTCCTCGATGTCGACCGGAGGCCCGAACCCCTCCGGCTCACGCACTGAATCCACCATGTCCTGCACCTGCGACGGCGGACGACTGCAAAACGGTGTCAGCAACAAGGTCACGGCAAAATTCAGCACCATTCCCACCGCGCCGATCCCTTGGGCGGAGATCCCAAGGAGCCAGGGTTTGCGGAGCGGCGAGTCGATTCCGAAGAGAGCGTCAGCCACATCCGGAGTGAGGATGCGATCTGCAGTCTGAGTCAGGATGTAGAAAGCCGTGAACCCGATCCCCGCCAGCATCCCACAGACCGCAGGCACCGCCCCCACCCGCTTCCAGAAGATGCCCAGCACGATGGCAGGAAAGAAGGAAGCGGCCGCCAGGCCGAAGGCAAAGGCGACCACCTCCCCCACGAATCCCGGCGGGTTGACTCCAAAATAGCCGGCCACCATCACCGACAGACCGATAACCACCCGACCCACCCGCAGCCGCGTCCGCTCGTCCGCCTGGGGGTTCATCAAGCGGTAGTACAGGTCATGGGCCACGCTGGAGGAGATCACCAGCAGCAGACCCGAGGCGGTGGACAGTGCGGCCGCCAAGCCCCCGGCCGCCACCAGGGCGATGATCCACTCCGCCAGGCCGGCCATCTCGGGAGTTGCCAGCACAATGATGTCCCGGTCCGGGTGGTGAACACCGCCCGCCCGCAACAGCGTTTCCCGCGCCGCCGTGCCGCCGTTGTCGCGGATCCAGCCCTCGGTGTCCGCGATCATGGCCGCCCGCAGATGGGCCGGCACCGCGTCGATCCGGAACAGCTCATTGGGCGGGACCATGGAGGCGTCGTCTCCGCTGGACCCCGACGCCAGGGCGGAAACCGGCACCGGCGCGGTGGTGGTATTGGCCGTGTACTGGAGCTTCCCGTCGCCGTTGAAGTCGAACCAGCAAATCAGTCCCGACTGCTTCCAGCTCCGGTACCAGCCGGGGAGCTGGTCTGCGGCTTTCCCGTTGAGACCGGCCACGTCGTCGACCATGTAGTAGCGGGCAAACGCCGCCACCGCCGGCGCCGTCAGATACAGCATCGAAATGAACAGCAACGCCCAGAATGCGGACCAGCGCGCCGCCTGGACCGTGCGCACGGTGTAGAAACGGATGATCACATGAGGGAGGCCGGCGGTTCCGGCCATCAGGGCCAACGCCACGCAGAAGACGTTCAGCCGGTCCCACTCCGGCATCGCAAACGCCTGGGTGTAACTTGCAAAACCTTCCTGGAGATTGATGCGATCCAGCTTCTCCAGCAGGAAGGGCTGGGCGGCGTCGACTTCGGGCAGGACCCGTGACCCCAAACCCAGTTGCGGCAGCAGGTTGCCGGTGAGCTTCAGGCTGATGGCGATGGCGGGAATCAGGAATGCGGTGATCAGGACCCAGTACTGCGCCACCTGGGTCCAGGTGATGCCCTTCATGCCGCCCAGGGTGGCATAGGTAAAGACCACCGCCATGCCGATAAACACCCCCACCGGGAGGGGCACTTCGAGAAACCGGCTGAAGACCACGCCCACCCCCTTCATCTGTCCCACCACATAGGTGAAGCTGATGAACACCGCGCACACGACCGCCACCAGCCGCGCCGGCCGCGAAGCGTAGCGGTCGCCGATGAAGTCGGGCACGGTAAAGTGGCCGAATTTCCGCAGATAGGGCGCCAGCAGGACCGCCAGCAACACAAAACCCCCGGTCCAGCCCATCAGGTAGACCCCTCCGGCGTAGCCCATGGCGGAGATCAGACCCGCCATCGAAATGAAGCTGGCGGCGCTCATCCAGTCGGCGGCGGTGGCCATCCCGTTGGCTGGCGCCGGGACCCCGCGTCCAGCGACGTAGAAATCCCGAGTGGTTTTTACGCGGCTCCACCACGCGATCAGGAGATAGGCCCCGAAGGTCACCGCGATCATCAGATAGGTCCAGCCCCGAACACTCATTTCCCGTCTCCCCGGCGGTTCCTGAGGCTCTCCAGTTCAGCATGGTGTCGGGCGTCCAGCCGGTTCATGACCACGCAATACACGGCGATCAGGAGAACGAACACGATGATGGCGCCCTGCTGGGCAAACCAGAAACCGAGAGGGTATCCCGTACCCCACAGCTTCCGCCCGTTGAGCGCGTCCGCGAACAGAACCCCGGCGCCGAGCCCGGCCAATCCCCAGATCAGCAGCAGGACCAGGGTCAAACGGGAGGTTCTCCGCCAGTAACGATCCAGCGATGCGTGGATGGCGGGGTCGTGCAGGTCAGGCTGCGGAGCGCCTGACGCGCCTCCGCCGTGGACAAGTTCGTTCATGTCCCAGGGTCTCCTTTCGCCGCAGATGGATCCGGGAAATTGGGAAACAGTCTACCAGCCGCCGGCCGGCGGCGGCGTCAGTAGTACCACCTTACCGAGATGAAACCGAAGTCGGGCCAGGTACCAAACTCCGATCGGAACGGCCGGTCCTGCCGCGGTCCGCGCCCCAAACCTACGTAGGCGCCCCCTCCCAAGTACAGGTTCTGCGCCAAGCTGTAGTCAAAATTGGGGGCGACAAACAGCGACCCGTCGTTGAGATTGACCAGCACCTGGTTGCCCAGCGTCAGCAGCGGCGTAACCTGCCGGCTGAATCCCGACCCCAGGTAATGGCGCCCCAGAAGATATACCGCGCCGTGCCGGTAAGGGGTCCGGGAGAATTGCCCGAGATAGCCGGCGGGATCCGAAGTCCCGGCGCCACTGAAGTGGTACTCAAGAAACAGGTAGGTGCCGTCGCTCAGGGTGTAGTCCAACCCGGTCACCGCCCGGAAATAGTCCTGTTCCGGATCCCGCTGTCCGCCGGCGGCACCCGCCAGGACCTGACCGGCCTCCAACCACCAACCCGCTCCGCCCAAGGGCCGTGTGAGGTCCACCCCTGCCAGCAAATGCTCCTGAAAAGCCACCAGCAGAACGGCCAGATCGCTGCGTTTCCAGTTGACCCGCACCCGGGTGAACGCTGCGGAGGCCGCCCAGTCGCCATGCCTGCCGAAAACGTATCCACTGTCCAGTTCTCCCAGCCTTCCCAGCGGCAGGCGGAACCGGACCGCGTCCACTCCCACCCGATCCTCCACATCCAGCTCACCGTACGCGAACGGTGAAAGCAGATCGGTGGGGTTGACGATGCGGCCGGAGCCGAAAGCGATCGCCTGGCGGCCCATGGTCAGATCCCCGGCCGGCAGGTGAATTTCCACGTAGGCCCGATCCAGATTGTGGTACAGGCCGAAATTGCCGGTGTCGCTGTCCAGCCGGGGCTCGAAATCGGCGAACCGGTACGCGCGCCTGGCCGATTCCAGGGTGGGGAGGAAACCCGGCAGGAAGGCCCGGGACTCCACTCGCGGCGCCAAATCGTACGAGATCCCCGTGCTCAGCCAGGAAATCCCTCGCCAGGTGAGGTTCAGCCGGAAGCGTCCGCTGGCGGAGCCGAATGTCTGCCCCGGCTCTCCGGCGCCGGCCCCGGGAAACCGATACACGGCATTGAAGTTCTTGACGTAGCCGCTCCACTCGGGCGCCGCCGCCGGCGTATCTGCCGAAAGAGCCAGGCAGACGGCGACCAGCCATGCGCCCTTGCAGCTCATGCCCCCCGCACCTCGTCGGCGGCGACTCTCCCGTCCTCCAGCCGGATCAGCCGACGGGCCCGCTCCATGATTCTGGGGTCATGGGTTGAGAAAAGGAACGTGACGTGTTGCTCTTCGTTGAGGCGCCGCATCATGTCCAGCAACGCCCCTCCAGTCGCCGAATCGAGATTGGCGGTAGGTTCATCGGCCAAGACCAGAGACGGCCGGGCGGCCATCGCCCGCGCCACCGCCACCCGCTGCTGCTGGCCTCCGGAAAGCCGGGTGGGCAGCCGGTGTTCCATGCCCGCCAGTCCGACCTGCTCCAGCACTTCCTGCACCCGACGACGCCGCTCCGCTTTGGGTACGCCCTGCAGCAACATGACGTACTCGATGTTCTCCTCCACCGTCAGGACCGGTATCAGGTTGTAAGCCTGGAAGATGAAACCCACATGATCGCGCCGGAAATCGGAGAGTTCGGCACCCGTCATGGACGAGATGAGCCGGCCGTCCAGGGACACCGACCCCGAAGTGGGCACGTCCAGCCCTGAGATGATGTTGAGGAAGGTGGTCTTGCCCGAGCCGGATGGACCTACCACCGCCGTAAACTCCCCCCGGCCGATCTTCACGCTGACCCCCTTGAGCGCCTCGACAGGCACTCCGTCGTCCGAGTAAACCTTGCGGATCTCGTGGGTCACAATCAGGCTGTCTTCAGAACTGCTCATCCCCGCGCCTTCCTCGGCTCCCAGTCTGCCAGCGGTTGCTTCTCCGGGTTTCGCCGCCCCGCTTTCAGAAGCTCCTGCGCAGCGCCTGGGCCGGCAGGATCCGGGCCGCATGCACGGCCGGGTACACCGCAACCGCCACCGTCAGCAACACCACGAGCAGCGGGTACAGCGTAAGCTGGCGGGGGTGAAACACGGTGTAGAGCCGATCCCGAAAGGTCACCCCCATAGCCTCGATCCCGGTGTAGTCGAGCCCGTAGATGCCGGTCACCAGGATCGCGGCGCCTCCGATCATCATGCCCAGCACTGCGGCCACCACCGCCAGCGCGAAAGCCTCCACCAGGATCAAAGCCGCCAGGCGACCCGCCCGGGTGCCGATCGCCCTCAGCACGCCGAACTCAAAGGTGCGCTCGTGCAAGGACATGAACAAGGTATTGATGATTCCCAAAGCGACGACGGCAAACAGAATCAGCCCCACGATCACCAGCGAGAACTGGGACATCTCCATCGCCGCCGCCAATTGCGGCAGGAGCAGTTCCCAGCCCACGGCCTCGTTGTCGAACCGGGAGTAATCGCGCCACAACCCCTCGCGGTCGGCCAAACCGGCCGGCGAAAGCTGCAGGGCGATTTCGTGAGCTTGGCTCTGCAGCCGCACCATCTCCTGGAGGCGATCCCGCCTCAGGAAGACCATTCCCCGATCCATTTCCCTGACGCCAAATCGGAAAATGCCGGAGACTCGGAACATCTCCTGAACCAGTTCGCCGGTGCCGGCCTCAGCCGTGGTCAGGACGACCCTTCCCCCGATTCCCACCTCCAACAACTCGGCCAGCTCCTGGCCGATCAGCAGATCCCTGGGATTGTCTGCTTCGAAGAAGGCCCCCTCTATCAGGGCGTCGTCCACCTCGGACAGGCGGGCTTCTGCCCCAGGATCCACGCCGTAGGCTTGGACGGGACTCAGATTGGCCGGGGAGGCCAGGATGGCGGGGACCACCACCCGCAGGGCGAATGCAGCAACCCGCGGGTCGGCGGCCAGCAGACGGGTCACCTCGTCCACATCAGCGATTACCTGTTCCGTCTCCTGCAGCTCCCGGAATCCCCGCCGGTGGATCTGGCCGTCTCCGAGGAAGGAGTCGGTCGCCGAGAGAATGAGATTGAGGCGCATACCCTCGATCAGCGCATCGGAAAACATCAGCGCCCCCAAGCCCAGGCCGATTGCCGCACCCGCAATCAGCGCCCGGCGCCGGTTACGCATCAGGTTGCGGAATCCCAGTCTCCAGAGCATACCGGTCCTGATTCGGCGTTCAGACAGAGTGCAGTGCCCGGGCCGGCGCGATCCGCGCGGCCCGCCAGCCGGGCAAGAGGCTGACACAGGCCGCCGTCAGCACGACGATCAGCGCCGGCAGATAAAAACTGTGCAAGTTGAGTTCCGTATAGAAATGGCTGAACTCCATGCCCCCATAAGTGAACGGAGTGGGCATCGGGATCCCCCGTCTCGACAGTCCCCAGTTGAGAAGGGCCGCCGCCGCCGACCCGGCGATCACCGCCACCAGCGACATCAGGACCGTCTCCAGGACCACCAGCCCGCACAGGACACCGGGACGGGTGCCCATCGCCCGCATGACACCATACTCCCGGGTTCTTTCCAGGACGTTCATCAGAACCGTGTTCAGCACCCCGATCGCCACAATCAGGAGGATGATGCCCAAGGTAATCCAGGTGCCCCGCTTGTCGGTTTCCATGGCCACGTAAAACAGCCGGGCGAACTCCTGCCAGGGGGCGATCTCCAAATTCCGGCCGGCGAGCCGCCTGCGGAGCTGCTCGGTCACCGCGGCGACGTCCTCGAGGCGGTCGACAATGATCACCACCTCGTGCACCCGGCCCGGCAGCACGAACAGTTCCTGGGCATCGGCCAGGGACACATAGAGCGTGTTTCCGGAGGCTGCGTTTCCGTCAGCGGCCAGGATCCCTACCAGCCGGAAAGCGTCGTTGGCGATGGACCCGTCCGCTGCCTGCGAGACCAGCACCAACTCGGTCCCGACCTCGGCCGCCAAGCGTCTGGCCAGCGCCTGGTCGGCCAGCGCTTCCCGCGAATGTCCGGGGGCAGGGAGACGTCCTGCAGTCAGCCTGCGGTCCAAGCGGGTAGCCCGGTTCTCCTGTTCCGGGTCGATCCCCACCACAGCCGCGGCGGTGGTTCTGGATTCAACCGCCACCAGGGCCGACGCCAGCAGCCGCGGTGTCCAGGCCGCCACTTCCGGCACCTCTGCAAGGGCGGCGCTTACCTCAGGCTCCGGACTGAAAGCCCGATTCAGGGAGGGCCGAGCGGAGTAGCTTTCGGCGTGGATCTGGATGTGACCCAGCCGGGTCCGCGTGAAGGCCTCGATGACACGATTGTAAGTCCCATCCGACCAGGCGATGGCGAAGGACGAGAGCACGAACCCTCCCCACATGGTCAGCATCGTGAGCAAAGTGCGGCGGCGTTGCCGGAACAGGTTGCGCCAGGCCAGCTGGAGAAGCATTTCAACCGCCGGTTTGAAGATTTCGCAGGGTGAAGACCGCCGGATCCACCGGTACGTCCAGTTCCAGTTCCAGATACCGGAAAATGGTCCGATTCCCGGGCTTGGCCGCGGGACGCATTTCCAGCACCGAAGGGATCCGGCGTCCGCTGAAGTTCTTGACCTCGGAGTATTCGAGCGTGCGCATGACCCGGCCCTGCTCGTCGAAGAACTCCTGCCGGACGGGAACGTAGTCCTCGCTTACGGTGAGCACCACACTGCCCCATACCACCGGCACCTCCGGTTTCGGGACACAACGGATATAGATCAGCCCCGGCCGGGCGGCCGGCGGCCGGATCTCCTCAAAATCGTAGTCGCGTACCAGGCTGAACTCCCGGACAAGGTCGTCGTTGGTAAAGTCCGAACCCATCCAGGAACTCATCATCATTGAGGGGGGGATCTTGATGACCTTGTTGGTCTTGGGCAAGAAGTTCCACATCTCGCTGCCGATGCGGAGGGTGGCCACACCTCTTTCCCGGGCAGGCTTCTCGATCCGCACGAAGGTCTTGTCCATGCCTTCCGACCAGGCTTCCATCAACAGCGTACGCTGCCAGTCCGGCGTCACAATCAGCATCTCGACCCGAGCCCTGCTGGACTTGGCGCGGTACAGCTCGTCGATCCGCCGGACCACTTCGGCCGCACGGTCCGCTCCCGAGGCGGTGACTGCCAAGGACATGCCCAGCGGGAACAGCAGGGCGAAAACCCGGGACCGTTGCTGGCTGCGGTTCGGTGAGGTGGGCGACAGCGGCCGGCATCCGAGCACGATCTCACGATTCTAACAAAGGCCGCTGCCCGGCCGGTTTTTCCTCCGTACTCCGTATCTTGCTTTTCTCCGTACACGGGTTTAGGATCGACCCATCAATTCCGAACCGACCCCCCGCGGGGTTGTCCCCGGTTCGTGCGGGGCCGGGGTGGAGGTCTTCGACACATGCCTCGACGGCTGGTGGTGCTGTGGTCGGTGGTGGCCTTCGGCTGCAGCTCCCTGTTGGCGGCCCAGGGTCTCTCGGATTCCTCCTCCACCGCCAAATCCCACCAGCGCCGGGACCCGCGTCTGACCTCAGTGACGCTGCTGGGACAGGTGGTAACCGAGGATGGTCGGCCCGTGCCCGAGATGATCCAGGTGGAGCTGGTTTGCAACGGACGAACCAACCTGCAGACGGTCACTGCCCCGGATGGCCGTTTCTTCTTCGAGATTGGGGCGCCGCGCAGTGATGACTGGCTGGATCCCGGCATCGGGGGCAGTTCGGGAGGCACCCTCGAGAGTGTGGTGAAGGTGGCGCCTCCCGGCGGCTCCGCCAAGCTGGACCAGGTACCCTCCCTCGGCCAGGGCCGGGTCAGCCTCGTGGGATGCGAGGTGCGGGCCGCGCCACGGCCGGGTTACTCCTCCAACACCATCAGCCTGCGGACCCGCGATGCCTTCGAGAACCCCGACATCGGGCTGATCGTGCTGCGCCGCCTGTCCAATCCCCAAGCTTCGACGGTGAGTCTCAGCTTCCTGCGCACCCCTCAGGAATGCCGAAATGCGTTCGACAAGGCTTCCCGCAGCCTCGAAAAAGTGCCGCCTGATCTCCGGGTTGCCGAGAAGGAACTCAGGAAGGCTTTGCGGAAGGACCCCAAGTTTGCGGCGGCCTGGGATCTGCTGGCCAGAGTTCTCATGATCGACGGGCGCCGCGAAGAAGCCCGGGCGGCGTTTGAGCGAGCCATCGCCGAGGAGCCGGGGTTCCTCGAGCCCTATCTGGCGCTGGGCCGGGCGGCGATTCAGGACAGCGACTGGGAAGCGGCCTGGAAGTGGAGTGCCCAGGTCCTCGAAATGGACGCCGATCAGCCGTCCGCCCTCTATTGGCGGGGTCTGGCGGGTTACCACCTCCGCCGCTTTCCGGAAAGCGAACGCGCCCTGGTCAGGCTTTACGAGCTGGGTCACGGCGAAGAGTTTCCCTTCGGCTGGCTGCCGTTGGGAGTCATTCAGGCGGGTGCCGGGCGGATCCAGTCGGCTGCTGTCAGCTTTCAGCAGTACCTGCGCCTGATGCCCGCCGCAGAGGTGACCGAAGCCCAGCGGCAGGAGCTGGAGCGCCTGCTTGAACAATGGCGGACCCAGGGCCTGCTGACCCTGTCCCAGCCCTCCGCTCCTCCGGCACCATGATCGGGGTGCTCGCGTTGTCCCCTTCCTCGGCCGGCGCCCTGGAATCCCTGTGAGCCGGCGGTTTCCCCAGTGGCGAAAACGGATACTTCGAGTACAATATTGCCATCTCTGTTTCCATTGTTGTCTTCACAGTTTGAATGGGCGGAACTGTATCCGGCGGTGGCCCGGGGCGAGTGAGGTTGTGGACGTATGCAACTGTCAAAGCACTACGATGTCGTAATCCTGGGGGCGGGTTTGGCGGGTCTCTCTTTGTGCCGGCACCTGACGATGGCCGGTGCCGACAAAAAGATCCTGCTGCTGGACAACAAGACGGAAGTTCCCGGCAAGAAGCAGAAAGTCGGAGAGTCGCTGGTCCAGTTGGCAGGCTACTACTTCTCCAAGGTGCTGGACCTGGAGGAACACCTCTTCAATCACCATTACCTGAAGTACAACCTTCGGTTCTACTGGAAGACTTCGTCCGGGGACCGCAATTTCGAGGAGTACAGCCAGTCGTACATTCGGCCCCTGTCCAACGTGTGCAGCTACCAGTTGGACCGCAACGTGATCGAGGCTCATCTGCTGGACGAGAACGTCAAGCATCCGGATGTAACCTTCTGCCACCCCGCAGTGGGCCTCGACGTGCGACTGGCCGAGTCGGGCCCGCACACCGTACGGTTCAAGCTGGGCGAGCAGGACATATCCGTCACCGCCGAGTGGGTGGTGGACACTTCCGGACGTGGTCAGTTCCTCAAGCGCAAGCACAAGCTGCAGGTCGAGAGCGACATCCGCCACGGCTCGTCCTGGTGCTGGGTGGAAGGCCTGGTCAACATCGAGAAGCTCACCGACATGCCCCTGGCCGAGATCCGGAAGAAGGCGGACCGCCGGGAGCAGGGGTTCATCCCCCTCTGGCTGGCCACCAATCACTTCATGGGCCGGGGCTTCTGGTTCTGGGTGATCCCCCTGCAGGGGCTCACCAGTCTCGGTCTGGTCTATGACCGCGAACTGTTTGACGAGAACCGTGTTTCGACCCCCGAGAAGCTGATCCAGTGGGCCTGCGAGGAGTTTCCCCTTTTCCAGCGGGACCTGCCGCACCGCCGGATTCTCGACGCGGCCCGGCTGCTCAGCTATGCCTACGACTGCCGGCAGACCATCAGCCCCTCCAAATGGGGCATGGCGGGCATGGCCGGCCGCTTTACCGACCCGCTCTACAGCCCGGGCTCGGACCTGATCTCGCTGTACAACTCGATGCTGGTGGATTCGATCCTGTCGAAGGACCAGGACGAGCTGAACCGCAAGTGCGAGATCTACGAGCCGCTGATGAAAATCTTTTACGAGGCCTATGTGCCAAGCTATGCCGTCAGCTACAACGCCCTGGGTGATCAGGAAGTCTTTTCCCTGAAGTACTCGTGGGAACTCGCCATCTACTTCAGCTTCTATGTCTTTCCGTTCATCAGCGATTTCTTCACCAACCGCGACTTCATCCAGGTTTTCTTCCGCAAGTTCGCCCAGCTCGGCCCGGTCAACCGGAACCTCCAGCACTTCCTGAGCGCCTACTACGAGTGGAAACGGGAGGGCGGCTTACCCATCCACAAGGTGCTTTTCGACTTCTTCGAACTGACTCCGTTGAAATACTCCGAAACCGCTTTCTACGAGGTGGGGCTGACCGTCCCTCAGGCGGAAGAGGTTCTGGAGCGCCATCTCGACAACCTGCGGGAGTTTGCTCGATTCATCTACGCCTACATCGTGTCCCGCGTAATCGGTGAGGACCGCGCCCGGCTCAACCGGTCTTTCGTGGAGGCGATCAAGCTGCGGGAACTGAAGTTCGACCCGGCGGCGTTGAAAGCGGAGTATGAACAGCACCGGAGCTGCATGGAGGACTACGCGTGGAAGCTCGACGCGGATGGAATGAAAAAGTTCGACCGCATTTTTGCCCGGGATCTGATCACGGCCTGAGTACGGCGCGGTGGCCGGATCCAGGGGTCGCCGGACGCTTTGGGGCGGCGCGCCGCCCAATTGCGTCCGGAGCCGTGTTTCATTCGACAGCTCCCGCTGTCGGTTTGACGCCGCACGGCCGGTCTGCTAGGGTGGAAGGTTAGACTTTACGGAGGGTCTTGAATCATGTCTGAGCGAGTCTTGATCTTCGACACCACTTTGCGAGACGGCGAGCAGTCTCCGGGCTGTTCCATGAACCTGGAAGAGAAGCTGAAGATGGCCCGCCAGCTCGACCGCCTCAAGGTGGATGTCATTGAGGCGGGTTTCCCCATCGCCTCCGACGGCGACTTCGAAGCGGTCCGCGCCATTGCCGCCGAGGTGGAGAACCCCGTCATCGCCGCCCTGGCTCGGGCCAACCGGCAGGACATTGAACGGGCGTGGCAGGCGGTCAAGGAGGCCCGGCGACCCCGGATCCACACCTTTATCGCCACCTCCGACATCCACCTCGAGTTCAAGCTTCGCAAGACCAGAGAGCAGGTCCTCCAGCAGGCGATCGAGGCCGTCCGCATGGCAAGAGACCTCTGCGAAGACGTGGAGTTCTCGGCGGAGGACGCCACCCGCAGCGACATCAACTACCTGGTGGAGGTTTTCGAGGCAGCCATCGAGGCGGGAGCCACTACCATCAACATTCCCGATACCGTCGGCTACACCGTGCCCCAGGAATTCGGTCCCTTCGTGCGCGAAATCATCCGGCGGATCTCGAAGCGCGACGGTGTGGTCTTTTCCTGCCACTGCCACAACGACCTGGGGCTGGCGGTCGCCAACTCTTTGGCGGCGATCGAAGCCGGCTGCCGCCAGGCGGAGTGCACCATCAACGGGATCGGCGAGCGGGCTGGTAACGCCTCCCTGGAAGAAATCGTCATGGCGTTGAAGGTGCGCGGCGACAAGCTGCCTTTCCACACCAACGTGGTCACCGAGGAGATCTACCGGACCAGCCGGTTGCTGACCAATCTCACCGGTTCCTTCGTCCAGCCCAACAAGGCCATCGTGGGCAAGAATGCTTTTGCCCATGAGGCGGGCATCCACCAGGACGGCGTCCTGAAGAAGGCTCTGACGTACGAAATCATGACGCCCCAGTCGGTGGGTGTCCCAGCCAATACCCTTGTCCTCGGCAAGCACAGCGGCCGTCACGCCCTGCGCAACCGGTTCGCCGAGCTGGGCTACCAGCTTTCCCAGGAAGAACTGGACCGTGCTTACTTCTTCTTCACCAAACTGGCGGATCAGAAGAAAGAGATTTACGACGAAGACCTGATCACCATCATCCAGGACGGAATGAAGCTGATTCCCGACACCTGGAGTCTCAAGTATGTCCATTCCGCGGGAGGCAACCAGGAACTCTCCACCGCCGTCGTCAAGCTGGTCCGCAACAACGAGGTGGGCGTGGAATCCGCCTTTGGAGACGGACCCGTGGACGCCTGTTACAAGGCGATCGACCGGGTGACCGGCATGGCGGGCCGGCTGCTGGAATACACGGTCAACTCGGTGACCCGCGGCAAGGACGCCCTGGGAGAAGTCTTCGTTCACGTGGACTTCAACGGCAAGACGTATACGGGCAAAGCCGCCAGCGTCGACATCATCGACGCCAGCGCCCGCGCTTACCTCAACGCCGTCAACAAAGCCCTCTATGAACAGCAGCGGGCCGAGAAGCGCTCCGCTGCGACGAACAGTTTGCAGGCCTGAACAACCGCGCCGCTGCCATGGCGAAGACACTCTTCGAAAAGATCTGGGAAAGCCACGTCGTGCGTCAGGAACCGGGTCAACCGGCCCTGCTGTACATCGATCGCCACCTGGTCCATGAAGTCACCTCACCCCAGGCCTTTGAAGGCCTGCGGCTGGCCGGCCGCCGGGTACGGCGGCCCGAGCTGACGTTCGCCACCGTGGACCACAACGTGCCGACCACCGACCGGTCTCTGCCCATTGCCGATGAGATCTCCCGGCGCCAGGTGGAAACCCTGGCGGCAAATTGCCGGGAGTTTGGAATCCGGCTCTACGGCCTGACCGACCCCAACCAGGGAATCGTTCACGTCATCGGCCCCGAGCTCGGCATCACGCAGCCCGGCATGACCATCGTCTGCGGCGACAGTCATACCTCGACCCACGGAGCTCTGGGTGCGCTGGCTTTCGGCATCGGAACCAGCGAAGTGGAGCACGTGTTGGCTACCCAGTGCCTGCTGCAGTCCCGGCCCCGCACTTTCCGCATCTCCGTCTCCGGAACCTTTCCCCGGGGGGTCGGCGCCAAGGACCTGATCCTTTACATCATCCGCACCATCGGCACCGACGGTGCCACCGGATACGTCCTCGAGTACGCCGGCGAGACCGTACGCAGGCTCAACATGGAAGAGCGGATGACCGTGTGTAACATGTCCATCGAGGCGGGCGCCCGGGCGGGGATGATCGCTCCCGACGACATCACCTTCGCCTATCTCGAGGGACGGCCGTTTTCCCCGCAGGGTGCGGCTTTCTACGAGGCCGTCGACTACTGGCGGACGCTGCCGTCCGACCCGGGGGCGGTGTTCGACCGGGAACTCCACCTCGACATCTCGGAGTTGGCCCCCCAGGTCAGTTGGGGAACCAGTCCGGGCATGGTGGTGGACGTCACGGGCCGGGTCCCCGCACCCGAGGACTTCCCGGATGTGAACCAGCAGCGGGCCGCCGCCCGCGCCCTGGAGTACATGGGGCTGAAGGCAGGAACACCGGTTCAGGAGATCCGTGTGGATCGGGTCTTCATCGGCTCCTGCACCAACAGCCGCATCGGCGACCTGCGGGCCGCCGCCAGGATGGTGGCCGGCAAACGGGTGGCCTCCGGTGTCCATGCGATGGTGGTGCCGGGATCCCAGGCGGTGAAAAGGGCCGCCGAACGGGAAGGCCTCGACCGGATCTTCCGGGAAGCCGGCTTCGAGTGGCGGGAGTCGGGTTGCAGCATGTGTCTGGGCATGAACCCGGATATCCTCCAACCAGGCCAGCGCTGTGCTTCCACCTCCAACCGCAACTTCGAAGGACGCCAGGGCCGGGGCGGCCGCACTCATCTGGTCAGCCCCCGGATGGCCGCCGCCGCCGCCGTGGCCGGCCACTTTGTCGATATCCGCCAATGGGATCTGGAGGACTGAGATGCAGCCGTTTGTGACACACACCGGCCTGGTCGCACCGCTGAACCGGGTCAACGTGGATACCGACCAGATCATCCCCAAGCAGTTCCTCAAGCGGATCGAGCGTACCGGCTTCGGCCGCTTTCTGTTCTACGACTGGCGATTCCGGGAAGACGGTTCGCCCGATCCTTCGTTCGTTCTGAATCGCCCGGAGTATCAGTCCGCTTCGATTCTGCTGGCGGGTGCAAACTTCGGCTGCGGATCGTCACGGGAGCATGCCCCCTGGGCTCTGGCGGATTACGGATTCCGGGTCCTGCTGGCGCCGTCTTTTGCCGACATCTTCTACAACAACTGCTTCAAGAACGGCCTCCTGCCGATCCGCCTGCCGGACAACGTCGTCTCCGACCTCTTCGCCCGGGTAGAAGCCGCCCCCTGTCAGCTCACCGTGGATCTGGAGACGCTGACCATCACCGGCCCGGACGGTCTCCGGCTGGGCTTCGATGTGGATCCATTCCGGCGGGAATGCTTGCTGAAGGGTCTCGATGATATCGGCCTCACCCTGGAACACGAGGCGGACATCTCGGCGTTCGAAGCCAGGCGCCGCGTGTTCGCCTGATCCTTGGTCCCGGGGCGGGCCATCGCCTCCCCAAGGGGGTTGTTGGCGATGCAATTACCGCCGCCGCTTCATCCGTGGGATCTGACCCCCGCGCAGGCCATCCGCCTGCAAAAGCAGCTTGAGCCCGGCGCCCAGGAGGACCTGCCCCCGTCTCCGGTACGCCTGCTCGCCGGTACTGATGTTGCCTACCTCAGGCAGAGCGCTGTCTCGGTGGCAGTGGTGTGCCTGCTGGAGTTCCCCTCGCTGAAGCTCGTGGAATGGGTGGTGGTTCGCCGTCCGACGCCGTTCCCCTATGTCCCCGGTCTGCTCAGCTTCCGGGAAGTTCCGCTGCTGCTGGAGGCCTTCGCCGGCCTGACCTCCGAGCCGGATGTGATCTTCGTCGACGGCCATGGCCGCGCTCACCCCCGCCGTTTCGGGATCGCCTGCCACCTGGGGCTCTGGCTCCGCCGTCCCACAATCGGGGTTGGGAAATCGGTGCTTTGCGGAAGCTATGAGCCCCCCGGGCCGCACCGGGGTGAATGGAGCCCGTTAGTGGAGCACGGCGAGGAGATCGGCAGGGTCTTGCGGACCCGGCAGGGGGTGAAACCGGTTTTCGTCTCCCGCGGCTTCGGACTCCCCCTGACCGAGTGCGTGCGCTGGGTGCTGCAGGCGGGTACCCGCTTCCGCCTGCCGGAACCCGTCCGCTGGGCGGACCGTCTCGCCGCCGGTGCGAAACGGTCCCTGTTCCCTCCGGTGGAAACCGGCGGCCGGCTTACTCCACGGTGAAGTCGGTGCCCACCGCCATGGTTCCCCAAGCCATGGAGAAGCGTCCCTGATTGCCGCCCTTGGCCTCGAGGTTGATGGTAAAGGTCTCAACCGATTCACCGCCGGGATTCTTTTGCAGCGGTACTTCGACGGTGTTCTGGTCGCTGCTGATGACCAGATGCCAGGAATCCTCCGCCACCCGCTTGGCGGTCAGACGGTACGTTCCCGGAGCCACCACCTGCCCGCCGAAGCGCAGGGACCCGTCCGTCTTGAGTGTGGTGGCGGCATCCTTGCCCATCCGCCAAGTGTTCCCCACCGGCAACCGGGCCAGCATGTCCCGCCCCTGCAAGGAGGGACGTCCGTACTCGATCGTCACCTGCTTACCGTTAATGGTGGCTGTCGCCTCTCCCCGCTGGGCAAACAGCGTGCCTCCCATTGCCAAAGCCATTATGACCACGGTCCAGCCAGTTCTTCTCACAGTTGTACTCTCCTTCCCACGTTTGTTGTTTCAGACGGATCAAACCAGGAATTTCGGCGGTTCGCCAAATCCGGATTCTTCCCAGTTTACACGAAGTCCGTTCCCCGGCCGCCGCCTGCTCATTCCGGCGAGAACGGTGGTCAGGAGACGGAAAACCGGAGTCGGCGGAAAACCACCTCCGGCGGCCGCCTGATTCCCGACTCCCGACTGCTGACTCCCCTCCCGACTCCCATCTCCCGGTTCCTGACTACCCGGCCGGCTGGCGCCTGGGACCAAAGATTGCGGTCCCGATGCGGATCATCGTAGCGCCCTCCTGGATCGCCACCTTGAAGTCACCGGTCATGCCCATCGACAACTCTGTCAACGGTACCGGCCGTCCCCGGTTCAGTTCGTCCAGCAGCCGGGCGAGACGGCGGAAGTATGGCCTCGCGTCATCGGGATTGGGGCTGAACGGCGGTATGGCCATCAGTCCCCGCAACTGCAGGGCTGGAAGGCTGTCGAGGCGCGCCGCCAGCTCCTGGACCGCCTGGGGTCTCACCCCGGATTTCTGCGGCTCCTCGGCGATGTTCACCTCGAGCAGCACCGGCATCACGCGACCCAGTTCCCCGCAGACTCGATCCAACTTCACCGCCAGCTCCTCGCTGTCCACCGATTGGATTACGTGGAAGAGCTGCGCCGCGTGCCGGACCTTGTTCGACTGCAAATGGCCGATCAGATGCCATTCCAGGTCGTTGCGGCCCACCGCCGGAATCTTCTCGCGGGCCTCCTGGACACGGTTCTCCCCGAAACAGAGCTGTCCGCACTCGGCGGCCTTGCGCACGCATTCTGCCGAAAAGGTCTTGGATACCGCCAGGATCCGCACTTCGGAAGGCTGCCGGCCGCAGCTCAATGCGGCAGCTTCCACCTCCGACCTCAACCGCTTGAGGTTATCTGCGATCCATTCCACGATTCACAGGAGAGAAAGTGATGGAGCGGGAAACGGGACTCGAACCCGCGACATCAACCTTGGCAAGGTTGCGCTCTACCAACTGAGCTATTCCCGCTCGCTG
>FWPV01006268.1_pt1 | contig 22906 bp, 21 predicted proteins | sample 2228371 | NCBI WGS metagenome assembly FWPV01 (sample SAMEA103939776, study PRJEB20133) | metagenome | reverse complement strand
GATCGGGCTGACTGGCTAGTGATCGCCCGACTCCTTCCACGCGAAGATCATCTTCGACGGAGCGAAGTTGTAGATGTTCGCGAGGTACACGTGGGCTGCGGTGAAGATCAGGATGACCCACATGATCCAGTAGTGGAGGATGCGCATCGGCATCAGGCTCGCGCCGCCGCCTGCGTTGAACAGGTCAGCGACCCAAGTGGTCCCCGCAAGGAAGAAGCCCCAGTCCGACGTCGGCCCCCACAGGCAGAAGCCCGTGTAGGCCGCCGCGAACGTGATCGGGATCGTCGCGAGGTAGGCGATCTTCTGAAGCACTCCGTACTTCGCCGAGATCGGGTGGTCCTTCTTGAGGAACAGGTAGTACTTGATCCACGGTATCAGTTGGTGACGGTTGGCTTCCTGTGGCAGCCAGTTCTTGATGTCGAGATCGACCTCGCGTGTGTCGGGCATGTTCGCCGTCTTGACGACGAACGCGCGCACGATGCGCAGCGTGAGGTTGATGATGAGCACGAACATCCAGAAGAAGTGCGTGCCACGGGCCACACCCATGAATCCCGGGAAGATCGGGAAGTGGATGTAGAAACCCGAAAGGGTGAGGAAGAACATGGCCAGCAGGTTGATCCAGTGAGTCAGCACGAAGGGCAGAGGATGGGCCTCGCGGTAGATCTTGTGAGCCATTTACCTCACCCCCCACTTGCGCGTATAGACGGTTCCGGTCTTGCCGGTCTTGCGTTCAGTCACGTGAACGCCACACCCGATTCAAGGGTCGAAGCTGCGGGCGATACGCGCCGCCTCGATCGGCCGCTCGACGTCGAGGATCGGGGCGCCGATCAGCGCTTCTTCCATCGCCCCGCGCACGCCGTCGGCGTCGCGCGGGCTGATGTCCCATGTCGATGGGGTGACTACCTGGTAGTTCGCGATGACGCCGCCCTCGACGTTCATGAAGTGGCCCAGTGCCCCGCGGGGTGCCTCCCAGAGTCCTGCGCCCTTGCCGGCGGCCTGCTCGACCGGGGTGTAGAACTCGACCCCGCCCTCCTTTGCGGCGGCGATGAGCTCGTTGACCCACTCGATGGCCCAGTCGGCCACGACCGCGGTCTCAAGGTTGCGGGCGGCCACACGGCCGAGGAGTGAGACGAGCACCTCAGGCTTGCCCGCTGCTCCGAGGGCCGTGAGTGCAGCGTCCACGATCGACTTGACCGGAGCGACGCCACGCAGGTACGCGACGAGCATACGGGCGAGCGGGCCCACCTCGACGGCCTTGCCGTCGTAGCGCGGCGCCTTCGCCCAGCTGTACTTGGCGTTGACGTCGTAGCCCGGGAAGGTGTCGACCGCCTGGGTCTTGCCCTCCTGCGGGTTGAGGCCGCTGTCCGACTTGTACCAGGAGTGCTCGACGTACTCGAGGATCTTGTCGGGAGTCGCATCTTCGACCTTGAGCCCTTGGGTGGAGAAGACCGCGCCGTTCGGGAGGTAGCGGTCGACCATCTCCATCGACTCGCGGTTGAACACGCCCCACGCGAGGAAGTTCCCGGTGCCCTTGCCGTATTCGAGGGCGCCTGCGTAGTACGGGGCGATCGCGAGAGTGTCCGGGATCATGGTGTTCTTGACCCAGTCGCGGATTCGGAGCAGGCGGAAGAGCACGTCGTCGAGCTTCTCTTCGGTCGGGACCCACGTCGTGCCGCCGGGAACCGACGTCATGAAGTGCGGGAACTTGCCGCCCATGATCGCGATGACACGGGACGCCTCAGCCTGCATCTCGAGCGCCTCGAGGTAGTGCGCGACGGCGATGAGGTGCAGCTCGGCGGGCATGTCCTGCGCGTAGCCGGGGTGGCCGAGCCAGCCGTTCGTGAAGATGGACAGCTGCCCGCCCTCCACGAGAGCCTTGAGCTTGGCCTGCACCGCCCCGAAGTTCGCGGTCGAGGTGCCGGCGGCCTGCGCGAGCGCATACGTCTCGGCGATGTCTGCCTCTAGCGCCTTCGAAGGGTCGACATAGTCGAGCGCGGCCAGCGTGTAGAACCACAGGATGTGGCTGTGCAGGTATTGGCCAGCCTCGATGAGGTTACGTACGAGGCGTGCGCCAGCCGGGATAGTGACGTCCAGAGCGGACTCAGCGGACATCGTGGCGGCGTGACCGTGCGAGATGGGACACACGCCGCAGATCCGCTGTGCGACGTAGAAGGCGTCGGCAGGCTGGCGGCCCTTGAGCACGGTCTCCATGCCGCGGTACAGACCGCCGGAGACCCAGGCGTCGGTGATGACGCCTCCTTCGACCGAACACTCGACCCGCAGGTGCCCTTCGATGCGGGTGACGGGATCGATGACGATGTTCTCAGCCACTAGTTACCTCCTCCCTTCTTCGCTCGCTTGGCGTCGTACTCCTTCATGGGCTCCGTGGCGGGCCCCTCACCGATGCGGCCCGCGGCCTTCATGCCCACACCATGCACGGCGAGGGCGCCGACGACAGCCCCGCCGGCGATCGCACCGATCACGCCAGGCTCCCAGCCGCTTCCATGGGCGCCGACGGAGCCGATGCCGATCTTGCGCATACGGCCGAGGAAGGGCGCGCCGTTGTCGACCCAGTTGAAGTTCCCGCAGCCGATGCAGGGCGAGCCGGACTCGACGCACCAGCTCGTCTGGTTGTTCCAGCGAACGATCGGGCAGTTCGTCTGGGTCTGCGGGCCTTTGCAGCCCACTGGGTACAGGCAATACCCCTTCGCCTCTTCAGGGGAGCCGAACTGGTAGACGAACTCGCCGTTCTCGAAGTGGCCGCGTCGCGGGCAGTTGTCGTGGATCGTCTGCCCGAAGATGAAGCGCGGACGCCCGAACTCGTCGAGTTTGGAGACGAGGCCCTCGGTCACCTTGCCGTTCTCGTCGACGCCGCCGAGCAGCAGCGCGTCGATCACGATGGCGACGATCCACTCAGGGTTCACCGGGCAGGTGGGCAGGTTGATGACGGGGGTCGCGATGCCCTTCTCTCCGAGGTACATCGAGATGCCGGTGCCGCCTGCAGGATTCGGCGCCGCCTTGACCCAACCTCCGTCGACCGCACACGATCCAACCGCGACGATGGCGGCGGCCTTCGGGGCGATCTCGTCGATGAACTGAAGGCCCGTCTTGCCCGCGACGCGAAGCGTATTGCCTTCTAGTCCGGTCATGACGGTTCCCTCGTAGATCATGATGAACTTGCCCGCATTGGCCTCAGCGGTCTCATACAGCGCCTTGTCCGCGGCCTCGCCTGTGGCCATCATCACCGTCTCGATGTAGTTCAGAGACAGGATGTCGAGCACGATCTGGGCGATGTCCGGGTAGGTGGACTGAGCCGCGGATTCGGTGCAACCCGTGCATGCCCCGCCGTTCAGCCATACGGCAGGGTAGAGCTTCGAACCCGCGGCCGTCTCGACCGCAGCCGCGATGGTCGGGGCCATCGTCTCCGAAAGCCCGAGCATCGCGGCGACCGACCCGCAGAACTTCAGGAAGCTGCGGCGGGTCACGCCGCGCTCTGCGAGCTGGTCGTAGAAGATTCGATCCTCATTCGCCATGCGATACACCTCCTTGTACCTGTCGTCTTGCGTTCGCTTTGCGGTCACACGTGCTTCTCCGTGGGTCGCGTTCACGAAGGCTCCGGCAGCCGTCGCGACCCATGTCACCAGGCAGGCACACCCCCTTTCGATGAGACCCAGGAGTGTCTGGACGCGCGAAGACCGGACTCGCGCACCGCATGTGAGCGGCGTCCGGGAATCGCCGAAAGGGGAGCTGGTCGATGTGCGGGCCGGCGGCGGGACGCACGGCCCCGCACGCATTCACGTCAATCGATTCTGCGCAGCAAGCGCAAGACCTCGCGACCCCCTCGTCGGTCTGCCGATGGCCCGCTCTCGAGGCGACGTGCCCGAGAGCATCGGCCGCCTCTATCCACCCACACGTGTATTCTACATCTAACGATGCCTTGCGGGCGTGGCGCTTCCGGATCTGACGTACGAACCGGTCGTCGTGCGTCATTCCGCCTCGACGGCGTTGCGCTATGCTTGCAGGTGATGCGGGGCTCCGTGGCGAAAGACCCGCCGGTGCGGGTCTTTCCGCGAAAGCGGGGTCGTCGCGAAGAAGGGGTGAGGGCGCGTGCCCACACATCGCGGCGAGATCATCGTCGACATCCGGGCGTTCGATGCGGCCCTTCGCCGGACGATGGTGTTCGCGATCATCGACAAGATGCTTGAGATCGGCTCGACCGACCAGCTCGTGTTGATCTGCAGTCACGAACCCGCCGGGCTGGGGTACCAGATCGACCTGCGCCGGGAGTCGCGTGGTCACTTCGAATTCAGCTACGAGAGGCGCTCTGATGGCGCATGGGTGGCGTTCATCAGACCGAAGGGGACGAAGCCGTCAGACTATGCGCTCCAGAAGTCCTCTGAGGTCCGCGAGTGATCCCGACCAACGCCAAGCGGCATCAGGCGGAGCGTCGACCAGGAACGTTTGCATCCCGACGTCGGCAGCGGCCATGTCGAGCACAGGGTCGTCGCCGACCATGAGGCACTGAGCGGTGGAGACGTCGAGCTGCTCCGAGACCTGGCGGAAGTAGCGGGGGAGCGGCTTGCACGCTTCGGAGTCCTCATACGATGTCACGACATCGAAGCAGCTCTCGTCGAGCTCAGCCCAGCGCAGGCGCTCCATGATCGCGGCACGAGGGAAGATCGGGTTGGTCGCAAGGGCTGTGCGCAACCCAAGCGCGCGGGCGCTCGCCACACACTCGTGCGCGCCGGGGCGCGGGCCGTGCGTGGACTTGAGCGACGGGAACACATCCCTGTAGAACGTTTCGACCGAATCGGCGGCACGATGGGCCGACAGGTCGACTCCAGTGATCGATGTGAACGTCTCGTTGAAAACGTCGGCGTTGGTGCGGCCGTCATGGGGCTCACACATCGCTGCGGTCGCTCGCATGAGCGCGTCGAGGGCCTGCTGCGGGTCGCTGCCGGTCAGTCGGGCGAGTACAGGGCCGAGAGCTTGGAAATACTCGTCCAGGAAGGACGACAGGTCGATGTCGAGCAGGGTCCCGTCGAGATCGAACAGTACCGCGCGGATCACGCTACCTCCAGATGTGCGCCGACGTCGCATCCTACCATGCGAAGGCCGCGTGCCGAGGCTGACGCGTCTTCGCGCGAACCTGAACGAGGATTGACACGACGGATACCTTAGGGGGTATGATGTTTGCATACCCCAAGGGGCATATTGGAATCTGCCGGCTGCCTGGGACACATGGAAGGAAGCGAGCAACAGACATGGGATCCGTGAGTGAGCGTATCGAGCGGGAGCTCGAAGAGATCTGCGGGGCGGACCGTGTCCGCACCACGCGGGTCGAGAGGAAGATGTACTCGTTCGATATCGGCGCGATGCCGCGCCTCGTGGCCCCGTTCGTGCCTGCTGGCACTGCCGGGGCGGTCGTTCGCCCGCGCGACGAAGAACAGCTCGTGCGCCTCGTCAGGCTGGCGCAGCGCGAGGGGGTGCCGCTCGTGCCGAGGGGTTGGGCGACGAGCGGGTACGGCGGCGTCCTGCCGCGTTCCGGAGCGATCGTGGTCGACCTTTCCGGCTGGGGCAAGGTCCTGTCTGTCGACACTGACGCTCTTACGGTGCGCGTGCAGGCAGGGGCTGTCTGGGAACAGGTCGACCGTCAGATCAAGAAGCAGGGTGTGACGCTGCGCCTCTATCCATCGTCGTATCCGAGCTCATCTGTGGGCGGCTGGCTGGCCCAGGGCGGCTCGGGCTTCGGCAGCTATGAGCACGGTCAGTTCAAAGACAACGTGGTCGCCGCCCGCGTCGTCCTCCCGACGGGAGAGATCAGGGAGTTCACGGGTGACGACCTGCTCGCGTACGTGGCTGACGCTGAAGGCACCACCGGACTCATCACCGAGGTCGAGTTCCGCGTGCGGCCGCTCGAGGACGAAGTGCATCGGTTGGTCGCGTTCGAATCGGCTGCGAAGCTCGGAGCGGCGCTTTCGGCCGTGTCCGCCGAGAAGCTGCCGATCTGGTCGATCACGTTCTTGAACCCGGAGTCGACTCGTCTGAAGAAGAAGCTTCCGCACCGCCATGGGCATCCCTACGAGGAGGCCCACGCGCACTACGAGCCCGAGATCCCCGAGGCGTACCTTGCCGTGATCGCGTACCCCGCATCGCGACGCGACGCGATCGACTCGCGCCTTGCCAGTATCGTCGAGGCGAACGGCGGTCGTGAACTCGACGCTGAGGCCGCTGAGCACGAGTGGGAGCAGCGCTTCGCCCCGATGCGCCTCAAGCGCATAGGCCCGTCCATCGTGCCGACTGAGGTCATCGTGCCGCTCGCCGAGATGCCTGAGGTCCTCGCCGAGATCGACGCCAAGCTCGACCAGCCGTTCGTCCTCGAGGGCATGGTCGGCAAGGGCGACAAGGTCGTGCTCCTCGGCTTCATCCCGCACGACGAGCGCTCGTTCGCGTTCAATCTCGCCTTCGCGCTCTCGCTCTCGGTGATCAAGATCGCGAAGCGACACGGTGGAGCGGCGTATTCAACGGGCCTGTACTTCCGTCGCGAGGCGCCGAGTGTGCTCGGAGAGAAGCGCCTCTCCGCCCTCAAGTCCTACAAGTCGAGCGTGGACCCGAAAGGCATCCTCAACCCCGGCAAGGTGTACGGCGCCGGCGGAATGCTCGACCTGCTCATGGGTACCGCGTCAGCGTTCGAGCCGCTCGTGAGGCCGATCGCGAACGCCGCGAAGCCGCCAGCGGGGCCCGGCGACCTTTCAAAGGACGTCCGCGGCATCCCTGGAGACGTCGCGTTCATGGCGTACGCGTGCTCGCGTTGCGGCTACTGCGTGCCCACGTGCGAGCAGTACACCGGGCGCGGATGGGAGAGCCACTCGCCGCGTGGCAAGTACGCATACTTGCGCGAGGTCATGGCGGGCCGTGAGAAGTGGGACCGTACCGCCATCGACACGTTCCTCGTCTGCACGACGTGTGAGGTGTGCAACACCCGTTGTCAGCTCCAGCTTCCGATCGAGCACAACTGGATGGAGATGCGTGGCAAGCTCGTCAATGAGGAGAAGAGGGGCACCTTCCCGCCGTTCGAGATGATGGCCGCCTCACTTCGCGGAGAGAACGACATCTGGGCCGGCAAGCGCGAGAATCGCGCGAACTGGGTTCCTGACGATGTGGCCGCCAAAATCCCTGAGAAAGCCGACATCCTGTACTTCGCGGGGTGTACAGCGAGCTATGTCGAGACCGACATCGCTGAGGCCTCGATCCGCCTGCTCCAGGACTCTGGCTACTCGGTCGGCTACATGGGCACGGACGAGGCGTGCTGCGGCATCCCGATGAAGGTCGCCGGCAAGTGGGACCTCTTCGAAGAGATCTACGAGCACAACGTCGCCGAGGCGCGGAAGCGTGGCGCGAAGACCATCGTCACGTCGTGTCCCGCATGCGGCCTGGTCTGGAAGGAGCTCTACGCGAATCTCGCCGCGGAGCGGGGAGAGGAGTTCGAGTTCGAGGTCAAGCACTACTCCGAGCTCGTCGCTCCCGCACTGGCACAGGGCAAGCTCGAGCTCAGGAGCGATCCGTTCGAGGGCAGGAAGGTCACCTTCCACGACTCGTGCCACATGGGCCGCGCGCAGGGCAACTACGAGCCTCCCCGCGACATGCTCAAAGCCATACCGGGTGTGAACTACGAGGAGATGGAGCACAACCGCGAGGAAGGCATGTGCTGCGGCTCCGTGCTCACACTCGTCGGAGAGATGCCAGTCGCACCGGTCTTGGGCAAGCACCGTCTCCAAGAGGCGGTCGACATCGGCGCTGACACCGTCGTGGCGCTGTGCCCGTGCTGTCAGGTGCAGTTGCGCGACTCGGTGATCAAGAACGACCTGCCCTTGAAGATCGACGACCTGTCCCGCGTCGTCGCGCAGGCCGCCGGCTACGACATCCCCGAGACCAGCGAGTTCTCGATGTATATGTGGGGCTACTTCGAGAAGTTCATCATCCTGATGCAGCCCGAGAACATGGCGAAGTTCATGACGCGGATCTTCCCGCAGATGATGGACGCGATGCCGGCTGGCATGGCTCCCATGATGCGCGCCATGAAGCACGTGCCCGGCGGGCTGGTGATGATGGAGAAGATGATGCCGCTCATGTTCCCGGCGATGGCTCCCGGCATCCTGGGCAAGGTGATGCCCGACATGATCCGCGAGGTCGAATCCTACATCGGTGAGATGCCGGAGGACATGGCTGCACTCATGCCTGACCTGCTGCCCAAGACGATGGAATCGCTCATGCCGACGTACCTTCCGCAGCTCATCCCTCACCTGGTCCCACTGTGGATCGATTTCCTGCGCGACGAGAGCGCGCCGCGCGAGGCGCGAACCGCAGCGTAGCGCGTGCTTCGCGAAGAGTCCGGATGACCGAGGCGGGGCTGCTCCGGGAGCCCCGCCTCGTCATATGGGGGTGCACAGAGCGTTGTGGGCCCTGTGTCCTTCGTCACGTGACAAGTGTGTCTAAAGTCACATCGGTATGTGCCGATGTACAAGGACATGAACACCACGACGTCGAGAAACCAGGTGTTGTCGCGTCTCGCGGCCGTCCCCATGTTCGCGGACCTCGCTCCTGATGCGCTTGAGACCCTTGCCGACATGGTCCAGCTGCGACGCTATCCCAAAGGCGCCTTCATCATCGGGCAGAATGAGGCGGGGACGTCGATGTTCCTTCTCGTCTCTGGCCGCGTGAAGGTGGCTATAGCCAGTCCTGAGGGCCGCGAGCTGGTGCTGAGCTACCTCGAAGCTCCCGCGCACTTCGGTGAGATGGCGCTCGTCGACGGTCAGCCGCGCTCCTCGGATGTAGTCGCTGTCACCGACGTCGAACTGCTGTCTATCGATGCGAAGGACCTCTCGGCCGCCATCCAACTCCAACCGAGGCTGGCGTTGTCGCTTATCGCGACACTCTCGAGGCGGCTTCGGCACACGATCGCACGCCTCGAGGACATGGCGTTCCACGACGCGACTCACCGGGTCATGCGTGTGCTGCTCAATGTCGCCACCGCCGGTTTGGAGACGCGAGGTGCGCCGGTGATACAGGGCATGACGCACTACGATATCGCGACACTTGCCGGCACCTCGCGCGAGACGGCGAGCAGGGTCATATCCTCACTGGCCCGCGACGGTGTCTTGACGACGAAGGGCCGCCGGATCTTCGTCGACCTCGATCTGCTCGTCGCCAAGCTCGAACAGGAGTAGTCCGCCCGGACCCCGCTTCTCTTGGTGTGCGCGCCGTCTGGCCGCCAGCGCAAGCCCAGTCCTTGATGCCATTGCCGACGGGCGCGGGTCCTCTATGCATCACGGGTATACTCCCTCACGGCCGCAGACCATTCGTGAAGGAGAGTGCCGTGAGAGAGTTCACCGCTCAGGAGCTGATGGAGTTCGACGGGCGCGAGGGGCGGCCCGCCTACGTCGCCTATGAAGGCGTGGTCTACGACGTGACGGAGAGCGCGATGTGGGGCGACGGCGACCACGAGGGTATGCACCAGGCCGGCCGCGACCTCACGTCAGAGCATGCCGATGCTCCGCACGACGTCTACGTCACCGACTTCCCTGAGGTTGGCAGGTTCACAGGTTAACGAACGTGTCAGGTACGTGAAAGTTCTGGTTTCCCAAGGCGCGTGAGGTATGTAACTGAATAGTCGCAGTCGTGCAACCAACGGGCCGGGTGGCTCGTCTAAGGTCATGGCGGTCGAAGCGAACAGGCTTCGGCCGCCGTTCGTTTCTTGTTGCACCGAACTCGAAGGAGGATCCATGCGAGGAAGGGTCAAGCCGGCGACGCTTGCAGTGGCTGCGCTCACGTTCGCGTTGGCGGCGGCTGCCACGGTCTTCGCGGCCGATGTGCTCACGCTCTCGGTCACGCCGAAGCGCGGCGTCTATGGCACGGAAGTCACCATCCAGCCGAGCATCACCGGTACCGTCACGGTCGGCGACAAGATCGACCTGTACGTGCTGGACGCCGATGACGACTGGGTCAAGTACGGCGAAGGCCAGATGGTCGAGGCCAACGAGGAGACGGGAGCCGCGCCAGTCATCGAGCCGCTCTTCATCCACCTCGACGAGTCGCTCACGTACCCGGCCGTGATGCGTGCTCAGTACATCCCGAAGACCGGGTCCTCGTACGTCAGCGAGCCCTTCACGCTCCGGATCACGAAGAACACCCGGACACAGGTCAAGATCTCCGCGCCAGCCGCGGTGAGGTGCAACGCGGACTTCACGTCGGTACTCGAGGTGGTGCCTAACAGCGGTATCGGACGCGTGCGGCTCACGATCAAGAAGATCGCAGGGCCGGGTACCGCCTTCACCCGCACCGTTACCCTCACGACCGATGAGGAGGGCGGTGTCGAGTATACGACGAAGCTGCCCGCGGCAGGTCGTTACTCGATGACCGCCAAGTTCCTCGGCAACACGTTCGGCGTGCCCTCAGCCAACGCCGTCCGCACGATCACCGTCCGCTGATAAACACGACCAGGAAAGGACTGACCAGTGATGAATCTCGGTCGCATCAAGCGCGTCGCATCGGCGGCCACGGCAGCCACGATGATCGCCGCCCTCATGGTGCCCCAGGGGGCCTTCGCTTCCACGAACCTGAAGCTGTCCGGTTCGACGACAGTCCAGCCGCTCGCCCAGAAGTTCGCGGCCGCCTTCAAGAAGCTTAACCCGTCCTGGAACATCACGGTGGCCGGCGGCGGCTCGAGCGTGGGCTTCAACGACGTGCTCGCCGACCGTGTCGACATCGGTATGTCGTCACGCGACCCGAAGCAGTCCGAACTCGATAAGGGCGCCGTCATGCACGTGGTCGCCCGTGATTCGCTCGTAGTCATCACGCACCCCAGCAATCCGGTGAGGAAGCTCACCGAGGCCCAGGTCCGCGACATGTACCACGGCAAGATCACGAACTGGAAGCAGGTCGGAGGCCCGAACGCAGCGATCGTGCTGTGCGGCCGGACCGGTGCCTCCGGCACCTACGAGTACTTCAAGGAAGCGTTCCTGGGTAACAAGCGCCAGTCGTCGCGCACCAAAGGCTACGCATCGAACGGTATGGTCCGCTCTGCTGTAGCCCGGAACAAGTACGCGATCGGCTACGTGGGCATGGCGTTCGTCAACCGCACGGTGCGTGGCGTGACGATCGACAACGTCGCTCCGACCCGTGCCAACGCGCTCTCCGGCAAGTACAAGTACGTGCGCCCGCTCTACTTCATCACAAAGGGCCCGGCCAAGGGGAACGCGAAGACCTTCATCGACTGGTGCCGCGGTCCGGCCGGGCAGAAGATCGCAGCCCAGGAGTTCCTGCCTCGGTAGCCGCACGCCAATGAGCCGGGTGCTGCCGTGACCACCGCGGCGGCGCCCGGCTTCGTGCGTGGAAAGCGCCACGTCGCGAAAGGATTCGGAGCTCGCATGTCGATCGATTCGACTCAGGCAGGAGCAGTGGCGGCCACCTCCGCTCCCGCTATCGACCTCACGGGTCGCGTCCGGCGCGCGAGCGAGACGTTCGCACGTCCGCTCCTGTTGGCTTGCGCTTTGTTCTCCGGCGCGGTGGTCGGCCTGGTCATCGCCTACGTGTTCTGGTATGCGGCACCCGTTTTCGCCCGCCAAGCCGTCGAGTTCGTGACCACCGGAGACTGGGACGTCGCCATCGACATGGCGTGGACCGAGCCCGATGTGGTGTTCGGCGCGCTTCCGCTCATCGCCGGAACGACGCTCACGACGCTGGGCGCCCTCGTGGTGAGTGTCATCCTCGGTCTGGGGTGCGCGATCTTCCTGGCCGAGCTTGCCCCGGATGGCCTTCGCAGGCCGCTCGAGGCGGTGATCCAGCTGCTCGCCGGAATCCCGTCGGTGGTGTTCGGACTCGTCGGGCTTTCGGTGGTTGTCCCCTTGCTCAGCCGCGTCGTTCCCGCGGACTCGTTCGAGGTCGTGACAGACGTTCCACTCGAAGGCGACTCGCTGCTCGCCGGGGTGGTCGTTCTGTCGTTCATGATCCTGCCGTTCTTCGTGACGGTGGCGGTGGATTCGTTGCGTGCCGTGCCGCGCTCCTATGTCGATGGAGGACTCGCCCTCGGGCTTGATCGGTGGCGCGCCATCACTCGCATCCAGCTGCCGGCGGCTGCCCCGGGTCTGCTCGCCGGCGCGGTGCTGGCGATCGCGCGCGCCATCGGCGAGGCGATAGCGCTATCCATGGTCGCGGGCTCGATCGCGTTCATACCCACCGCAAAGTGGGGGCTCAAGTACTTCCCGTTCATGCCGGTGCGCACGATGGCGTCGGCGATCGTCGAGACCGGCGGGGAGGGGATGAGCATCCCGCTCATCCAGAACGCGCTCTTCGGGCTCGCGGCACTGCTGCTGTTGGCGAGTCTCTCTTCGAGCCTCGTCGCCCGTTTTATCGTCAACTGGTGGGGCCGGCGACTCTCGCTGGACACCGGCCGCTCGCTGTGAGAGGGGATGAGCTCGCGGCCGATCGTCGGTCGCTTCCGGGTGGCACGGTGGCTCGGCCCCGCGTCGGCGTGGCTTGCCGCGGGCATCGTGGCGGCGGTGTGCTTCTTCATAATCGGGCACATCGTCTTCGAGGGCTACTCTCACGTGGACTGGACGTTCCTTACCACCGATCCCGACCCAAGCCCCGCTGAGAGCACGGGCGGCGGCGTCCGCATCCCCATCGCAGGCACGTCGTTTCTTGTGCTGCTCTCCACTCTGCTGACGTTTCCTGTCGCCCTGGGCGCGGCCGTCTATCTCGCCGAGTACATGGACGAGCGGCTGCCGCTCACGAAGGCCATCCGCCTTGGTCTTGAGGTGCTCGCGGGCGTGCCGAGTGTGGTGTTCGGCATGTTCGGTGTCGCGATGTTCTCGCACGGCATCTTCACGTTCATGTCGTCATCGGGTGCCGAGGGCTCCGATGTCGCGTTCGGCCGCTCCTTCCTCGTCGCCGCGACGGTGATGGCCATCCACGTCCTGCCCTTCGTCGTAAAGGTCATGGAAGAGGCCATACGGGCCGTCCCGTTGTCGTACCGGCAGGGAGCCGCGGCCCTCGGCGTCACGAAGTGGCGGGCCATCCGCCGGATACTGATTCCGGCCGCCGCTCCCGGTATCGCGACTGGCGTCATCCTGGGGATGGGGCTCGCAGCGGGCGACACGGCTATCGTGTGGCTCACGCTGGGCGGCACCATGAACATGGCGGTCGACAACTGGTGGGCGCTCGACCAGCTCGTGAATGTCGTGCGCGGCACTGGCTCGACCCTGACGACCTTCATCTACTTCTCTTCACCCGCGGGCGAGGGCAACGCGCCGCATCTCGCCTACGGCGGGGCGATGGTGCTCATCCTGCTCGTGATCTCGCTCAATGCGGCGGCGACCGTCATCGGCAGGGCTCCCAGGCAGGCCCGGTAGCTCACACCTTGGAGGAATCACCATGACCGAGTCTCTGATGACCCCGGCGCCTGAGGCCGATGAGGCGGCGATGCTCCTCGCGGAGCTCGACCGTCAGATGGTTCGTGCCGAGCGGGCCCTCGAGCGCAACACGCTCATCGACGTCGACAACCTGGAGGTCCGCTACGGGACGAACGTCGTCCTGCGCGAGGTGACCTTCGACATACCGGCGAACCAGATCACCGCATTCATCGGGCCATCGGGGTGCGGCAAGTCGACAGCGCTACGGTGCTTCAACCGTATGAACGACGAGATTCGCAGCTTCTCCATGAGCGGGCGAGTCAGACTGGCTGGACAGGACATCCGCGACCCGAGGGTCGACGTGACCGAACTGCGCAGACAGGTCGGTATGGTGTTCCAGCATCCCAATCCGTTCCCTATGTCGATCCATGAGAACATCGCACTCGCGGTTCGCGAGCACAACCCGCGCATCACCCGTGACGAACTCGATGGGATCGTCGAGCAGGCTCTCGTACATGCGAACCTGTGGGACGAGGTGAAGGGGGACCTCAAGCGCTCCGCGCTTGCGTTGTCCGGAGGGCAGCAGCAGCGGTTGTGCATCGCGCGCGCCCTCGCGGTCAAGCCGAGGGTCATCATGCTCGACGAACCCTGCGCGTCACTCGACCCGATCTCGACTGCGAAGATCGAGGAGTTGCTGCTCGAGCTGGTCGCCGACTACACGATCATCATCGTCACGCACAATCTGGCACAAGCCCGGCGCATATCTGACGACGTCGCGTTCTTCCTGATGGGTCGACTGCTCGAGTTCGGTGATGCGCGGCGCGTGTTCGAGGACCCATTGCGCCGAGAGACCGCCGACTACGTTCGCGGCGCGTACGGCTAGAGTCCTGCGCGTTCGAATCGAGCCACGGTCTCCACGTGGTAGGTCTGCGGGAACAGGTCAACAGGTGTCGCGCGGGTGAGCCGGTAGCCGCACTGTTCAAGACGGGCCGCATCGCGTGCGAGTGTGGCGGGGTCGCACGACACGTACGTGACCGTCCGAGGCCTCGTCGCGCCGAGCGCGGTCACGACGCGCGCGTCCAGGCCGGCCCGTGGCGGGTCGACCACGACGACGTCGAAGCGTCCGAGCTCCGCTATCTCGCGAGCGGCATCGCCGCCAACAACTTCGGCCCACAGCGAGGCGCGTTCGAGGTTGCGGCGCAGGTCGCGCACCGCGCTGCCAGCGGCTTCGACGGCGACGACCTCACCCGCTACCCGTGCCAGCGGGAGGGTGAAGGTGCCGACTCCTGCGAATAGGTCGAGCACCCGGTCGGTACCATCGGGGGCGGCCTCGGCGAGCACGAGCCGTACGAGCTCCTCGGCGCCGCGGGTGTTGACCTGGAAAAAGGAGGGTGCCGAGACTGAGAAGCTCGTACCGGCGAGCCGCTCCCGCCATGCACCCTTGCCGGCGAGCACCTCTACTCCCGCGATCCTGCGTTCCTTCTCGGCGCCTCTCATCAGGACGCGCACGATGCTCGTTGCAGGCAGGGCCGAGCTCAGGAGCTTGGCCGCTGCGGCGCGCGGGAACGGGCCGGGATCGGTCCACACAGCGACTTCGAGGTCCTTGGTGACCGCCGCCGCTCTGACCGATACCCTGCGCAGTTCGAGGTCCGCCTCGCCGGATAGGTACCGTAGCGCGCCGGTTAGGGCTCTCGGTGCTTTCGAGGCCCGCGGAGCCAGGAGCGCGCAGCTTTCGATCGGGACGATCTCGTCGCTCGCAGCACGATGGAAACCGAGCTCGAGTCTGTGGGCAGCTGGGTCGGCCACAAGCTCTATCTTGTTGCGGTACCCATACTCGGGGCCTCGTGCCACGGTGGGCACGACAAGCTTCTCTGCCTGTGCGACGTGGCCGATTCGCTGGAGTGCGTCGATGACCGAGTCGCGCTTCGCAGAGCGCTGCACCTCGGCGGCGATGTGTTGCCAAGAGCATCCGCCGCACAACCCGAAATACGGGCAGGGCGCAGTGACCCGAGAGCTCGAAGGTTCGATGACGTCATGGAGACGGGCGCGCACGAACCGCCCCCGGTCCTCGACCACCTCTATGGCGACCCTATCTCCAGGGCAGGCGCCTCGCACGAAGACCGTTCGCCCGTCGTCCAAGTGCGCTACGGCATCGCCGCCGTATGCTAGTCTTTCGATGTTGACTTCGAGCACGTATCCCTTGTCGTCTCGCAGGGTTCGGACACATCCTCATCGTACCGCGAGTCGACGTGCTTGCGATGCGCAGGTTCGTTCCGGATGCTGGTCTCGAGCACCGGGTGTCCGAGCTGGGTGCCCCGCCACTGTCCAAGGAGGTCGTTTCGGTGCCGAAGAAGGTCCTGATCGTCCACGATGACGAGGCGTTCGTCACTCGACTCACCGCGGCGCTGACGTCAGCGGCCCCGGATGCCCAGGTCGTCAGCGCGCTTTCGGCTCCTCGTGCGCTCGGAATGGTCTCACAGGAGACTCCCGACGTGATCGTCGTCGAGGCTGAGCTTGTCGGCGTAGACGGGTACGCCTTCACCGAGCAGTTGAAGGCAGACCCGGCGACGAAGGACGTACCGGTCGTCATCGTGACCCTCAGTCCGAACGAGTCGTCGGCGTTGCGAGCACGCCAAGTCGGTGCGTCCGCACACTTGGCGGCCGGAGGCGACCCGTCGACGATGGCCGGCAAGATCATGACTCTTGCTGGCGCCAGTACGAGCGCCTCTTCTGCCGATCCCGGGCCGCCGCAGCCTGCGGAACCGCCTGCCGCACCCTCAATTCCGAAACCGCCTCAGGCCGTCGGCGTGTCCGCCGCCCCAGAGCCGCCTGACATCGCGCCGGGTGGCCAAGACGATGCGGTGCGCGAACCCATGAGCATTCCGCCTTCGTCGCATAGCGGTGTCCCGCAGCCGGTGAGCGCACCGACCCCGCCGGGTCCGATCGGCAGCGGCGTCCCGCAGCCGGTGAGCGCACCGACCCCGCCGGGTCCGATCGGCAGCGGCGTCCCGCAGCCGGTGAGCGGCAGCGTCTCTTCGATTTCTGAGACGGGGTCGCCTGGAGCGGGTGACATGCCGCACATCGATGACCTTCTGCGTCTCATGCTGCAACGCGGTGGCTCAGACCTTCACATCACCGTGGGAAGCCCGCCGGGCATCCGTCAGCGCGGTGAACTGCTGCCGATCGAGAACATGAAACCGCTCACACCTCGCGACACGATGGAGATGATCTTCTCTCTGTTGTCCGAGGAGCAACGGAGGCGTTTCGAAACCGAGCTCGAGCTCGACTTCGCATACTCCATCCCTGGCGTCTCGCGCTTCCGTGCCAACGTGTTCCAGCAGCGCAACTCCATCGGAGCCGTCTTCCGTGTGATCCCGATCAAGATACCGACGATGGATGAGTTGGCTCTGCCGAAGGTGTGCCGTTTCCTCGCGGACCGCCCGCGCGGTCTTGTGCTCGTCACGGGTCCGACAGGGTCGGGCAAGTCGACGACGCTCGCTGCGATGATCGACCATATCAACGAGACGCGGTCGCTGCACATCATCACACTTGAAGACCCTATCGAGTTCATGCACCGCAACAAGAAGAGCTTCGTCAACCAGCGTGAGGTCGGTGAGGACACTCACAGCTTCGCGGCGGCCTTGAAGCGCGTCCTGCGGCAGGACCCTGATGTCATCCTGGTCGGCGAGATGCGAGACCTCGAGACGATCTCGGCAGCCATCACGGCGGCTGAGACCGGCCACTTGGTGCTCGCTACACTCCACACCACCGGTGGTCCGGAGACCGTCGACCGCATCATCGACGTCTTCCCTCCACACCAGCAGCAACAGGTCCGCATGCAGCTTTCGAACACACTCGAGGGAGTGCTCTCGCAGGTGCTCTTGCGGTCGACCGATGGCCGGAGCCGGATTCTCGCGATGGAGATCATGCTCGGCATACCGGCCATCTCGAACCTCATCCGTGAAGGCAAGACCCACCAGATGGAGACGATCATCCAAGGCGGCGCGCAGCTGGGCATGCAGACGCTCGATCAACACCTCAAGATCCTGCTCACGCAGGGCAAGATCACTTTCGAAGAAGCCATCGGCAAAGCCAAGAGCCCTCGTGAGCTGGCCGATATGGTAGGGCGCAAGATCTGAGCGGGAGACCTGAGTGTTCATCGACCACCAGTCATGACCAGGAGGCGAACGCATGGACATCGCACGGGTGCGGTGGACTGCGAACAGGCAGTTCGTGGGCACGGATGAAGCCGGCCACAGCGTGGTCATGGACGCCAAGCCCGAGTACAAGGGTGAGGGGACGGGGATCAGGCCGGTCGAGCTCGTGCTCCATGGACTTGCTGGTTGCACAGGGATGGATGTCATCTCGATCCTCGAGAAGAAGCGTCAGGACGTGCGCGGTCTCGAGATCGTCGTGTCCGGGGTCCCGCGCCTGGATGAGTACCCGAAGATCTACACCGACATCGCCATCGAGTACGTCGTGCGGGGCTACGGTGTCGACCCGGCCGCGGTGGCGCGAGCCATCGAGCTGTCGGAGGAGAAATACTGCTCTGTGAAGGGCATGCTCGGCGACCACGTGCGCGTGACGACGACGTTCAGGGTCGTCGACGAACGCGAGGCTGGCGTCCCGCTGGTCGCGGCGGATGCGCCGGTGCAGTAGGCGGGTTCAGTCGCGCATGGACATCGTCGTCATGCCCGTGTACAACGAGGCCAGGACCGTCTCGAGCGTCATGGACGCCGTTCGCGCCGGCTTCGACGGTGAGGTCCTCGTCATCGATGACGGCTCCACTGACGGCACGCCCCTGGAGCTTGCGCGGCGCTCTGATGTCTCCGTCGTCCGGCTTGAGCGCAACTGTGGATACGGCTGCGCGCTGCGCATCGGCTTCGACGTCGCACTCGAGCTCGGCGCGCGTCGTGTCGTCACGATGGACTGTGACGGTCAGCACGAGCCCGCACACATCCCGCGGTTCCTCGAAACGCTCAGCGGCACGGACATCGTTTCGGGCAGTCGCTACCTGCCCGAGAGTGAGGAAACCGGCATCGCGGCGCCGCTCGACCGGAGGCGCGTCAACGAAGCCGTGACGTCTGAGATCAATCGTGTCACCGGCTGGGGACTGACTGACGCATTCTGCGGGTTCAAAGCGTACCGCGCCGAAGCGCTCGCGCAGTTGCGGCTGACTGAACCGGGTTACGCGATGCCGATCGAGCTCTGGGCGAAAGCGTGGCGTGCAGGTATGCGCGTCGTGGAGCTGCCGGTCGAGCGGATCTACTGCGACCATGACCGCTCTTTCGGTTCGGACCTCGACGACCCGGACCGCCGGCTCGCATACTACCTTGCGGTCTGGCGCCGCTCTTTGGAGGGATCGTGACGACACCCGAGCCGCTGTACGACGCTGTCTGCATCGGTGCGCACCCCGACGATGTCGAGATCGGTATGGGCGCCACGATCGCCAAGATGACCCGGGGCGGTGCGCGCGTGGCCATAGTCGACCTCACGGACGGCGAGCCGACTCCTTACGGCAGCGTGGAGGTCCGAGCCGCTGAGTCTGCCGATGCGGCCCAGGTCCTCGGCGCCGAGCGAAGGACCCTCACACTCCCGAATCGGTACCTGTTCGACACGGTCGAGGCTCGCACCGAGCTGGCTGAAGTGCTGCGGGAATTACGGCCGAGGATCCTCTTCACGCCGTATCCCGTCGATGCGCATCCTGATCACGTCGCTGCCGCGTCGATCGCGCTTGCCGCGCGTTTCTACGCGAAATTCACGAAGACCCGGATGGGTGGTGAGGCGTTCTTCCCTCCTCGAGTCTTCCGCTACATGGCCGTGCACCAGCGCATCATCGCGGAACCGTCCTTCATCGTCGACGTGAGCGAGGAGCTGGAGGCGAAACTCGCTGCTCTGAGGTGCTACCATTCGCAGTTCACCGCGAACCCTGCGAACACGGGCATCATCGACGCGATGGCGGCATCTGCCCAGATGTGGGGATCACTTGCGCACGTCCGGGCGGGAGAGCCGTTCTTTGCTCTCGAGCCCGTCGCGCTCGTCTCGCCCTTGGCGGTGCTGTAGGGAGCTCAGATGGCCCACTCAAGCCCGAAGCTGCCCGAGGGGCACGGTGAGCTGCTCGTACGTCCGCGATACGAAGAGTGGGCGGCGGTCGTCGAGGGCAACCGGGACGAGGCCGCTTCGTGGCGTTTCGAGGTCGCGGGCGTCGCAGCGGCGACCTTCCGCGAGATCGCTCGCGAACAGTTGCTCGCACGGGCGCGGGAGTTCTCCGCGCGGCTTGGGGTCCCTGTGCGTGCCGCCGGGCCGGCAGGCGCTCCGCTGGTCATGACCGGCCACCAGCCCGATCTCTACCACCCCGGTGTGTGGGTCAAGGACTTCCTGATCCAGCGTCTTGCCGATGATACGGGTGCGACCGCGGTCGACGTGGTCGTGGATACGGACGGCTTCGGTGCAGTGGGAGTCACGTCGCCGTGTATGCGGCCCGGGGTCATGAGGTGCCGCCAGTACCTCGCTGTGGCCGCGCCCGATGCGGCTTTCGCCGGCACCCCTGTGCCAGACCCTCGTGCGCTGGCCGATTTCCGGCGAGCGGTCGGGACGATGCTCGAATCGCTGCCCGCCCCGTCTGTTCACCGGCACTTCGCGCGTTTCGCGGATTGCTTGAGCAGCGCTGCCGGTGATGCGAATGACCTCGCCGAGCTCATCACCTTCGCCCGGCGGCGCTACGAGGCGACTGCCGGCACCGACTACCTCGAGGTGCCCGTGACGCACTTCGTGCGCGACTCGGCGTTCCAGCGTTTCGCCGTACACATCGTGCTCGATGCTCGCTCCTTCGCCGAGCTCTACAACGAGGAGCTCGCCCGATACCGCGCCCAGACCGGCACGCGTTCTGTGGCGCAACCCTTCCCGGACCTGGAGGTCTCTGACGCCGCGGTAGAGCTTCCGTTCTGGTGGTTCGAGGCTGGCAGGCGGCACGCCGTTTCGGCGAGTGAACGGGACGGGGGAGTGACTCTTGTCGCAGCGGGCCGCGAGTTGGCGTGGTTGCCCGGCGACCACGACGCCGCCATCGACAGGATCCGCGACCTGTCTCCGCATGGAGTGCTCGTCCCGAAGGCGCTGACTCTCACGATGTTCCTCCGCCTCTTCGCCAGCGACCTGTTCGTCCACGGCGTGGGAGGTGGCCGGTACGACCGTGTCACGGATTCGGTGATAAGGCGCTACTTCGGGGTTCGCGCTCCTCGCTACGCCGTCACGTCGATCACGTTGTACCTGCCGCTCGGCGCAAAGGTCGTGACCGATGAAGAGGTCGCCGCTGCGACCGAGCGTCTGAACCGGTTCCAGCACAATCCCGACCAGGTCATCTCGATGGTCGACTTCGACGACGAGCGTGAACGGGAGCGCGCCATGGCGCTCATCGAGGAGAAGGCCGCCCTCACGCGTGCCATAACTGCGGCGGGCGCTGACAAGAAAGCGCTCGGCGCTCGGATCCGTGCCGTGAATGCCGAGCTTGCTGGAATGCTCCAACCCGCACGGCAGGAGCTCGCTGAGCAGCTCGAGCGGTTGCGGTCCCAGCGTGCGGCGGCTGATATCCTGACTGACCGCACGTACCCATTCTGCTTCTGGGACCCTGTCGAGGTCGCCGACAAGGTCCGGTGAGGGTTTCTGTCGAATACGCATGTGTGATCGAGCGTTTGTCTCGACCGTGGCCAGCGCGTTATGATGCGCTGACCCTGATCAGGGTCGAGACCATGGGTGAAAGGATGACGAGATGTCAGTTCCGGTCGTTGACGCGAACCTGTGCACCGCATGTGGCATCTGTGTGGACGAGTGTCCGCAGAGCTGCTATGACCTCGAGGACATCGCGAAGCTCAACCGTCCCGATGACTGTACCGAGTGCGGTATCTGCGTGGACTCGTGCCCCAATGGCGCGATCTCGATGAGCTGAGACCTCGGGGTATCGTTCGTCAGAGCCGAGAGCGGACGGCGATGTCCGCCCTCGGTAGATGTCAGTAGGCTGTTCGGCCGATCAGCGATCAACCGCGGGGCCCCCCGCGGTCGTCGACGTAGAGCTTCGGCTCGCGTCCGCGCAACAACCCGACGAACCGTCTGTGGTGGGCCAGGTAGACGATGAGCCCCATCGCGAGAGCGAAGGGCCAATCGGGCGAACGAAGAGCCAGAGCGGCGGCCGGCAGCGTAGCCGCGGCAGCGACTTGGCCGGCCATCATGTAGCGCGTGAGCGCGATGACCGCAAGGCCCACGACGACGACCGCGGCGAAGTAGCGCCAATCGTAAGCCAAGAGCGCTCCGGCCCCGGTCGCCAGCCCTTTGCCGGTCCGGTGGAACCGCTTCTTCAGGACGGCCATCCACAGCGAGTAGTTGTGCCCTAGGACGGCAGCGGCCACGACCGCCATCGGCATCCAGAGGGCCGAGACTCTCAACCAGTCCCCGTCGATGGCGAGTGTGGCGCTCCATGGTCTGACGAGGACATCCGTGGACCACCCTCCGCCCGCCACCGCCTTGGCTGCGATGGTCGGGGCGAGTCCCTTCATGCCGTCGGCGAGCATCGCGACGATGAACCATCCCCACGAGCCCGTGGACCTGCGAACGTTCATCGCACCTACGTTGCCTGTGCCGTGCGCTGCTATGTCCTCACCGGTCACAAGTCTGACGATGATGTAGGCCCAAGGTATCGAGCCCACCAGGTACGCAGTCGCGGCGAATCCGAGCACATGGAGCCACCCCGTGTCCAGTGGCGTCGTCATGGTGTGCTCCGCGGGACGATGCATTCGATGGCGCCGGGCAGCATCGAGATCTCGTAGCGCCGCTCCAGCAAGACCTCCCCGTCGATCTGTGCCGGCAAAGCGGAGGCGCTCTCGATGACGAGACTCTGATGACGGCGCATGTGCACAGGCCGCATGCGGGTGTGTTTACCGGCGATCACGAAGGGCAGGCGGACAAGGGCTTCGGGGAGCGAAAGCGGGTCGATCATGCACACGTCGAAGAGCCCGTCGTCCGCCACGGCTTCAGGGGTTATGAAGAATCCTCCACCGTAGGTCGGGCCGTTCGTGACTGCGACGAGCAGAGTGTCGTAGTGCTCCGGAGGGCCCCCGTCGAAACTGATCGTGAGCGGGAAGCTCGCCAGGTCGTTGAAGAGCACGTGGAGAAGGGCGGTGAGGTAGAGCCACAGACCCTCTCGGCGCTTCGTGACTTTGTACTCCACGGCCTTGGCGGTCACCTTCGCGTCGAGACCCGCCGCAAAGGAGTTGTTGAAGTAGACCCCGTTGCAGAGCCCGACGTCGAACCGTCTCCGTTCGCCGCTCGCGAGGAGGAGCGTGGCAGCGGCGAGGTCGTCGGGTACGCCCAGGGTACGGCGAGTGTCGTTGCCGGAGCCCGTGGGCAGGAGCCCGAGGGCTGGTCGTGCGGCAGAGGGGATCCTCATGAGTCCATTGAGCACTTCATGCACGGTGCCATCTCCACCGACGGCGACGACGATGTCGAAG
>FWPV01005984.1_pt1 | contig 22909 bp, 12 predicted proteins | sample 2228371 | NCBI WGS metagenome assembly FWPV01 (sample SAMEA103939776, study PRJEB20133) | metagenome | reverse complement strand
GATTGCAACGATAATCCATTTCTAAAAAAACGGCACTGCCATTAATTGGCAATTGAAAAGCTTCAGAAGATTTATAATAAAACTTTTGACGAATAGCATCAATAGTAAACTTTCCATACTTGTTGAACCCTATTGTATCTGCAACCGTTGTTAAAATGGTATCTGAACCAGTCATTCGGTCTAAGCTAAAGCCGTTCCCTTGAAAATCTTCAATCCACGAAAATTTTGTTTCACTTTTATAAGTATAGTTTGGGCTTAACTTCAATATTTGTCCTTCAGGCAAAATAGTATCAATAGTTATTGGATTAAAGAAGGGATAAATCGCTCTACTGGCAGCTATACCATTGACTTTAATACCTGCCCGCAAAGTAACAGAATGTCTTCCTGTCTCAAGAACCGGAAATGTAACAGGCATTTCATATATCCCCTGCAAGTTGCCGTCTATATTTACCCACACATCACTTATTTTATGTGTAGCTGCACCCTGAGTTGAATAATCTGTTTGAATGTTTGCTGAAGTAATTTGCAGATATGAAGGTATCTTTTCTTCTTTATCCCATTTTTTACAGGAATAAACAAGAACAGTAAATAAAAGTACAATAATAAAAAATCTCATCATTAAAAGTATAACGAAAACCGTGCAAAGATATTGTAATTTTTTCTACTCAAACGAAAATTTTACCTTCTCTAGTATTTCGAAAGCAACTTTAAGTGCATAATGAGCATGTTCCAGAGTTACTACAGGATTTGAATTATTTTCTATTGATTGAATAAAAGATTTCAATTCTTCTAAAATTGCATTATTAGGCACAATAGTAGGTTTTTCTGAGCGAAGTTCGATAAAGGAAAGTGACTGTTCATTATCGTGATTAGCTTTGGTATAAAGAATTTCACTTTTTTTATTCAAAAAATCTATGGTTATAGCATTTTCTCGTTGAAATATTTTTACAGTTCGCAAATTATCTATAGAAACTCTACTTGCTGTTAAATGAGCAACACAACCATTTTCAAATTCTATACGAGCATTGGCTACATCGGGCAGATTGGTTGCTACAGCTGCCCCACTAGCACTAATTTTTTTAATATTTGACTTTACAATATGAAGAATGATATCCAAATCGTGTATCATTAAGTTTAAGACCACCGAAACATCAAGGCTACGTTGTGTGTATGGTTGCAAACGCTGTGCTTCAATAAACATAGGACGATTAATCATAGATTCAATTGCCAGAAATGCAGGGTTAAAGCGTTCTATATGCCCAACCTGAACTTTCACTCCTGCCTCATAAGCCAGCTGAATGAGTTTTTCGGCTGTTTCGATAGAATGAGTTACTGGTTTTTCTATGAATACATGTTTTTGCAAACGAATGGCTTCTACAGCACAGTCAAAATGAGTAATTGTAGGAGTTACAATATCAACAATATCAATATCATTTAAAATTGCTTCATAAGAAGGATAAGCTTTTATTTCAAACTGACGGCTGACTTGTTCTTGAACTGAAAAGTCTATATCATAAAAGCCAACCAATTCAATATTTTGAAGCTGTTTTAATGCATTTATATGATATTTGCCAAAATGTCCGGCACCTATAACACCAATTCGTAAAGTCATTATACTTAATCTTTTCTCAAAATTACATCGTCAAAACATCTGTTTTAACTAAATAAAACAATACTTTTCAACAATACCATTTTAATAACATACTCAAAAATAGAAAAGCGGTTCGTAATGAATAATAGTATAAATAAGGTATTGAAAGCTCAGTTATCAGAATTAAACTACACCTGCCTGAAATAAATCATGCAAATGAATCATTCCTATATATTCCTCACCTTTCATAACAATTAATTGGGTTATTTTATGTTTCTCCATTAAATAAAAAGCATTGATTGCCATTTCTTCTGCCTGAATTTTCTTAGGATTGAGCGACATAATATCTTTTGCCTTAATACTTGATATATTATCATTTTTTTCAAGCATTCTTCTTAAATCTCCATCGGTAACAATACCAACTACTTTACCTTGCTCAACAACAGCCGTAGCACCCAACCTTTTTGACGAAATTTCAACAATTACCTTTTTTATATCGTCTGATGGGCTAACCTGTGGAATGTTTTCTTTCTGTAAAATATCAGACACTCTCATGTACAACTTACGACCTAAAGTGCCGCCAGGATGATACTTTGCAAAATCGCTGGCAGTAAAGCCTTTCAATTGTAACAAGGCTATAGCTATTGCATCGCACACAACCAATTGAGCAGTTGTGCTTGTTGTAGGGGCTAAATTGTTAGGACATGCTTCTTTTTCAATAGTTGCAGCTACCACATAATCGGCATGTTTTGCCAGATAGGAATGAGTATCTGATACTACGGCGATTAACAAATTACCATTATGTTTAATCAATGGCACCAAAACCTTTATTTCTGGAGTATTACCACTTTTAGATAAACAAAAAACAATATCATCAGGCAGAATAACACCCAAATCGCCATGAATAGCATCTGCAGCATGCATAAAAACAGCAGGAGTTCCTGTGCTGTTCAAAGTTGCCACAAATTTTTGAGCTATTATGGCACTTTTTCCGATACCGGTTGCAATAACTCTGCCTTTTGATGATAAAATTTTTGTTATCACATTTTCTATGGAATCGTTAATGTAGTTAACTAAACGTTTAACTGCTTCTGCTTCTGTCAATATTGCATGTTCAATTATGTCTCTAATTTTACTATTCATGTAAATATTTCAATATTTCGTCAAAAATACGACAAAAAGCATTATTTATATCAAAAAAAGGTTTTAATTTAGTTTTGCAAATTTAGATATAAAATCGCATAATAAAGAGGACAAAAAATATGGAATTAGAAACAAAAATTAACTCTGCAAGCTTACACGAATTATTAAAAAGGCATTTTGGCTTTGATAACTTCAAAAACAAACAAGAAGAAGCCATAAAAAACATCATTGCTGGAAGAAATACCTTTGTACTAATGCCTACAGGTGGAGGTAAATCGCTCATTTATCAATTGCCTGCTTTAGCTCTCGAAGGCACAGCAATCATTATTTCACCCCTTATTGCACTAATGAAAAATCAGGTAGATTCGATGCGTGCATTCAGCATGGAAGAAGGCGTTGCCCATTTTCTCAATTCCCAATTGTCAAAAGCCGAAATAACAAAAGTTAGAAACGACATCGTTCAAGGCAAAACAAAGATGCTATATGTAGCCCCAGAATCACTCACAAAAGAAGAAAACATTGAATTTTTCCAGAAAATAAATATTTCATTTTATGCTGTTGACGAAGCCCACTGTATTTCGGAATGGGGTCATGATTTCAGACCCGAATACCGCCGCATTCGCCCAATGATTAACCAGATAGGCAACCGGCCTGTTGTTGCTCTTACGGCAACTGCTACTCCTAAAGTACAATATGATATTTTAAAGACTTTAGCTATTCAAGATGCTGATGTATTTAAAACTTCTTTCAATAGACCAAATCTTTACTACGAAATAAGGCCAAAAATTGGTGCTACCAAAGAAATCATTCGCTTTATTAAAAATAATCCTGGAAAATCTGGCATCATTTATTGTTTAAGCCGAAAGAAAGTTGAAGAAATGGCAGACAAGCTGGTAGCAAATGGAATAAAAGCTCTGCCTTATCACGCTGGTTTAGATGCCGCAACAAGAAACCGCAATCAGGATGCATTCTTGATGGAAGAAGTGGACGTTATCGTTGCAACTATTGCTTTTGGAATGGGAATAGATAAACCCGACATTCGTTTTGTTATTCACTACGACATGCCCAAAAGCCTCGAAGGCTATTATCAGGAAACAGGACGTGCAGGACGAGACGGGGGCGAAGGACAATGTATTGCATTTTACAGCTACGACGACATATTAAAGCTTGAAAAGTTCATGCAGGGCAAGCATCTTGCCGAACAAGAAATTGGCAAACACCTGCTATTTGAGACTGTAGCTTATGCCGAATCGTCGTTATGCAGAAGAAAAATTTTGCTAAATTACTTTGGTGAAGACTACCATCAAGATAATTGCGAAAATTGCGACAACTGTCTCAATCCTAAGACCGAATTCGATGGAAAAGAATACTTCATCAATTTATTCCAGTGTATTCTGGAAGTAAACGAAAAATTCAAATCAGAGCATATAGCCGACATTCTTACTGGAAATGCCACTGCTACAATAAAAAGCTATAACCATCACATGCTCGATAGCTTTGGCGTTGGAAGCGACGAAAGCAAAAAATTCTGGCTTTCTATCATACGTCAGGCAATGATTAAAAAGATGGTTGAAAAAGACATTGAAAACTACGGCTTATTGAAAGTAACCGACGAAGGAAGAAAATTCCTCGAAAATCCCCATGAAGTTCTCATTCTTCGCGATCACGAATATGAAGAAGGAGACGATGAAGATTTTATACCCCGTCAAATTGGCGATAGCGCCCTCGACTCAACTCTCTTTGCTATGTTGAAAGACCTCAGAAAAGATATAGCCAAGAAGCTTAATCTGCCTCCATTTGTTATTTTCCAGGACAATTCTCTGGAAGAAATGTCTATTCAATACCCTATCTCCATGGATGAGCTTAAAAACATAGTGGGAGTTGGTGAAGGCAAAGCTCAAAAATATGGCAAACCATTTATTGAACTTATAAAAAAATATGTAGAAGAAAACGAAATAGAACGACCTCAGGACATAGTTGTAAAATCTGTTGTAAATAAAAGCAGTTTAAAGGTTTACATTATTCAAAGCATTGACCGTAGAATTTCTTTTGACGACATCTGTCATGCCAAAGGACTTGAAATGGAAGAGCTGCTTAATGAGCTCGAAAGCATTGTCTATAGTGGAACCAAAATTAATCTAAGCTATGCCGTTAAAGAATTGGTTGAGGAAGAAAAACTTGAAGAAATATACGACTATTTTAGAACAGCAGAAACCGATGATATTAATGTAGCTATCAAAGAAATAGACGATCCTGATATTACTGATGAAGAAGTCCGTTTGGTACGATTAATGTTTCTTTCAGAATTAGCAAATTAGAAAAAGAAACCGCCTTGAGCGGTTTTTTTTATTTAAAAATGTTTCATCATTTGATAGAGCAAATCGGTAAAAACAATACGGTCGTTTCCGTTACGCTCTATATGATACAATGCTGTACTAAGATAATTATAAACAAATAACGCTGTTTGATAAGGCATAAACTGCGAAAACTTTTGAGAAAATTCCTCTTCTTCCTTTGTTTGATGTATCATAGATTTTAACTGAGCATGATGTAAAAAGTTATCACGTGTAATACGCATGCTATTGATTAAAAAATCCTTTTGCCCTTCTTTCGATAACTGAACCACATCGTGCACCCATTTGATTTGTTCATCAACTTTGGGCTTTTTTCTTTTTATCTCATAACACAAGCGAACCAGACGCACATACAAATCAAAATACTGTTTATTATTTTCGCTTTTTTCTAAAAATTGTAATGCCTGAGGCACACTTCCGTTTGACAACAATACCGCCTGACGAATTTCTTGTTCAGCATATTGTGGAAAACGATTGGTCAAATAATCTCTAATGCTGATATCATCAACCAAAGAAAATTTAATTAACTGACACCTTGAAACAATAGTGGGCAGTAATTGTTCGGGTTGCGAAGATACTAAGATAAACACAGTAGCTGCAGGTGGCTCTTCCAAAACTTTGAGCAACTTATTTGCTGTTGCCACATGCATTCTTTCGGGTTGATATATGATAATAACTTTGAACTTTGCTTCGTAATTTTTAACACTAATTTTCTGAATAATTTCTAAAGCTTCATCTGCGTATATGATGGGCTGACCTTTTTCTTCAGCAACAATTTGATACCATTCTGAAGACCTAAAATAGGTAGAATTTAGCAAAAAATCACGCCAATCTTGAATAAAATCGTCACAAACTACACTGGTTTTATTACCTTTATAAACGGGAAAAACAAAGTGCAAATCGGGGTGAATTAAATGTGAAAACTTATGACATTGTGAACAAATATTACAAGAGTCTTCGTCAATGTGGTTATTACAGTTTATATATTGAGCAAATGCCAGAGCTGTTGTTAACTTACCAACACCTTCAGGACCTGCAAACAATAAAGCATGAGGTATTTTCTCGCTTGATGCTAAATACTTTAATCGATTTACAATATGTTTTTGTCCAACTATATCGGAAAATAGCATGAGAAAAAATTTTCTCAACAAAATTACACAAATAACTTCTAATCTGAAAAAGCTTTAGTTCAATGAAGGGTTTTTAGGCACATTTAACCAGAAATGATATTTCTTGTCGAGCAAAATTACACTTCTCTTCCACAACATTTCGGGGTCTTCACTAAACAAGTAGTCCATATCAAGATGGCTTACGACCCAAAAATGCTTTTGCAATTCTTGTTCTAACTGCTTCTTGCCCCAACCGGAATAACCTATAAAAAAGCGAATATCAAACTCTTTAATTAAGCCTTTCTTCATTGCGTTGGCCAATACATTGATGTCCCCTCCCCAAAACAATCCCTCATCGACCTTTTGCGAGTTAATAACGGCTTCATTACTTCTGTAAACAAAATGAAGAGTATTGGTAGCTACAGGACCACCAAGAAACACAGGAGTTCGAAACCCTTTAAAAGCAGGTAATAATTGCTGAATAGTAAAACCAGAATTCTTATTCAAGACATATCCTATACTACCTTCATCGTTATGCTCAACAAGCAAAACCACCGACCTCCCAAATATACCATCCAGAAGCAATGGTTCGGCAACAAGCAATTTACCTGCTTTTGGCTCTACTTTTTGCTTTATGGTAAATATGTTTGGTAAGAGTGTCATGGTTTTACAATTTTTATTACTTTTAAATCGTTATATTTTGTAATTTTGAACATTCATATTTAATCAATAATTGATATGCAATTTTTTTGCCATATTTCAAAAGTAAGCCTTTTTGTCATATTATGTACTGTACTTTGGTCATGCAATTCTTACCGAAAAATGACGTATTTACAGCATTTGAATGAGCAAGACAGTCTTATTCAAAACAGTTTTGGTCAGGAAACTTACAAAATACAGCCAGGAGATGTATTGTTCATTAGAATTTCCAGTCTTAACAAAGAAATCAATGAACTTTTCAATCCAAACGATTTTCTCGCAACTTCTGCAGTAAATGAAGCGGCTATGTATTACAAAAGCTATATGGTATCTGATGACGGTTTTATCGAGATGCCGGTAATTGGTAAAGTACAAGTAGCAAATAAAACACTATCTGAGACCCAGCATTTGCTGCAAAGCATAACATTGGAATATTTTAAAGAAGCCTATGTTACAGTAAAATATGGTGGCTTTAAAGTTACTATACTAGGTGAAGTTCGTAGACCTGGTGTTTTTTATTTTTACAACAGCAAAGTTTCCATACTTGAAGCTATTGGGCAAGCTGGCGACCTGAATGAATTCGGTAATCGTCAAAACATTCTTATTCTTCGACCCACCAGTAAAGGCATTAAAACTTTCAGAATCAACTTACTAGACAAAGATGTTCTAAAAAATCCCAATTACTTCATACAACCCAACGACATAATTTACGTAGAAGCCCTAAAAACCAAAACATGGAAATTAAATTCTGCCAATGTGTCTATTATATTATCATCTATTAGCACATTAATACTTGTTATCAGTTTCGTGTTAAAAATTTAAACGTTATGGAACAACAATTACTGAATAATCCTAATCAAAATATAGAAAACATTGACCTTCAGAAATTCTTATTCAAAATTCTAACCAATTGGTATTGGTTTGCTCTTACTGTTTTCATTGCAATCAGCATTGCTTATTTTATCAATCGTTATTCCGACCCTGTATATAAATTAAGTTCTTATGTACTAATTCAGGATAAAGAAAACACTTTGTCGGGCGGTATCGAAAACATCCTAGAAGAACAAGGAATCATAAGACGAACCCGAAAAAAAGTAGTCGAGAATGAAATTGCCGTATTAAAAAGCTATAGAATAATAAAACAAGCCATCGAACAGCTACCCGAATTTAACATTTCTTATTACTCGGTTGGCAGAATTAGAACAATAGAAAGATACAAAACCTGCCCTTTTTATGTTATTGCAGACACTTCTGATAAAAATTTATACGAAACACCTGTGTACATTAAGCTTCTTAACAACAAAGAATATATATTGCAAATAGATAAAGACAAGATACTCAACAAAAAAATGAAATTCGGAGAATGGTATCAAAGCAAAAATTTTCATTTCTGTTTAATGTTGAATAATAATCAAAACATTGACAGCATTCATCCTGGTCAAAGACAATATTTTTTCGTATTTAACAACCGAATCAACCTGATTAAGCAATATAGAAATAAAATCAATATTGTTACAACAGATAAAAAATCAACCGTAGTCGAAATTTCAACAACTGGATTAGTTCCACAAAAAGAAGTTGATTTTATCAATAAGTTATTAGACGTTTACATTCAAAACGGACTTAACGAAAAAAATCAAATTGCACAAAACACCATTAACTTTATAGACGAACAATTGGCAGAGATAACCGACTCTTTATCACAAAATGAAAACAACCTGAAAACATTTCGCCAAAACTATAACCTGATTGATATTTCGAAAGAAGGAAGTGCTTTATACGAAAGACTTACCGAAGCTCAAAAACAAAAAAGTGAATTGCTTATCAAAAAAAGTTATCTGGAATATCTGAAAAAATATTTAAATCAAAACACAGACTTAAGTCAAATAGTCATTCCTTCTTCATTAGGCATTAACGACCCTGCTTTAATGGAGCTTATACGACAATTAATAGCTTTATACCAGGAAAAAAACACCTTTCTAATAACTGCTACAGAAAAAAATCCTGCATACGAAGCTGTTTTAAACAAAATAGCTCAAACTCGCAAGTTATTATTAGAAAACAATGAAATGCTTTTACGTTCTACTGAAATAAATCTTGCGGAAATAGACAAGAATATTCAGCTAATAGAACAGGGATTTAAACAGCTTCCAGCAACAGAAAAAGAATACATCAACATACAACGTCGCTATAAGTTAAATGACCAAATATACACTTATTTATTAACCAAGCGGGCAGAAGCAGGCATTGCCAAAGCCTCCAACATTCCCGATAATAAAATACTTGACTATGCTTCTATTGACATGCATACACAAATTTCGCCAAAATATTCTTTAAATTACATGATTGCCATTGTATTAGGACTTCTTATTCCTCTTATTATCCTTATCCTGATTGACTTTTTTAATACTACCATAAATGACTTATCAGAAGTAGAAGCAAAATCAAAGGTGCCAATTATAGGAATTGTTGGGCATAATCATAAAAATATTGACTTTATAGTACATCAGTCTCCAAAATCAACCATAGCCGAATCATTCAGAACCATTCGAACAAATATCCAATATTTACATCCTGATCAGGAAATGAAGTCTCATATCATTGCTATTACCTCAACCATAAGCGAAGAAGGCAAAACATTTTGTGCGATAAACATTGCCTCATCTTATGCCTTATTAGGAAAGAAAACTTTGTTAATGGGCCTTGATTTGCGACGCCCCAGAATTCATGAAACTTTAGGCGTTTCCAACAATTTTGGCATTAGCACATATTTGCTTGGAAACACTAATCTTGAAGATATCATTATTAAAACAGCCCAGGACCATCTTTATTTTATTCCAACCGGGCCAGTCCCTCCAAATCCTGCTGAATTACTTGAAAGTCAGAAAATGAAACAACTCATCAATATTCTTAAAGAACAATTCGAAATAATCATTATTGACACACCTCCCGTTGCACTTGTTACCGATGCTTTGTTAATATCCAGATTTTCAGACACTAACATCTTTGTTATCAGACAAAACTATAGCAAAAAAAACGTAATTAACTTTCTTAATATACTTAAAGAAAGTTATACCCATACAAAACTTACACTTCTGGTTAATGACGTGAAAATTAACTCATACTATGGAAAAGGATATAGCTACTACAGCTCTTATGGATATGGTTACGGATATGGCTATGGCTATAACTACAACAAAAAAAGTGGTTATTACGACGATGAAGACGATTTAATGCCAAAATTTACACTAAAAAGACTTTTTCAAATTTTATTTCCATTTAAAATAACTACGAGAAAAAATTAACCTTATATTTGTAAAAAATTTTTTACAATATGAATACAATTAATGTTTTCCTTGTAGACGACCATGATATTTTTAGAAAAGGACTACGATTATTATTAGAAGAAATTCCTTTCGTTAAGATAACAGGCGAAGCTGCAAACGGCGAAGAATTTATTCAGCAATTACCACATACAGAAATAGATGTTGTTTTTATGGATATAAAAATGCCGAAGTTAAATGGCTACGAAACAACACGCAAAGCTTTAGAAATAAACCCAAATCTTAAAATCATTGCCTTAAGCATGTATGGCGACGAACAGCATTTACAAGTCATGCTCGACGCAGGTGCTAAAGGCTTCCTTTTGAAAAATGCATCCAGGTATGATATTGAGCGTTCTATGATTAGTGTTATGGAAGGCAAAAATTATTTTTCTGAAGACCTGGTTTCACTTTTAGCAAGTCTCTATTTCACTCAAAAGCAATTAAAAGAAACTGAAAAAGAAATGCCAAAGTTTACAAAAAAAGAACTTGAAATACTTGAACTTATTTGCAAAGGCTATACCAGTGTTGAAATAGGAGAAATGCTTAATATGAGCAATCGAACCGTAGATGGACATCGGGCTGCCATGATGGAAAAAATCGGTGCTAAGAACACTGTTCAACTGGTTATTTTTGCAATTAAAAATAAGCTTGTTTATATTCAATAATTTTTTAAACAAAATACTTTTTCTTAGTAATATAACATGGCATAGAATATTTGTCATGTCTTTTGTTTTAAAATATATAAACTATGAAAATACAACATGCATTACTTTTTTATTGGCATGTACACTTGTGTATTCACAAGAAAACAAACCACTAGTAAATGAACAAGGCATTTAAGTTTTTGCCAAAGAAGCAGAATGACACGATAATCAGAACGGCATTCATCAGTTGTTTTATGCATTGCAATGGATAAACACTACCGATGAAGTAGCCATAGTATCTTTCAACATTGATTACTGGATGAACGGAGCCTGTGTAACCTGCAACAAACCCAAAACCGCCGAGAACACATACACCCTTCACTTAATGCCAGGAGAAACAATAGAAGGAACATGCGACAAAAATTCACCCAAAGGCACAAAAATATATCTTCGTCAACTTTACAATACAAAAAGCCCTTCATTATCAAAATTTGAGATTGTAAATTTAACTGCTTTAACTAACTAATATGAGAAAGATAATAATTTGTCTATACATAGCAATTAACATCATCAATATTACATATAATAAACTTTGGGCACAGTGTAATTTGTCTATCGATACTGCCATTTATAATGGAGATATTTTCTTTAATCCCGATACTATCAAAATTTGTTTGGGCGATCAAGTTTCTTTCTTTTACGCCAATGCTGGCTGTCCTACATACATGATGAACAATAATTTTAATAACGGAACAATAGGATCAGGATGGCAGTCAAATGCAAGCCCTATGTTTAACAATCCATGCGGACCTGGGCCAGATGGCACAACCTATTTGTGGATAGGACCTGCTACAAACTTTCCACGACAGCTAACAACAGTCGGATTTCAAGTAACCACTCAATGTCAGATATGCTTTGATATGAAATATGCAACCCAGGGCCAGTCATCACCCTGCGAAGGACCGGATGAATCGACCGAAGGCGTACATTTGCAATACTCAACTGCCGGACCCAGTGGTCCTTGGTTAGATATTAACTATTGGGATCCCATTGGTGGATATGATCCTTATTTTACAACCTGGCAAAATTACTGCGAAAATGTTCCTATAAATGGAACCGTTTGGTTTCGATGGTATCAAGATGTAACCTCCGGCAACGATTACGATCACTGGGGAATTGACAACGTTGAAATCTTTTGTCCTCCACCAAACCAAATACTACAAAGTTTTTATAATGGAACACTCATAAATACTAACCAATATAGCACCACACTCACACCACAACAAAGTGGATATTTTACTGTGTATGTTTCAGATGGTTCCAACTTTGCACGTGATAGCGTATATGTGAGTGTTTACCTATCACCTACACTTACAATTTCCGGATTAAACCCAACCTATTGTGTTACCGATGCTCCCGTTACATTAACAGGCAATCCTCAACCGGGCGAATTTTCTGGACCTGGAATAACTGGAAATACTTTTGACCCTGCTGCTGCTGGTATTGGCACACATACTATTACCTATCATCATTATTACGTTACTACCAATACAGCCACTGGATTGTTAACAATCTTTAACGATGATTTTAGCATTGATAAAGGATGGACAGGATATGGAACCCAATGGTCGAGAGGACCAGCCGTTGCCAGCACCGGTTGTTCCGGCAGTCAGGACCCTTCACAAGATAACACACCAACAGCCGATAATTATCTTATTGGCAACTGGATAGGTGGATGTTATCAGAACAATATGAGCCAAACATACTGGCTTACAAGCCCTGTGATTAACTGTGCCAACATGAACCAGTGCAGTATAGAGTTTTACAGTCACAGTGGTGTCGAAAGCCCAACGTACGATCATCTGTATATTGAAGCATATAATGGATCTAACTGGCAACAGGTATGGTCAAATACTGGTTCAGTAAATGAAACTTCCTGGACACTAAGAACTTATACCGTTAATCAAGCTGACAACAACCCCAATTTCAGAGTTCGATTCGGCATAGGACCTACCGACGGAAGTGTTACCTATAAAGGATGGAACATTGATGATTTTAAAGTAAAATGTAACGGTACTATTACTGTTACTGATACATTATGCGATTTTACTATAACCCAACAAGTAACCGTATTACCACAACCAACCTCAACCTTTACTTTTAACGATTCTATCTGTCCCAATAGTACAACAACCATTCAATACACGGGCACTGCACCTTCAAATGCTACTTTCAACTGGGACTTTGGTGGTGGCACTATTATTAGCGGAAGCGGAGCTGGTCCCTATGTGGTACAATATGCTAACGATGGAACTTACAACATCAGCCTCACCGTTGATCAAAATGGTTGTCAGTCTCCTGTTACTACTCAAACATTGACAGTGCTTCCCTTTGGGCATCCATATTGCTGTATAATGCCAACAACTAATGCAGGACCGGATAATAGTATTTGTGGTTTAACCTATACCATGGCTGCTGTTCCTTCAGTTGGTATTGGCACCTGGACACAGTTGACCGGACCAGGGACATCCGTTTTACAAAATGCTAACTCGCCAACAACTTCGGTAACAGTTAGTCAACATGGAACATACACTTTCCAATGGAAAGAAGTAAACGGTACTGGCTGCGAAAATAGCGATACGGTTCAAATTACTTTTATTCAAATACCTGTGGCCAATGCCGGACAAGACATTAGTGTTTGTGCTTTAAACACAACCCTTCAGGCAATCCCGACTGTCGGTACCGGAACATGGTCACAAGTTTCAGGACCCGGAACCATATCATTTTCTAATTTAAATAATCCTCAGACTGCAATAACTACTACTACACAAGGCTCATACGTTTTACAATGGACAGAAGATAACAATGGCTGTATTTCATCCGACCAGGTAACTGTAATTCTTACCGAACAACCTATTGCAAATGCAGGTGTAGATGATGCTGTATGTACCTTTTCTTACACAATGAATGCAACACCAAGTGTTGGTTTAGGAACATGGTTAATGATTAGTGGACCTGGTGTAGCACAGTTCTCCAATCCCAATTCGCCGAACACCTCTGTTCAGGTAAACACTCACGGAACCTATACTTTTGTATGGAACGAAAATAATGGAAATGGTTGTGTAAGCAGTGACACGGTCGAAATTACCTTCAATTACATTCCTACCTCAAGCTTTACAATCAACACAATTCCTTGCTTTGGCGATACAACCATTGTAACTTATACTGGCAATGCATTACCAACAGCCTCTTACAGTTGGACATTCGGAAATGCCAATGTTATTTCAGGAACCGGAGCCGGTCCTTTTGCTATTAATTACAATCAGGCAGGAACCTTTAACATAAGCCTTCAAATAACACAGAATGGTTGCACTTCAACAATAACAACAGTTAGTATAACAAATCCAGATGCATTATCTCTTACTCTTAACAAGCAAGACGTCAGCTGTTATGGATACAACGACGGTATGATTACCAGTTCTGTTCAGGGAGGCACACCGCCCTATTCTTATCTCTGGAATACAGGTGCTATTTATGCTAACATTGTTCAGGCAACAGCCGGATGGTATGTATTAACCGTAACTGACAACAATGGATGTAAAATCAGTAGCGAAGTAACTGTTTTTGAACCCGCAAAACTCACCATAGAAATGATTGATTCTGTGGCTATATGCAAAGATTCTGTTATCACAATTACAGCTTCTGCAACAGGTGGTACTTTCCCTTATTCATATTTATGGAATAATGGAATAACTCTTCCAAACATAACCGTGTCACCTTCACAAACAACTATTTATTCATTACAAGTAACGGATAGTAAAAACTGTGTTGCAAATAAAAGTGTTAAAGTATATGTATTTCCTCCTGTTAGTTTAACTGCCACTGCCAATGTTGACAGCATCTGTTTAGGCGAAAAAGTAACCATCAATACAACAACCATTGGCGGTAAACCTCCTTATACCTATTATGTTAATAATCTGCAAACTTCCGTTCCTATATATTTATATCCTAATTCATCACAATCATATCAGGTAAAAGTTGTTGATGGCTGTGGATACTCGGCAATGGTTGATGTTCCTATCTTCATCTATCCTGCACCAGCCATCAATCCCAGCAGCGATGTTATTAGCGGATGTGTGCCTCTTACCGTACAATTCAACGAAAGTAGCCCCGATGAAGGTCAAACTTACATCTGGAATTTCGGCGACAATACTTCAGCTTTCTCTAAAAATCCACGACATACTTTTCAAAACCCGGGAACATATACCATCACACTCACTACCATTACACAATACGGCTGCCAGTCTGTCAATGTCTTCCCCAATTGGATAACGGTTTATCCTTTGCCAGAAGCCAGATTTATTGCAGATCCCACTATTGCCACTGTTATTAAACCCGAAATTCATTTCATCAACCTTTCGGCTTTAGCCGATAGTGTTATGTGGTTCTTTGGAGATGGCGACTCTACCAGCATTTATAGCCCATATCATACATATCCAGCATTCACTGCAGCAAAATATCCTGTAACACTTGTAGTATTTACCAACAAAGGGTGCAGCGATACCGCCCGTGGAACAGTTGAAGTACGAGATGTCTATACTTTTTATGCTCCTACAGCATTTAGTCCTGACGGAGATGGTATTAATGAAGTATTCCGTTTAACAGGTCATGGAATTAAAGAAGAAACCTTCAACTTGATCATTTACGACAGATGGGGAGAAATTGTCTTTGAAACCAACGACATTAACCTCGGTTGGGATGGACGAATAAAAAATGGACAAATAGCCCCTGTCGGAACCTATACATGGATTGCCAAATTTAAAGATGAACAAAACATTGCCCACGAAGAATACGGAAAAGTAAACATCATTCGGTAAAAACATATTTTTATAAGAAAGGTGTACACAACGTACCTCTTTTTTTTTCATCTTTGCAAAAAAAACGAGATGAAAAAGTTATATTTTATTGTTGCAACAAGTATCGTCTTGTTGTTTACACAATGTTCAGAACAAAAAAATGAACCAACTATGAATGCAGAAGCTGACAGTTTAATCAATGAATTTGTAAGCAAGGTAAAACCTCTGTACAAAGAAATGAATTTTTCATATTGGAATGCTTCTATAAGCGGAAAAGATGAAGATTATCAAAAATCGTTAGAAGCAGAACTTGCTGTTGACAAGGTATTAGCAGATAAAACTTTGTTTGACCGCGTTCAGAAAATTCGCACATCAGGTAAACTTACCGACACACTACTTATTCGTCAGATTGAATCAATATATGCTTTAATGCTACCCAAACAAGTAGATACCAATATATCAAAACAAATTGCAGAACTTCAAAATCAGATAGAAAAGAAATTTTCTACCTTCAGAGCAGAAATTGATGGAAAAAAATACAGCGATAACGAGATTGAAGAAATTTTAAGAAACAGTACTGACAACAAAAAACTTGAACGAGCATGGATTGCTGTAAAAGAGCTTGGTCCTGTTGTTGCCGAAGACATCAAACAGCTGGCAAAGTTAAGAAATAAGGTTGCTCAGGCTGCAGGATATAAAAATTATCATGAAATGAAGCTTATGCTAAGCGAACAAGACCCAAAAGAAATTGAGCATTTATTTGATGAACTTGACAGCCTTACCCGCCAATCTTTTGCACAATTGAAAAATGAAATGGATGAAAAGCTTGCTGCACGTTATAAAATTAAAAAAGAAGACCTCATGCCCTGGCATTACCAAAATCGTTTCTTTCAGGAAGCTCCCGCAATTTATAATGTAGATTTAGATGGATACTATAAAGATAAAAATATTGAAAAACTCACAAAAGACTATTTTGAAAGTATCGGAATGGATATAACAGATATTCTGGAAAGAAGTGATTTATATGAAAAAGAAGGAAAGAATCAGCATGCTTATTGCATACACATTGACAATGAAGGTGACATCCGAATACTTTGCAACATAAAACCGAATAATCAATGGATGGGCACAATGCTTCACGAATTTGGTCATGGAGTTTATGATAAATACATTGACAAAAACATACCCTATTTACTTCGCGAACCTGCTCATACTTTTACCACCGAAGCCATTGCTATGATTAACGGACGACTGTCAACAAACGGAGAATGGATGAAAGCCATGGGAATTATCAACGAAGAAGAAGCCAGAAAAGTAAACGAAGAAGGCTTTAAGATGCTTCGATTAGAACAACTAGTATTCAGCCGTTGGTCGCAAGTAATGTACCGCTTCGAAAAAGCTTTATACGAAAATCCCGACCAGGATTTAAACAAATTATGGTGGGATTTGGTTGAAAAATACCAGATGTTGAAAAGACCCAAAGACAGGAATATGCCAGACTGGGCAACAAAAAACCATATAGCCACATCACCTTGTTACTATCACAATTATTTACTTGGTGAATTGCTCGCTTCACAACTCAATGCCTATATTGTAAAAAACATCCTTAAATCGGACAATTATAAAACACCAAACTACGTAGGCAACAAAGAAATAGGCAAATTCTTTATTGAAAAAGTATTTAAACCAGGCAAAGTGTATTATTGGAACGATTTGATTGAAAAAGCAACTGGCGAAAAGCTTACTGCCAAATATTATGCAGCACAATTTATTGATTAAACTCATCACATTGTATATATTAACACATTTTCTATATGTTACTTGCTTATATACATTGGAATCCGGACCCCGAAATCATCAATATTGGTGGTTTTGGAATCAGATGGTATGGATTATTGTTTGCCATGGGCTTCTTCTTTGGCTACTTAATCATGCAGAATATTTTTAAACGCGAAAACATAGACACAAAAGTACTCGACCGATTAAGTGTTTATATGTTAATAGGTACCATTATTGGAGCAAGACTAGGGCATTGTTTGTTCTACGAACCCGATTATTATCTGTCCAATCCACTGGAAATTTTTAATATCCGACAAGGTGGCTTAGCCAGTCATGGTGCGGCTATTGGTATTCTTATCGCGTTGTGGTTTTTTGTAAGAAAAGAAAGAAAACCATTTTCGTGGATTTTAGATCGAATTGTTATCGTTGTTGCTTTGGCTGGCGCACTTATAAGGATTGGCAATCTCATTAACTCAGAAATTTATGGAGCACCAACTTCCCTACCCTGGGCTTTTATTTTTGAGAAAGTTGACAATATTCCACGTCATCCAACACAAATTTATGAAGCCCTAACTTATTTTCTGTTATTTATCTTGCTTTATTGGCTCTACTTAAAAAAGAATGCTGTAACAAAACCATATTTCTTGTTTGGAATATTTCTTTTAGCATGCTTTGGTTATCGTTTCTTAGTTGAGTTTATTAAAGATGTACAAGTTGATTTTGAAACTCAAATGACACTCAACATGGGGCAATGGCTTAGTATTCCCTTTATTATATTAGGCTTATACTTAATTGTGAGAACCCTAAAAACCGCAAAAAATTAACAAGGGGCTAAAAAGTAAAATGGGAACGCCGGGCGACGCTCCCATTTCATTAACCCAAATACAACAAACTATGAAAACAATTGTGATACAAAAATACACATTTTAGCAATACGTTTACCAATAATTTTATTAAAGACAATCATTCATAAGCTAACAACGTGCAATACCTGACAAACGAAAATTCCTGTTTAAATCCATTTTACCAACGGGAAGTCCATTCGATGAGGCAATAAAGGATGGATAGGATATATGCGAAATGCATAATCGTAAACACCAGATTTAGTAGTAGGAATCTGACAATGATACACAACAATTCCCTTTTCTTCTTTGATCGGAGTTAATTTTTCTTTGTAATAAATTTCGTTCACTTCATCGAACTCTTTCTTACCAAAAAGAACTTCCACACCAATTTCTGAAGATTTAATTTCATGAAGATTTAAAGTAATTTCCGCAACAAATTCATCGCCAAGTTTTAATGGTTTTTGAGTAGAATCGGGAACTTTAACATCAATTATCTCGATACTGTCCCATGAGCGAAGAATACGCAATTTCCATGCAGCCAATTGTTTTGCTTTTTCATAATGATTTTGATAAAGAATATCGCTACGAACTAACATTTTCTGATAAAACTTTTCGTAATAATCGTCTAACATTCGCTTCATAGTGAAACGTGGAACAATGGATGAAATGGTTTTCTTAATATATGAAATCCATTTTGTAGGAATTCCATCTTCATTCAATTGATAATACGTAGGAGCAATTTCATTATCGAAAAGGAAATATAAGGTTTCTGCATCAAGGTCGTCTTGGTAAGCCTGATTTGCATAAGTTCTTTCTTCTTTCAATGCCCAACCTGCTCCCTTTACATATCCTTCTGCCCACCAGCCATCTAATACGCTCACATTAACAACACCGTTCATAATGGCCTTTTCGCCACTTGTTCCCGATGCTTCTAAAGGACGTGTAGGTGTATTTAGCCAGATATCAACTCCCTGAATCAACTTTGTAGCCAATTCCATGTCGTAGTTTTCTAAAAACAATATCTTACCTATAAACTCGGGACGATGCGAAACTTCGTATATCATTTTTATTAAATCCTGTCCTGCTTTATCGGCAGGATGAGCTTTCCCAGCAAAAATAAACATAATCGGACGAGTAGGATGGTTAACCAGCTTACTTAAACGGTTCAAATCCGAAAAAAGCAAATGAGCTCGCTTATAAGTAGCAAAACGACGAGCAAAACCAACCGTAAGCACATTATCTTTCATCTGTTCTATCAATTCAAGAACAAACTTCGGATTTTCCTGACGAATTTCCAGATTTTCCATTAATCGCTTACGAATAAACACAAAAAGGTCTTCTTTGAGTTTCTTTCTAACAGTCCATATTTCATCATCAGGAACTTGCTCAATGTGCTTCCAGTGTTCGCTATTTGATTGCTCATCAATAAAAGATGACGGCAAATATTGTTTATATAAATCAAGCCATGATTTTGCGACCCATGTCGGAAAATGAACTCCGTTGGTTACATAGTCTATATGTAATTCTTCGGGAAAAAAATTATCCCAGATGGGCTGAAACATTTTTCTTGAAACAAGCCCATGTATCTTGCTAACACCATTAACTTCCTGCGATAGCTTACAAGCCAGCACGCTCATCGAAAACTTTTCGCTGCTGTCGTCTTCGTTCACTCTTCCCAGTCCTATAAAAGCCTCCCAGCTTATATTAAACTTATCTGCATAGTAAGCAAGATATGTACGAATAAGGTCTTCTGAAAACACATCATGACCAGCAGGGACTGGTGTATGTGTAGTGAATAAAGTTGTTGCTCTTACAACTTCTAACGCCTCGTTAAAGCTAAGATGTCTGACTTCAATTAACCGACGCAGCCTTTCTAAGCCAATAAAAGCAGCATGTCCTTCATTGCAGTGATACAGCCTTGGTTTAATGCCCAACAATTCCAGCATTTTAATTCCACCTATTCCCAACAATATTTCTTGTTTTAACCTGTTTTCATTATCTCCGCCATATAGTTGATACGTTATGCTTCTATCTTCTGCAGAATTTTCTTCAATATCAGTATCCAATAAATACAACGATACTCTACCTATTTTAACTTCCCAAACCTTGGCATACACTGTTCGACCAGGAAAAGCTAATGAAACTATTATCCAATCACCTTTTTCGTTACGCACTGGCAATACAGGCATGTGAGTAAATTTTTGAGGATGATACAAGGCAATCTGTTCTCCATTAATACTCAACGATTGAGTAAAATATCCGTAACGATACAATAAACCAACGCCCACAATTGGTTTACATGAATCGCTGGCTTGTTTTAAATAATCGCCAGCCAACACACCTAAACCACCTGAGTATATTTTTAAGGTATCATTAATGCCGTACTCCATGCTAAAGTATGCAATAAGCTCTTCAGAAGAAGGCTTTTGAGCCATGTAATTTTTGAATTTAGCGTAAACTTCTTCGTATAGAGACATGAATTCATTATTGTTACACAATTGCTTGTATTGCTCAAGACTTAATGATTCTAATAAAATGATTGGATTATTTCCCGATTTTCTCCACAAAGCAGGATCAATAGACTCGAACATTTCCTGAGCTTCGAAATTCCATGACCACCATAAATTTTGCGACATTTCTCTTAACCCCACCAAAGCATCGGGCAGATAGGTTTTTACCAGTACCTTTTTCCACAAAGGTTTATTTTTAGTACTTTCTGCTAATAAAGTGTCGGGAAGTTTTTTATCTTTATATAAATCAAATCTGCCTTTTGCTTTTTCTATAGCAATAGAATATGCTATTAGATAATATTGAATAAAGTTTGTCCACAATATTTGTTGAGAAATTTCGTAAGATTTTTGTGATGCAATAATTCGTTCATCATCACCTAATGAAAGATGATGCTTTATAAATGCAGCACATTGCAGAACTGTCTCATGATAATTTTCATCTGTTCGTTCGAGTATATATACGCTGTTGTGATAGTCTTCAAAATGATGTTGAATCCATAAACCAAATCCCGACAGGTTGGTAGTAACAGTTGGTATGTGAAAAGCCAAACTTTCGAGTGGTGTATAACCCCATGGTTCATAATAAGAAGGGAATACGGTTAAGTCAAATCCTATAAGCAAATCATAATAAGACAAGTTGAAAATACCATCTGCACCGTCGAGATAGCAAGGCACAAAAAATATCTTGACTTTATCGTTTGCTTTGTTTAAAAGTCCTTTTTCTTTTATTCTTCGCAAAATCGGATCGAACTCTTCTTCGTGTAATCGGTGAGTCAAATAATTACCTTCAATTGGATTAACAAAATCACAATTATGTATATTTTCAATAACATCAGTACGTGGACCAGCATGATTTGCAGGAACTAATATATACGCATATACGGTATTTTTTAAAGTGTTGTCATTATATAATTCAGCAAGCGCGTCAATAAAAACATCTATTCCTTTATTATTAAATTCGTATCGTCCGCTATTTGCAATAAATATAGACTTATCATCAACGGGAACATTGGTCATTGCTTCTGTAATGACTTTTAATTTACGGCGTGCTATTGCTTTTTTGTTTGAAAACTCCTCTCCTTTTGGAACAAAAGTATCTTCAAACCCATTCGGAGTAATAATGTCTGCCTTTTTGCCAAAAAAATGTTCACACTCAACATTAGTAATTTGACTTACAACAGTAAAAGCATCAGCATAAAGAGCAGAATTTTTTTCAAGAGAAAATTTCGATATCACATTAAACTTGTGTGCATACTCATCAGGATTATATTCTGAAATATGCGAATACAATGGCAATCTGTTTCCAGCTATAGAACGGCCTAAGACTGTAGCATGAGTAGTAAAAATGGTTCCTATTTGCGGAACGTTTTTATTTAAATAAAGCACACCTGTTCCTGTCATCCATTCGTGAAACTGAGCCACTACTTTATCTTGTGCCGTAATAAAAAATTCGTAAAAACTATGTATAATTCTTGCTGCTGCATAACCAAATAAAGCTGGTTCTATGTAATCCCATTGTCCGTGTAACGAATCCAATCGATGGCTTTCCCAGAATTCGTAAAAGATTTTATCTTTCTGTGAAAAATAGGAAGTAAAATCTACCAGAATAGCCACAGGGCTTCCTGCAATATTCCAACGACCAACTTTGCATTTTAACCCTTCATTCTCTAATTGACGCTGCCATGCACTGAATAAAAACTTATCTTCAATAAACTCTTGTTTGCCGTTGCTTTCTTTCCAAACATCTGGTCCTATCAATATGTATCGGTCATTTAACAAGTCAGCTATTGATTTAGCCTTTGTAGAAATAACCGTATAGATGCCACCAACTTTATTACATACTTCCCAACTTACTTCAAACAAATAATCGGGTAAAACTTTCACTTCGCTCATAGATTATATTTTGGTTTCAAAATTACTTATCAATTTACCTTTTACGCATGATTTTTCAAAAGGGTTCATTTTTTTTATCAACAATGCATTATTTTCGTTGGTTGATAAATTATTTAGCAATTAACATTTGAAGTGTGTACTTTTGCAAAAAAAAAATGTT
>FWPV01006260.1_pt1 | contig 22913 bp, 22 predicted proteins | sample 2228371 | NCBI WGS metagenome assembly FWPV01 (sample SAMEA103939776, study PRJEB20133) | metagenome | reverse complement strand
ATTTGGGATCAGAGAAACTGCTCGATTATAAGTTTGAAGCCTGACAACGAATCATTGCACAATGACCAATGGACAATGATCAATGAGCAATAAAAACCAATACTGTTAACTTTTGTAATGCTAATTTTGCAATTTGCGTTGACACTTGAGGACGATGGAACCTGAGCTCGTTTTCACCCAATTTGAAAGGATGTGCAAGAAGTACCCTGATCGGGTCGCGGTCATTTATCTGGGAGAGAAATTCACCTATGCGAGGCTGCAAAATCTCATTGATCGATTTGCCACTGCTTTAAATCGTCTTGGAATAAAAAAAGGGGATAAGGTTTTACTCTATATCTCCAACTCCATTCAGTGGGTCATTGCCTTTTTTGGGATTCAAAAGATTGGGGCAGTCGTTGTACCAGTGGCTCCGATCTACACCTCTTTCGAAATTGAATACATGATCAAGGACTCTGGCGCCGAGACGATCATCTGCCTTGATACCAATTTTGGTTATGTCCAAGATGTCTTTTCAAAAACCCAATTAAAAAGAGCCATCGTCACAAACTTGGTGGATCTCCTTCCTTTTTGGAAACGTGCCGTCGGTTTTCTATTCGATAAAATTCCGACCGGTATTGTTAAAAAGAGTGATAAAGTCTATTTCTTCAGGGAATTGCTGAAGTCATCTCCTGAACCCTTAAAAGTGGAGATCGACCCCTATACCGATCTCTCCTACATTCTCTACACAGGAGGGACAACCGGTTTCCCAAAAGGAGTTCCGGGTAATCATATGGGTATGGTCTCTTATGTCCGGGACGTCATGGAGGATGTTGCTGGGAAATATATCGAGGAAGGAAGAGATACCTATATTGTCATCAATCCCCTATTTCACATTATGGCCCTCGGACTTTTTGTTGCCATCGGCTTAAATTTTGGCAACACCTCCGTCATCATGCCAGTTCCACAGGTTGATTCCATTTTGAGGGCAATCGAAAAATATCGGGTGAGATGGATGCTCGGCGTGCCTGCCCTTTATCGGATGATTCTTGAAAATGACCGGTTGAACCAATATGATTTGAGCTCTCTAAAGTACTGCTACTGTGGCGGCGATGTGCTCCCGATTGAGGTGTTTAAAAGATGGAAGGAGCATCTTGGGGTTTCCATTTACCAGGTTTATGGTTCAACGGAAGCCGGCCATGTGACCTACAGCCGCCTCGACCGGGAACCGGATCTTTCTTCCATTGGACTTCCTCTAAAAAGTAGAGAATGCAAAGTCGTTGATCCAGACACTTTGGAACCGGTCCCGGTGGGCGAAGTGGGAGAGCTGGTGGTAACATCAGATATTACTGGAATAAACCCGAGGAGACAAAACGCTCCTATGTGGACATCCATGGAAAAATCTACTATCGCATGGGGGATTATGTTCGACTGGGTGAGAAAGGAGATATCTATTACGTTGAACGCTCGGCAGATGTGATCAAACACAAAGCCTATCGCGTCTCGGCTTCGGAGATCGAAGCCGTGTTACAAGATCATCCAACGGTGGTGGGAGCCTGTGTCATTGGCGTGCCAGACCCCAAGGTTGGAGAGCGCATCAAAGCCATCGTGGTCTTGAAGGAAGATGCACGAGGGGTGGATGCTTCGGAATTGATCCGATGGTGCCGTGAGAGACTGGCTCCTTATAAAATCCCACAATATATCGAATTCAGAGATATGTTGCCAAAATCAAAAGTTGGGAAGTTGCTCAGACGGGAAATTCGAAATGAGGAACAACGCAAGATGTCTCAGGAGAAGGCAAAAGTTTAAGGAAAGCCATGCTTGAAATCCATTCTCTTAGAGGACAGGAGTCGTGACGTGCTGGAAGTGAAAAACCTGATGGTCTTTTACGAAAATGCCATCGCGATTAACAACATCAATTTGAAATGCCAGCCTGAAAAGGTGACCGGTATTTTCGGAGCCAACAGCGCGGGTAAATCGACGTTGATGTATACCATCTCCGGAATTATCCTCGATATCAAAAAAAAGGAGGAGATGAAAGGGGGAGAGAGAATCACGGTTCTGGGCCAGATCCTGTTTGAAGGAATGGACATCACCGTCCTAAAACCCAGCGAAAGAGCCAAAAAAGGAATTATTCTCTGCCCTGAAAGACGGCGTATCTTTGCCGAGAGCAGTACCCTTGAGAATTTAAAAATTGGAGGCTATTTGGCAACGAAGGCTCAGGCAAAAAAGACCCTGGACTATGTCTTTCATATCTTCCCGGCCTTAAAAAACCTGAAAGGGAGAGAGGGAGGATTTCTGAGTGGAGGAGAACAGCAGATGCTTGCCATCGGAAGGGCGCTCATGGCTCAACCCAAATTACTCCTGCTCGACGAACCTCTCCTTGGGTTAAGCCCTTTGATGGAGGCGATGCTGGCAAGAGCGGTCCGTGATATTAACCGCCAGACTGGCATCACCATTCTCATCTCGGAACAGTACGCCCGTCCTATTCTGCCGATCGTTGATTATGGCTACATCCTCGAAAATGGAGGGGCCGTGCTTGAAGGAAACTCTCAAGAATTGATGGATAACCCCGACGTCAAATCTGCCTATTTTGGATTGTGAGCCCGAAGGAGGAATCTCATGGATCTTTGGAAAGCGATCAAAGAGAGACGCAGTTGCCGCCATTTTTTACCGGACCCCATTGATCAATCTACCATTGAAACCCTTTTAGAGGCGGCTACTTGGGCACCTTCTCCTCTGAACAGTCAGCCCTGGGAGTTTATTGTCATCACCAACCCTGATATGAAGGAAAAGATCTTTTCGGAAGGGGAGCGATGCCGGAAGTGGGCTCTTGAAAAATCCGGATGGAATTGGCTGGGAGTTTATACCATCGACTTTTTAAAAACCGTTCCAGTGATCATTGCCGTCATCGGAGATCCCAAGAAGAGTGGCGTCGATATCCTGACTGAAGAAGGCCCGATGGGGTATCAAGCCGCCTGCTCCGCAGCCATCCAGAATATGCATCTTGCTGCCCATGCCCTTGGTCTGAGCAGTCTATGGTTTACCCTTTTCGATAAGAAAAATCTAAGAGAGATTCTCGGTATCTCTTCTGAAACAATGCCTCTGGCACTCGTCTGTATCGGAAAACCCGAAAGCCTTCCGCCCCCTCCTCTCCGAAAGGATCCAAAAAAGAAGACCTCTTATCTCCGGTAGTCCATATCTCCAAGGCGAAAAGGGACTCCAAAATAGCAAAAGCAAACAATCTATTGACATTACTTCTGTCATTCTATATCATTTCCACTATCCACAAATTTATTCATACCAAATTCAAAACAATCGAAGAGAGGAGGTCAAAAACATGAAGAAAAGTGTTTTTCTATTTTTAGGTCTTTTGATGTTTGTCTTTTTAGAAAATCCAGCAGATGTCCGGTCACAGTCAGTTGAGCCGATTGTGATTGGAGCCCCTATTCCGAGAGCCTCCACATATGGCCAGAATGGAGAACGATCCATGATTCTCGCAATGGAGGAAATCAATGCCGCAGGAGGGATTAAGGTAGGCACAGTGAAACGACCCATCAAACTTGAAATCGTGGATACTCGGGATGAAGAGCCAGGAGTCCCGACGAGCGAAGTTCTTCTGTCCATCGAAAAACTGATCCTTGATAAGAAGGTTAAAATTCTCGCAGGCGGACCCACCATGTCGGAGTGCTGTCTGGCTGCCTTAGACCTGTTTCCAAAATATAAGGTATTGAGCGTTGTCAACATCGGTTGTTGGACTCCTGGCTGGCATGCCAAGACTGGGAAGGATATCGCCAATTATAAATATTCCTTTAGATTGAGTGGGAATGTGGCTTACTGGATGCCGAAGATCTACTCCTTACTGCAGAATTTAAAGGAGAAATATGGTTTCAATAAGATGTATATCACCATTGCGGAAGCCGCTCATTGCAAAGCAGCCGCCGCCGCGATTGAAAAGATGGCCGTCCCTGATGGTTGGACAATTGTGGGTAAAGATGTGCATCCCCTTGCCACCACCGATTTCTCAATGATGCTGCGAGATGTCAGAAAGACCGGTGCTCAGGTCCTATTTATCTGGGATCACACGCCTGAGGCTTTATCCATGATTAACCAGTGGCATGATATGAAAATTCCGGCGGTCCCAATCGGTTTTGTGGGTCCCACAGAAGATCCGGTCATGTGGAAGCAGACCGGAGGAAAAGTGGCCTACTTGGTTGAATTTGCTGGTGAGGGTGGAACGCTTCCCGGTCAGAAGATAACACCCCTGACAGAACCCTTTTTCAACGCCTTTAAGAAGAGATGGGGGGATGAGCCCCGTGGGACAGGTAATGTCCCGAGCTACACAGTTCTTTATATGCTCAAAGATGCCATTGAGCGCACAGGGTCAGTAGAGGTCGATGCCTTGGTCGCAGCCATTGAACAGATCGATATGGCCACCGCAGGAGGAAGATTGAGATTTGATAAATCCAACCATCAGGCTATTTATGGCAATAACCCGAAAGAGATGCTCGTAGGACAACTTCTCCAGTGGCAGGACGGAAAGAGGGTTTGTATCTGGCCCAAAGAGATCGCCACCGGCGAGTACAAGCTTCCGCCCTGGGTAAAATCGGCTAAGTAAACAGAATGAGGGATGGAGAAAAAAATTTTTTCTCCTCATCGATACAGGCCTTCCTGCCTGCAATAGGCAAGGTTATCCGTATCATTAGGCTTTACTTTCTCGGCAATCCTGGTAAAAGGAAAAGGCATGCCCTCTGATGAGTTAATTTACGGTCAGGTTGGTGATTACCAGAAAACGATATACGATGAACCGGTCTTTGCAGCCATTGAACGGATCTGTGAGAAATACCCAGACCGGCCTGGCCTCATCTATCTTGGAAAGACATGGACTTATTCCGAATTGAAAGACCTCATCGACCGGTTTGCCAAAGCTCTTTATACCCTCGGAGTGAACCACGGAGATCGGGTGATGCTTTATATCCCAAATTCTCCTCAATTTCTTGCTGGCTTCTTTGGCTCGATGAAGATTGGAGCAACCCCGGTTCCAGTCTCTCCCATCTATACGCCCTTTGAAATCGAATATCTGATCAACGATGCCCAGGCAGTATATATCCTCTGTCAGGATACCAATTTTGGCTATGTCAAAGAGGTCTTTCCGAACACATCCCTGAGAGGAATCATCGTCACCAATTATGCTGATTTGCTCCCCTGGTGGAAAAGGGCAGTTGGAACGATCTTTGACAAAATTCCCCATGGAGTCGTTGAAAAGGATAAGAATGTCCATTTCTTTAAAGACCTTATTAAGGAATCCTCACCTGACCCACCCAAGGTGGAAATTAATCCAAGGGCAGATCTGAGTCGCCTCTTATACACTGGCGGAACTACAGGCTTTCCCAAGGGGGTCCCAACCAATCACACCGCTGTGGTCAGTTTCGTTAGCGAGATTCGCCAGATCAGTGAGGGAATCGTGGGAGATGGGGGAGAGGATCGATTCATTATGATTAATCCCCTCTTCCATGAAATGGCACAGGGAATGACCATGGCTTGGGGATTGACCAAAGGCAATCCAATCATCCTTATGCCCATTCCAGATGTGGATGCCATTCTGGATACTATTCAGAGGTATCGGGTCACCCTCTTTCTCGGCGTTCCCACCCTCTACCGGATGATTCTCGAACACGATAGGGTGGATATGTATGACTGCTCGTCCCTGAGACTCTGTCTCTGCGGCGCGGACAAACTCCCACCTGAGGTAAATGAACGGTGGAAGAAGAAATTCGGCAGGCCCATCTTCCAGTGCTATGGAGCTACGGAGGTGGGATTTACCACCACCTCTCCCTTTGACCGAGAACCTCATCCTGAATCGATCGGATTTCCTCTCCCATCCCGGGAAGTCCTGATCGTAGATCCGGAGACTTTGGAACCGGTCTCAACCAATGAGGTGGGTGAAGTTTTGGTCCGCTGCGAATATACCTTCAAGCATTACTGGAATAAACCAGAAGAGACGGCACGATCCTTTGTCAAAGTCAATGGCAAGGTCTTTTACCGAATGGGAGATTTTGCACGTCGGGGCGAGGATGGACAGCTCTACTTTGTCGATCGGGGGGCGGATATCATTAAATATAAAGGATATCGGGTATCTGCATCGGAAATCGAGGCCGTTCTTCAGGATCATGCCGCTGTGATCGCTGCCTGTGTCGTTGGGGTTCCAGATGCAAAGACAGGTGAGCGGATCAAAGCCATTGTCGTCTTAAAAGAAGATGCCAGAGGGGTAAGTTCCCTCGACCTGCTCAACTGGTGCCGCGAAAGACTCGCCCCTTATAAGGTCCCGAAATATATTGAATTCCGGGATATGCTTCCGAAGTCGAAAGTAGGAAAACTCTTGCGTCGGGAGATCCGTGACGAAGAACGCCGCAAGGCTCAAAAAAAGGGGAAAGATAAAAGTTAAAGTCCAAAGTAGGCTTCTTTAACATCGGGATTTTCTAACAACTCATTTCCGGTCCCTTCGGCAACCAACCCTCCATTTTCAAGGACATAAGCATAATCGACAATGGGGAGGACTGGTCTGGCATATTGCTCAGAAACTACAATGGTAATCCCGGTCTCCTCTTTGATGCTTTTGATGGCTTTGGCAAGCCGGACTTCAATAGCAGGAGCCAATCCAAGGAGAGGCTCATCCAGAAGAAGAAGCTTGGGCTGGGCCATCAAAGCCCTTCCAATGGCTAGCATCTGCTGCTCGCCTCCGCTCAGAAATCCTCCTGCCCTCTTCTTCAAATTCTTTAACTCCGGAAAGAGGTTAAAGACATAGTCAAGAGTTTTTTTAGCCTGAACTTTGGTGGCCAGATAGCCCCCCATCTTCAGATTCTCAAGGGCACTGCTCTCTGGAAAGATGAGCCGCCTTTCTGGACAGAGGATGATTCCCCTTTTAGCCCTCTCGCTCGGTTCAACCGTGAGGAGGTTCTCTCCTCTGAACCGGATCTCTCCCGTGATCGTGATCCGCTCTCCGCCCTTAATCTCCTCCTTCTTTTTCACATCGAGAATGATTCCTGAAATACAATACATGAGGGAGGATTTCCCAGCGCTGTTCGAACCAAAAATTCCGACGATGAGCCCTTCCTCAACGGTCAGAGTCACATTATTCACTGCCAGCGCATTCTCATAAAAAAGCATCAGATCTCTGATTTCAAGGATGGCGCTCACAGCTTGATTTCCTCTCCGAGGTATGCTCGTCTCACCCTCTCATCCTGCATCACCTTTTCTGGTTCTCCCTCTGCTAACTTCTCGCCAAAACTCAAGACAATCACTTTATTGGCCACGCTGAAGAGCTCTCTCAACCGATGTTCAATCATCATCAGGGTCACTCCTCTCATCCGAAGCCTCTCGATTAGAGGGATCATACTGGCAATCTCACTCATGCTGAGTCCCGAAAAGACTTCATCGCAGATGATGACCTCGGGCCGCAGTGCCAGGCAACGGGCCAATTCGAGCCGTTTCAGGTAACCAAGGGGAAGTGCAGAGGCGGATTTGTAAGGGACATAAGCATCCCTTTCAAATCCCACCTCCTCAAGCAGATCAATGGCCACGGCATCCCGATCTCCCCCACGACTTCCAGCAAACCGACGGGCCCTCGGTGACCAGAGGGGAACGACGAGGTTCTTAAAGGATCTTAGGCTAAGAAAAGGCCGGACCACCTGAAAAGTCCTTGCTACTCCAAGATCGGCGATCTTATAAGGCGGGAGACCTGTAAGTCTTGTTTCCTTAAACAAAACCTCACCAGAGTCAGGCTTAACAAAACCTGTGATGGTGTTGACGAGCGTGGTCTTTCCTGAACCATTGGGCCCGATGATTCCGAGCACCTCGCCTTCACAGAGGTCAAAGCTTACATCCTGGAGCGCCTTCACTCCTCCAAAGGATTTGCTCAAATGTCTTACCTTGAGGATTGCTTCTCCTTTTTTATCCATCTCTCATTACACCCTGATCCAATGTTCAATCTGATGATATTTCCGTGATGCCCAGTTGAGTAATCCTTCTGGTTTAAATAGAATGAACCCGATGAGAACCAAACAGTAAAGGACGACTCGAAGCTGACCAAATCCTCTGAGGAGCTCAGAGAGGGGGGCGAGGAGAAGTGCACCCAAAGCAGGACCAGCCAGGGTGCCCGGCCCTCCCATGATGCAGGCCGAGATGGGCATGATGGAAAAGTCAACTGCAAAGAGAGACACTCCTACAAATCCTGAAAAATGAGCCACAAAGGTTCCTGCAAAACAGCCGATCGCACTGGCAATGTAGAGAGCATAAATCTTGACCCTTGTCACATTGATGGCAGAGGCATATACTGCCTGATCATTATCCTTGATTCCAGCGAACACTACTCCGATATCCTCGCCGCAGAGCCTTCTTAAGCCAAAAATTGAAATGAGCAGGATGAGAATGATCAAATAGACCCCTATCCATGTACTGGGAAAGCCTGTAATCGGGCTCAATCCTTCTGTTCCTTCAAAAAGATTTCCTGCAAGAATGAGGCTTGAGGTCAAGAAGGGAAACATAAAGGTGACCACCGCAAAGTAGATTCCCCTTAAGGGCAGGCAGGGGAGCCAGAGTAATGTGCAGAGGATCGCGCCACCAAAAGTGCCAATAGGCATCGTCAAAAAGAGGGGTAACTTGAGATAATAGTTGAGTGATCCGGAAATATAACCACCCACTCCAATCATAAAGGCTCCCCCAATGCAAACCAATCCTACCTTTTCTGCTAAAAAATCAAAAGAAATTGCCAGTAAGGCATAAACGCCTGCCAACGCCAGAACTCTCTGCCAGTATAAACCGGGCAAGATTAAAGGTAAAATGAGCAAGCAAATGATTAAACCGGCTCTGGGAGCGATTAGATAGAGCACCTCCCGCCAAGATTGAATCGCATAAAGTCCCTCGGTGCGGGCCTTGATACCCCTGTCTAAACGCTCTTTACGTCTCTCTTGCATATTCAAACTTACTCCCCTATAACACGATCGATATATTCAAAAGTTGCTAAATCCGAAATCCGAATATCGAATTTCGAAACAAATTCAAAATTCCAATTTTTCAATTACCGAAACTTTGTTACTTATTTTGAATTTTAGTCATTCGAATTTTTTTCGTGGTTTGGATTTCGTGCTTCGAAATTTTGCTTTTAGACTCTTTCCTCCAGCTCCTTCTGCCGGCCAAAGAGTCCTGAAGGCCTGACGATCAGAATCAGAATGATTAGCCCGAAGACAAGCACATTATTCCACATCGTTCCACCGATAGCGGCCATTACGGTTGTGGCAAGGCCGAGGATAAGGGCAGACAGAATCGTCCCCATCCAACTCCCTAAACCTCCGATGACGCAAACCGCGATCGCTTTCGTCAAAACATCATACCCTGATTCGCAATTCACATTGCCTAAAGGCATGATCACAATGGCAGCCAGTCCTGCCAGGGCAGACCCTATGGCGAGGGCTACATTGGCCATTCGATCTGAGTTGATGCCAAGCATTAAGGCTGCCCGTTCATGCTGGGCCATTGCCCTCAAAGCCAACCCCAATCGATGATGATGTGTGAAGAGCCACATCAACCCCATTAGGAGCAGAGCGACTCCGATAATGACTACTCTTTGAAAATCGATCGTGACCCATTGCGTCTCAATGACGCCCTCGATAAGCCTTGGCAAGATATAGCCAGGTCCAATGAATCCTTTGAAACCCCCAATCCCCTGAAGGCGCAACCCCTCCAAGATTCCGAGAGCAATCGCAAAAGAAACAATGATCTCTGAGATCGGCATACCTCTTACACGGATCATCACCAATTGGTAGATGGCCACCCCTGCCAGCGATACAATGAGGAGAGAAAGGATGACGCTCAGCCAGTAAGGAAGCCCTGCGTTATTAATGAAACTCCAAGTGATAAACCCAGTGACCACATACAGAGCTCCGTGAGCAAAGTTCGGTAACCGACTGATGCCGTAGACAAACGAAAATCCAACGGCAAACAGAGCATAGGTCATGCCATTGACAATTCCGTAAATCAAAATATCCACAGTCAACCCTCTTCAATGAAAAGGCCGAATCATTTTGGTAACCAAGTTAGTATATCTACAGGAGGTTGTCAAGTTTCAATCGTGGCTTGCCTTTCTCATTACTAAAAGAATGTGCTTCTTTAAAGTAACGGGATGTTCTTCTAAAAAAACTTAGATCGGTTCCCCCTTGACACATTGCTTCACTTCTCCTATGATTCTCCTATCAGCCATTTTAGGGAGTTCGGTATAGAGCCTATGAACATCATTGACTTTCACACCCATTATGTCAGAAAGGAATTTCTCAATTTTACTTGGCGAAATTATTTAGAGTCGATCAATCCTGATTTTTACGCACGAATCGAAGAATTCAGTCAGAACCCTGATCTTTTTGCATCCCATTTAAGATCACAAAATGTCCAATATGCTGTTGTTCTGGCAGAATGCGCACCGGCCACCAGTGGCCATGTGCCAACCGAGGAGGTCATCGAATTTTGCCGGGGGCAGGAGATGCTTCTTCCCTTTACATCGATCAACCCGAATATCCATACGGATATGGTCGAAAGGCTTGAAGATCAGGTTAAACAAGGGGGAGTCAGAGGTATCAAATTCCTTCCCTCTTATCAATTCTATTATCCCAATGAAGCCAGACTCTATCCACTCTATCAAAAAGCTCAGGAACTTAGAATTCCGGTCATCTTCCATATTGGGACATCGATCTTTAAAGGGACAAGATTAAAATATTGTGACCCCATCTACCTGGATGATGTGGCAGTTGATTTTCCAGATCTCAAGATCGTGATGGCCCATAGCGGTCGGAGCTTCTGGTATGATAAATGCTTTTATCTTTCACGGCTTCACAAAAATCTCTATATGGACATCACAGGGCTGCCTCCTCAAAATCTTCTCAACTATTTTCCAGAACTCGAGAAAAATGGCGATAAGGTGATCTTTGGATCGGATTGGCCTACCCTGCACGTCAGCATAGCCCAAAATGTGGAAACCATCAAATCCCTACCCCTCAAGGATCGAACCATAGAAGCCATTCTTTATAAGAATGCCTACCGGATACTTTTCGAATAGAGTCAAGGGAACATTTTCTTGATTCAAGGTCGACCCACATCAACCCATAAATTTTAAAGAAGAATTCTCTCACCAAATGATTTTTTTCACATTTTACGTAAACTGGCATTTTTTTCTTGACAAAAAATTTTTCTTTTGATAATAAGAGGTGGCATTTTAAGGGTGGCGTTTTCCGATTCAAAGTTTCGCTCTCCATTCTCAATAAATAATTTGAGTTGAAGACATAACAAAGGTTTCCAATAGGTGAGGCAAAGCCAGATAAAGATGAAGGGAAAAAATGGTGCCTTCTCCTTGGCAAATCGAGTCTTCTTTATTCGTATCTCCTGCCTCCCTTCCCTATTCCAATGCGTTGTAGAGAAAAGGACCATTTCTGTTCGAACAGGCATACGAACAATAGCGTCTCAACTTTTTATGAAAGGAGTTTTTAATGGCTGTGACCAATGAGGTTCAACTCAAAGTCGAGAACATCCATATGGCTTTTGGAGGTGTCCAGGCCTTATTGGGAGTGAGTTTTGAAGTGAAAAAAGGGGAAATCTTTTCCATCATTGGCCCTAATGGAGCGGGAAAGACCGTGCTTTTAAATTGTATTAATGGACTTTACTCACCCCAAAAAGGCAAAATCTCATTCGAGGGAGAAGACATTTCAAGATTAAAACCTTATCAGCGGGCTCAGCGAGGCCTCTCCAGGACTTTTCAAAAACTGGAGCTCTTCCGGGGGGCGACCGTACTCGACAATATCCGACTGGGACGACACATTCATCTCAAGTCAGGATTGCTGAGTTGCTCCATCTATTTTGGCAAAACCGCTCGGGAGGAGATCGAACACAGAGACTTCATCGAAAGGGAGATCATCGATCTCCTCGAAATTGAACACATCCGACATAAGATCGTTGGCATGCTTCCCTACGGGCTTCAAAAACGAGTTGAACTGGCAAGGGCCTTGGCGCTCAACCCAAAAGTGATTCTTTTGGACGAGCCTCTTGCAGGACTCAATCTCGAAGAAGTCGAAGACATGGCACGATTTATTCTCGACATCAATGAAGAAGAGCGATGGCAGACGACCTGTGTCTTGGTGGAACATGATATGGGAGTCGTTATGGATATTTCTCATCGGGTCATGGCTCTTAATTTTGGAGAAAAAATTGCTGAGGGCACGCCCCCCGAAGTACAGAAAAATCCAAACGTGATTAAAGCCTATTTAGGAGAGGCGGAGGATCTCTATGTCACACGTCGATAGCCGAAAAGAAATTAAGATCACAAAAGACCTCACCATTCCCAAACTCTGGTTAGAGGCCGCAAAAAAATACGGAGATAAGAAGGTGGCCATGAGAGAAAAGGAGTTTGGGATCTGGGTTCCGATTACATGGAAACAATATTATGAGAATGTCAAGTATATCGCTTTAGGAATGATCGCCTTAGGCCTCGAGCGGGGGGATAAGGTGGCTATGATCGGAGACAACCGACCAGAAGCCCTCTGGGCTGAAATGGCTGCTATGTGTGTGGGTGGAATCGGAGTCTGGCTTTTTCAGGATTCCTTGATCGATGAGGTCCAGTATATCATCGATCATGCCGATGCAAAATTGATGGTCGGAGAGGGTCAGGAAGAAGTAGATAAATGTTTGATGATCAAAGACAAATGCCCAAAGCTGAAAAAAATGCTCTGGGATGACCCGAAAGGGTTAAGGGATTATTCAGATCCCATCCTCATCAGTCTCAAAGAGGTGATGAAGATGGGGCAAGAAGTTGAACGAAAAGAACCTGGTCTCTTTGAAGATGTGATTTCGAAGGGAAAAGCAGACGATATCTGTCTTCTCTTCTATACTTCTGGAACAACCGCTCTTCCCAAAGGGGCCCTTTTGAGTCACTACAACATGCTCACTATGGGGCAGAATCTGATGAGAGTCGATCCTTATTTTGAAACGGATGATTTCGTCTCTTACCTCCCTTTTGCCTGGATTGGTGAGCAGATGATGTCGATCTCCTGCGGTATTCAGGCCGGGTTCACATTAAACTTTCCTGAAGAACCGGAGACCGCACAGGAGAATATCCGCGAAATCGGCCCCCACGTCATGTTTGCTCCACCCCGGGTCTATGAACAGATGGTCCGAAATGTTCAGGTGAAATACCTCGATGCGACCTGGTCGAAACGAAAAGCTTACGAATTGGCAATGAAGATCGGCTACCATGTCGCCGAATTGAAATTTAATAAAAAACCTGTCCCCCTCCATTGGAAATTCCTCAACTTACTGGCTTATCTGGGTGTTCATAAAAAACTCAAAGACCATCTCGGGCTTTCAAGGATTCGGGATACCTATACCGGTGGAGCGGCCATGGGTCCAGATCATTTCCGCTTCTTCCATGCCATAGGTGTTAATTTGAAGCAGATTTATGGACAAACAGAGATTGCCGGAATCTCGGTTCTCCATCGAGATGGAGATATTAAATTTGACACCGTTGGTATCCCCATTCCTGAAACAGAAGTCAAAATTACTCCAGAGGGCGAGATCATTTCGAAAAGTCCCTCTGTTTTTCAGGGATACTACAAGATGCCGGAAGAGACGGCAAAAGCTTTGAAGGATGGTTGGCTCCACTCCGGCGACACCGGGTTTATTGATGCGGATGGACATCTGGTTGTTTTTGACCGAACCAAAGATGTGATGACCTTAAACGATGGGACGAAATTTGCTCCCCAATACCTTGAAACCCGCCTCAAATTCAGCCCCTATATTAAAGACGTTTGGGCCATTGGAGATAAAAGACCCTATGTCACCGCTGTCATCTGCATCGATTATAATGTGGTGGGCAAATGGGCAGAAGATCGAAATATTGTCTATTCCAGTTATCCCGAGCTTTCTCAAATTCAGCAGGTTTATGAGTTGATCCAGAAGGAGATTGTTAAAATGAATCGGGATCTCCCTCCGGTTGCACGGGTGAAGAAATTTGTCAACCTCTTCAAAGAATTTGATGCCGATGATGACGAATTGACAAGGACAAGAAAATTGCGAAGGGCTTTCGTGGAAGAACGCTATAAAGACATTGTTCAGGGACTCTATTCCGAGGTTGATAAAGTCCATATGGATACAAACATCACTTATGAAGATGGACGGGTGGTTCATATCAAGACCGACATGAAAGTGATGGCAGTACCGCAGTAAAAAGCCGGAATATTGGAATGGTGGAAGATTGGAATAATGGGTTTCCCAACATTCCATTATTCCAACATTCCATTCTTCCATAAAAAATAGGAGGTTTTTATGGAAATCTTTCTACAATTAGTCATCACCGGGATACTTGTGGGAAGTATCTACGCTCTGGTCGCTCTGGGATGGACGCTGATCTATAAATGTTCGGGAGTCCTCAACCTGGCTATGGGCGAATTAACCCTGATTGGAGCTTACGTCTGTCTTACACTCTACCATTGGGGCATCCCTTTCGTTCTTGCCCTCTTACTCACTTTACTGATCGGGTTCATTCTTGGAATTCTAACAGAAGTTCTTTTTTTGAGGCCCATGGTAGGTGAACCTGTTCTTGCCGTGATTATGGTCACGGTTGGACTTGCCTTCTTTTTCAAGGGGCTGGTTATGCTTGTATGGGGAACTGATACAGTCGTCTTTTCTCCTCCTGTCTTTCCGATGCAACCCATCGTTCTTGGAAAGATTGTCATTGGCCAAGTCTTTTTATGGGCTTTTATCGCTTCCATCGTCCTCCTCATAGCTTTTGTCTCTTTCTTTAAATTTACAAAATGGGGCCTTTCCATGCAGGCCACTGCTGATGACGAAATGGCGGCCCTTTCCCTGGGTGTCAATGCAAAGGTGGTCTATGCCCTGGCCTGGGCGATCGCCTTCATGGCGGCTGGAGTCGGAGGAACGCTCCTCGGAAATATTAATGGCCTTAACATCTCTGTGGGCTATCTCGGCCTTTTAGTGTTGCCAGCAGTTGTCCTGGGAGGTCTCAATTCCATTCCGGGAGCCATTGTAGGAGGGTTAATCATAGGAATTCTTCAAAATCTCGCTGATGGATATCTCAGCCGATATACCCCGGGCGGAGTGAAAGATGTCTTTCCCTTTGCGATTATGGTCATCATCTTACTTTTTAAGCCCTATGGGCTCTGGGGTTGGGTGCGAATCGAACGCGTCTAAATAGGAGGAGGTTAAGATGAGTTTCCGTCCTTGTGGTGTCTATCATCAATTTTACCGGCAGGACCATGCCTGGTGGCAGACCAAATTTGTATGGGGAAAGATGATCTTCATTGGGATTTTTATCTTTTTCCTCTTTCCGAAATTTGCAGGGATGTATCTCATCTCTGTCGCTAACGTCGTGGGCTATACCATTCTATCGGCTATGGGAGTGCAGTTACTCATCGGTTATTGCGGACAGGTCACGCTTGGCCATGCCGCCTTTCTTGCAATGGGAGCCTATACGTGCACGCTTCTGATGCTCCAGCTTCATATTCCCTACCCGATCGCTATGGTGGTAGGAGGCGTTGTGGGAGGACTATGGTCCGTTCTCTTCGGGTTGCCATCTGCACGAGTCAAGGGATTTTATCTCATCATGACGACCATGGCTGCTCAATTTCTTACAGTTGAATTTTTCATCACACAATATATTAGCCAGATTGGTGGTCGAGGCGTTGCGTTTTCCATTCCTCCTGGCACGGTGAAGATTGGACCCTGGATGATTCGAACGGATTTAGATGTCTATTACCTTATGGCCATCCTGGTTGTCATCTTCACATTTATTATGGCAAATCTTGGAAGATCGAAGATCGGTCGAGCTTGGATAGCCATTCGAGACAATGACATTGCCGCCGAAACGATGGGGGTGAATATCGTTTACTATAAATTATTGGCCTTTTTTGTGGCGGGTTTCTTCGGAGGTATCGCAGGCGCTTTCTGGGTGACCTCCCTTGCCGCCGTGAGCCCGGAACATTTTCATTTCGGCTGGTCGCTCTGGCTGGTGGGCGTCATATTGATTGGCGGCGTGGGTAATATTCACGGTGTGATTTTCGGCTCCCTCTTTATGACACTCATTCCGGAAGGACTTAAGTTCCTCATTTTTGTTTTGACTCAAAACCCCTTTTTCGTCAATGTTATGCCCTTTTTACCCCTTCTACTGGAGAAATTTCTGTTTGTTAAAGAGGCTGCTTTTGGACTGGCGATCGTGCTCTTTCTCATCTATGAACCGAATGGTTTGGCTTACCGCTGGTGGCAGATCAAGAACTACTTCAATTTATGGCCGTTTTCGTATTAATCCCCCCCCTCTTCTCCCCTATCAAGGGGAGGGATAAAGGGGAAGGGGCAATGCTTTTATGAAGGGGGGGATGCGCGTCATAGGATGGTGGGAGTAATGTTGGGGAAGAAGCTGATTCTTTATTTTTTAACGTATTACAGGAGGTGAAAAAATGAGACTGAGAATGGGTATTTTAATATGTTTGGTGCTTTGCTTGATCGCTCCTTTGGCTATCGGACAGGAGGTCAGATTAGGCGCGCTCCAGGACACGACAGGCGCTACCTCGGATGTTGGCAAAGATGAAGCGATGGGGGTTCGGGAAGCGGTCCAATATTTTAATGACGCAGGTGGCATCAATGGCAAAAGGATTCGGCTTTTCCAATATGACTATGGATATCGTGTGCCAGAAGCCATTACCACCTATAAACGGTTCCGGGACTATGACAAAGTCGTCATGGTATTAGGCTGGGGAACAGGAGATACGGAAGCCCTCTCTCCAACCATCAATGCCGACAAAATGCCCTACCTCTCCAGCTCTTTTTCTGGCCATTTATGCGATCCTAAAAAGACCCCCTATAACTTTGTTTACGGGACTGACTATTCCACCAATGCACGTGGAGCGATCACCTATTGGTTTGAAGAGGTCTGGAAGAAAGATCCGAAATGGAAAGAATTAAGGGAGAAAGGGGTCAAGCCAAAATTTGTCTGCTTTATGGATACTGCATCTCCCTACGCGACAGCACCCATCAAAGCCATCAAAGAACAGGCAACCCTTCTGGGATTCGATATTGGCCCCGATCAACACGTGGGGTTGACTGCTCTCGATACAAAAAGCCAGGTCATTGCCGCTAAGGGCTTTGGAGCCAATCTGGTGTGGCACGGTAACACCACCATGTCTGTTTCTGCTGCGCTGAAAGATGCAATGGCATTGGGCCTCGGAGCAGACCATATCATTAACAACTGGGGGTTTGATGAAAACCTGCCCAAGCTGGCTGGACCTGCTGCTGAAGGAGCCATGGGCTTGTTGGCCTGTGCGTTGTTTATCGATGAATATCCTGCGAAGAGCAGGGTGATTGAATATGCCAAGAAGTTGAACCCGGGCATCCCTCTGGAGAACCGCCTCATTCGGACCGTTCAGGGTTGGGTGAAGGTGGCAATGGCTGTTGAGGCAATGAAGCGAGCGGATAAAGCCGGAAAACTGAATGGTCCAGGTATCAAAGAGGCCTTTGAGACCATGAAAGAATGGCCTGGATTGAAGGAATATGGCGGTCAGCTGGTCACCATTACCCCCACAGATCATCGTTACAGTTCAATCGTAAGGGTCGGCCGGGTCATTAAGGGAAGACCCCAGACCGTTGGAGAAATCGATATGCGTGCAAAATATCCTGACAAATGGATGTCTTGGTTAGGGTATTAACAAAATCCTTTGGATGAGGAGGAACCATCTTGGAACAGCAGACGAACAATATCATCCTCAAGTTAAATAATATTGAGGTGATGTATCACGAAGTCATCCTCGTCTTGAAAGGGGTCTCTATTGAGGTGCCTCAAGGAGGGATTGTCGCCCTTCTTGGGGCAAATGGTGCCGGTAAGTCAACTACCCTCAAATCCATTTCAGGATTGTTGAAACATGAAGATGGCGAGGTGACGGACGGAAGCATCGAATTTATGGGCGAGCGGATTCATCATCTCTCAGCCGAAGAAATTGCGAAAAAGGGGATTTTCCAGATCATTGAGGGCAGAAGGGTCTTCGGCCACCTTACCGTTGAAGAAAACCTGAAAGTAGGAGCCCATCTCCGCGGGGGCGGCTCTGCCTCCAAGGACCGTCTCGAGATGGTCTATCATTACTTTCCAAGACTGGTGGAACGTCGAAATGTGATGGCAGGATTTATCAGTGGTGGAGAGCAACAGATGACCGTGATCGGCCGGGCGCTGATGGCTCAGCCCAAGCTGATGCTCCTGGATGAACCCTCGATGGGTTTGGCTCCTCTTCTCATCAAAGAGATCTTTGAGATTATCACGAAACTGAATAAGGAAGAGAAAATACCCCTTCTTCTTGTTGAACAGAATGTGAAGTTAGCTCTCACCGTTGCACCCTATGCCTATGTTTTGGAAAACGGTAGACTGGTGATGCATGACACCTCTGAGAAACTGAAAGAAAATCCAGACATCCGGGATTTCTACTTGGGCTTGTCCGATCTGGGTGAACGGAAGAGTTTCAGGCAGGTGAAGCATTACAAACGACGTAAAAGATGGCTCACCTAAACCATTGGTGGTGATTCGTGTCCGTGAACGGTGACCGTAAAGCATCCTTTTCCTCTTTATGGACATAAAACACGGTCACGGTATTCGAAAAAAAAGGAGGTTGATATGCGAAAATTATTGATGATCCTGACCCTCATCACATTTGCCGTTGGGGGACTGACGGCTTGCAAACCTGGGCTCCTCCCAACCGAAGAAGCCGGAAAACCTAAAGTGACACTCGATCGGGTCGAAATAGCAAGTTACTTTCCCTGGACCGATCTCCCTGCAGCCACTCCTTTAGGGCTTGCCTTTGTCTTTAATGTCGAAAACCCAAGCGGATACAATATCATGCTGGATAATATCAAATTTACCTTCTCCTTCGAAGCCGCACCTGGGAAGTATATTGAGATTGCCACACCCACAGTTTATGACAGGATCTATTTCCCGCCCAAAACCACAAGCCAGTATCGTGTCGTCAGCGTCCTCAGCTCCGGGACCATTCGTCTCACCCTACTGGTCGCTCAAGCGCCAAAGGTCCAGGAATTGAAAGCCAATCCAGCCGAATTGATTAAAGACTGGTTTGCCAAAATTGGTGATTTTAAATTTGGAATTAAAATCCATGAAGGGATGGCTGTTTTCCAAACCGAAAAAGGGGATGTCTTTGTTCCCTTCGAAGGCACATTCCCAAAGAAATAAGTCTGATTTGACTGTTATCAATCTCCTCTAACCCCCTCACCTCATCCCTCTCCTTCTTGAGGAGAGGAGAAGGGTGAGGGGCCTTAAGGAGTTTCCTATGCCCAAACAGGATCCAACCGATCGGTCAACCGGCTTTCTCAAGAAGAACCTTGAAACATTGCCTTATAAGAAAAGAGTTGAATATCTTAATCAAAAACTTCGCGGAATCATACAATATGCTTATAAAAATTCTATCGCTTTTAAAAATAAAATGGAATCCCTTGGGTTGAAGCCAAAGGATATACAGACGATTAAAGACCTGGAAAAAATTCCCATCACGAAGAAAGCGGATTTAGTTGAACTTCAGAAGAAAACACCTCCCTTCGGTGGCTTCGAAGGGGTTCCCATAAATGAGTTGAAAAGAATCTATGTCTCACCAGGGCCCATTTATGAACCCGGGGAGATGGAGTATAATGAATTGGGATGGGCACAAGGGATGTATGCAGCTGGATTTCGTCCTGGAGATATTGTCATTAATACGTTTAGTTATCATATGGTTCCCTTTGCTTTGCATATGGTCGATAACTCCCTTCAACGAATCGGATGCATCATCATCCCAACAGGGGTTGGAAACACAGAACAGCAGGTCAACATTTTGAAGACTTTTAAAGCCACTGGCTTTTGCGGAACTCCCAGTTTTCTTCTGAATATTCTTGAAAAGACAAAAGAAATGGGATTGGATCCCCAAAAGGATCTTAACCTCAAAGTGGGGTTTGTCGCCGCAGAAATGCTCCCTGAATCTCTCCGTTCCCAACTCGAAGAGGCATTCGGAATGGTGATCCGACAAACCTATGGCACTGCAGATGTTGGATGCCTTGGGTATGAATGCCTCAAAAAGAACGGGATGCATATTCCGGATGATAAGATTGTTGAAATTGTTGATCCCGAGACAGGGAAACAATTAGGTCCTGGAAAGACAGGAGAGATCGTTGCCACCAGTTTTAATAAAGTCTATCCCCTCATCCGGTTCGGAACAGGAGATCTATCGATTCTGACCGAAACACCTTGTTCCTGTGGCAGAACCTCTTCGCGGTTGATCAAGATCTTGGGCAGGGTCGATCAGGTAACTAAAGTGAGGGGACTCTTTGTTCACCCTGGCCAGGTGGATGAAATTGGACGAAGATTCCCACAAATTTTCAGGTACCAGGTCGTTGTAACAAGGAAAGAACATAAAGATGAGTTGACTTTTCGAATTGCACTGAAAGAAGACGAGTCTCCGACCGAAACACTAAAGGGAGAGATAGAAAAAATAATCAGGGAGGTCCTTAAGGTGAGAGGTGATGTTAAATTCGTTCCTCAAGGGACCATTCCAGAAGGGGCACGAAAAATTGATGACCAACGCACATGGGAGTAAACGCCGTTAGAAAACCTTCAACTTTCAACAGGATGGCTTTAACGGGAATCTTCCCTGATATTTGACCCGTTTAGAGATAAATCTCTACCGGGGTGAAAAAGATAGATATGCATTTTTAGTTTGACGCAACTTAGCAAATATGATAAGAAATTGGCAAACTCATGGAAAGGAGAGGTGGCTATGAAAATACATTATAAAGGGTTTATGCGAGAAAAGATCAAAAGAAATCCCATTACGATCAGCCCGGATGCCAATTTTTTTGAAGCCCGAGCTTTGATCCACGACAAGGGTATTCGACACCTCCCTGTTGTGGACAAAGACAATAATCTGATCGGGATTGTAACAGACAGAGATATTCGAGAAGCGGCTCCTTCCGACGCAACTCTCCTCAGCGTCCAGGAACTGAATTATCTTCTGGGAAAACTGAAGGTCTCCTCCTTTATGACACCCAGGGACAAATTGATTACGATCACTCCGGATACGTTGATTGAAGAGGCGGTCAAGCTGATGAGGGATCACAAGATCGGCTGTCTCCCGGTTATCGAAGGGGAAAAACTTTACGGCATCTTCACCGAAACCGATGCCCTCGACCATCTGGTAGATGTTTTTGGCTTCAATCAGAAGGGAACACGCATTACCATTGCTCTTGAAGACAAACCTGGAACAATGCTTGGGGCGTTCGAAATCTTCAAAAAATATAATATCAATATTATCAGCGTGGTCACCCCTTCTTTTATGGTGGAAGGAAAACGTATCGCCGCCATACGTCTCCAAACCGATGATGTGACAGAGGTGATCAAAGACTTAGAAAAAGCAGGTTACGATGTCCTTTCTATCGGCCGTTGGCCTTCGATATAGTCAGAAAGGCATCCCGGAATGATGGAATCGTCGAAGGGGACGAGACGCCATCATTCTTTTTTTCTTCTTTAAATTTCACAGTTTACGTTAAGTGGTTTATTCAGCTCATGGAAATCGAAGGAATCAAATACTATAAAATTGGTGAACTGGCTAATTTATTGAATTTGAGTCCCCGGACCATTCGCTATTATGAGGAGATCGGCCTTCTCAATTCGGTGAAGAGGATTGAAGGCGGGAAAAGGGTCTATACCGATATGGATCTGAAGCGCCTTAAATTTATTCAGCGCCTGAAGTATCTGGGGCTGACCCTTTCGGAGATGCATGAACTGGAGGATATCTACCAGATCCACCGCACCAATAAGAAGGTATTGCCAAGACTCCTCGAATTGCTGGACAACCACAGCGCAAAAATCGATGAAAGAGTCAATAACCTTCTCAAATTAAAAAGGGATATTTTAAGTTATGGGGAAAAAATTCGTCAAAAATTAAAAGAAGAAGAAACAACAAAAGGAGGAGATCTTGACAAGAGAAGTTGTGATCACCAGCGCCGTACGGACACCCATCGGTAACTTCCTGGGAGCACTCAGTCCCTTTAGTGCCACGGAATTAGGAGGAATGGTCATTGCAGAAGCCATCAAACGGTCCCATATCCGGAAGGAGGATGTGGACGAAGTCATTATGGGAAATGTGCTCCCTTTTGGTCTCGGACAGAACCCTGCCCGACAGGCAATGATCAAAGCGGGATTGCCCATGGAAGGTGGTGCCATCACCATTAACAAAGTCTGTGGATCTGGCTTAAAGGCTGTGATGTTAGCCGCTCAGGTCATCAAAGCAGGGGATGCTGAAGTGATCGTCGCAGGTGGAATGGAAAGTATGAGCCGCGTTCCTTATTATCTTGAAAATGCCCGAACGGGTTATCGGCTTTGGGATGGAAAGCTCGTAGATGGCATGGTGCATGATGGGCTCTGGGATGTCGTGAACGACTATCATATGGGCTTTACCGCTGAGATTCAATCCACTAAATTTAAGATCAGCCGTGAAGAACAAGACCAATTCGCCCTCGAATCGAATCAGAAAGCACTGAAGGCGATACGAGAAGGTAAATTCAAAGAAGAGATTCTTCCCATTCCACTCCCTACCAAAAAAGGGGAACCCAGCCTTTTTGAAACGGATGAGGGGCCTCGTGATACAGACCTCCCATCTCTTCTTAGATTAAAATCCGTCTTTAAAGAAGAGGGGGTTGTCACGGCAGGAAACTCCTCCAAAATCAGCGACGGCGCCAGCGCCTTAGTGCTGATGTCTCGAGAAAAGGCAGAAGCCTTAGGAGTAAAACCCATGGCCATCGTCGGTGCCCAGGCTGCCGCAGGTGTGGCATTAGAGGATGTCTTGGTTGCTCCAATTCAGTCCATACCC
>FWPV01002936.1_pt1 | contig 22913 bp, 24 predicted proteins | sample 2228371 | NCBI WGS metagenome assembly FWPV01 (sample SAMEA103939776, study PRJEB20133) | metagenome | reverse complement strand
AAGCCCGGGGGGCGCGGGGCGCTGCGGTCACCAGCTGCTCCGCCAGGGTGCGGGCCGCCTCTTTGCGGTTCTGCACCAGGTAAATCTGCACCAGCAAGGCTTGGGGCAGGACCATATCAGGGTGGCGTTCCTGGACCGTCTCCAGCAAACGCCGGGCTTCTTCCGGACGGCCCGTCAGGAGCTGACCATACCCGGTCAACGTGAGGACCAGGGGTGCGGCGGCCTCCGGCCTGCGGGCCTGCTGCAGCACCTGGAGCGCAGCCGCCGGGTTGCCTTCTTGAAAATGGGCCAACGCCAACCCTGCTTGGCTGTATTCATTGGCCGGCTGGACCCGCTGGAACACGGCCTTGGCAGTGGCTGGATCCTGCTCCTGCAGGGCTAGCCAGCCCCGCAAGGTCAGGGCGGCAGGGTTCAGAGGCTGCCGGCTTAAGACCTCCTCCACCACCGGCAGGGCGGCCGCCAGCCGCCCCTGATTGTAGTCTGCGGCGGCAGCGGTTAGCGATGGCGAAGCTCCTGCCACCCCGCCCAATGTCAGGGGAATCTCCCGGGGGCTGAAGATGCCCGGATAATACAGGGCCCATTGCACCGCATCGGCCGGATTCAACACCACCCGCTTGCTGGGGGCCTGGCCGGGACGGGCGGTGCCCTCCTCTCCGGCTGCCAGGGTCAGCGCTCCGAACGGGTTGGCAAAATTGACCTTGCCCTCCAGCATGGTCAAGATGCTCAGACCATCGGCAGCCACCCGTAGGTTAAACTCGGTGCCTCGAATGGAGGCGGTCACTGCCGGGGTCTCCAGGTCAAACCTGAATTTATCGTTCTTGTTGCGCAGCCACAGCTCCCCCTGCCTGACTTTGTAGAGGCTTTCCACCGTCTGGGTCACGGCCGCCGGGATGACGTCACTGAGGCGCAGACGGGCTGAGACGGCCACCTGGCGCAGCTCTATCTCGGTGTTTTCATTCAACTTGATCTGGCTTTCGTCAGCCAAGAGGATGGCGGCGCCGGAAGCCGGACCGGTGCGGATAACATCACCGGCCGCCAGGATTTGGTTCACCTGGGCAGGCTGTGCCGGACCTGAACCAGCCTGCACACTGACCTGGCCAACAAAGGCCACAATGCGTCCCACAGGCTCCCCGGCCGCAGCCGGGAGGCAGGCAAGGACCAAGGCGAGGAAGATAAGGATGCCCCTCATCAGCCCAGGAACCCCCCAATACGCTACCATGATCCCCCCTCCGGTCTGTCAATCTCTGGATTTGTGCTGTCCAGCACTATTTCTAGCCTAATATTCCATAGAATCCATTCTTTGGCAAATCTTTTCCTGGGCCGTTTCCTACACTAGGGTCTTTGGCACAATCCTCGGACTTATGTCTTTGATGTCGAGTGGAAGGGGAGGGCGACGCAATTACAGGCAGGTTGTTAAAAAACTCCCGGTAAGAATCGATGGTGGGAGGATATCCCTCATTTTCAGCTTTTGGCGCCGCCAAAAGCTGATGTCGGGACGGTGGGGTTGTAGGGGAGGGGGCCAGGATGCTATGCTCTCTGACCCCCTTCCTCCGAATACTTTTTTAACACCTTGTTTAGGAGGCGTGATGCTGGCATTGGTATTGCATCAAGAAGAACATGGGGAGGCTGATTATGGTGACCCAACTCTTTTTCTATTTCTTAGTGATCTGCGAGTTAGCCATTCTGGGCCTGCTCATTTGGGGGATCATCGGCAAGGTGAGGAGCATTCTGAAGACCTATTACCTGCTGGATAATGATCAAGAATTTGAACATGATGTTTCACTTTTTGACCCTTCCGATGGCGGCCGCTAGCAAAGTATAAAAAACTCCCGGCAGGAGTTACCGCGGGCAGGCCCCCCACGGTTCAGCCTTGGGCGCAGCCAAAAGCGGTTCTTGGGGGAGGGGGAGGGGCTGTGCCCCCTGGCTCCTCCCCCTGCGAACAGGTTTGCAACCCCCTGCCAGGCCGAGAAGCCCGCCGGCCACCCTTCTGGGCGGCCCGTTTTCCCACCTTATTGAGGCCGACGTTGGGCAGCCACCTGCTCAGGAGTAACGGCCTCCGCCTTATTGCCCCACTGCTGGCGGATATAGGTGATGACCGCGGCGATCTGGGCATCATTCAGGGTCGCCTGCCAGGCGGGCATACGTCCCATGGTGCCCCGGCGGCCGTTCAGCAGGATGTCGATGACGGCTTGTGGGGCTCCGGTGACGAAGCTGTTTTGGGCCAAGGCGGGGAAGACATTGGGAAGCCCCTGGCCGTTGCCTCGGTGGCAGGAGGCACAGTTGGCGGCATAGACGTTCTCGCCCTGGGCAAAGAGATCCGGGGTCTGCTGGGCCGAGGCCCCGGCGGCACCGAAGACCAGGAGCGCCAGCAATACCGGCAGGAGGCAACTACGGGGAAAAGACCCTGACATGGATGATACTCCTTCTGAACTTGGGGAGTGGTGCAGGTTACAGTATCAGGTTTGCGGTGAACGTTGGCACTTGGCGACGTCAACAGTCTGTGCCGAGGAGAGGAGAGGGGCTTTCGGGAGAGGGTAGGGGCTTGACCCCCTGCCTCCCTCTCCCAAAAACACTTTTTGACAACCTATTATTCCGGTTTTTTGGCGGCGGCCGGCGCGCCAGCAAGGCCCAGGGACTGTCTGGGAGTCAGCAGCTCCTGGGTGCCGAAGGGGTCTGGAAATTCCATCTTGGGTTCAAAGTTGAGGGGTTTGACGCCCCGGTTGTTCAGATAGCGGGTCAGCTCCAGGTTCACATCCTTGGGGACCTCAACCCCGGCTTGGGCCAGGGCCTGGCGCAGCAGGGCTTCAGCCCGCCCGGCCAGGGCCGCGGCATCCCCCAGGATGCGGCCCATTTCGGTGGGATTGTGGAAGCCCACGGAGTTTTCCGCGCCAGAGTAAATGACCCGATAAAAAGCTTCAATATACAGGTCTTTAGCCCGCTCATAGAGGTCCGTGGGGATCTGTTTGCCCTCCGCCTGGGCGGTATGCACTTTCTCTATGAGTTTGGCAGCCACCGCCGTGGCATAGCCGGCCCGGAGCATGAGGGAGACGGTGCGGTCCTGGATGGTCAAGACCTGATTCTTCAGCCATTCCGGGGATTCGGTGTGGCACTGCTGGCAGGCCCGCATATTGTCCTTCAGGGGGCTGGTGACATTGTGGTTGGAAATCTTGTTGGCCCCCACCCGGATATAAGGCATGTGGCAGTCAGCGCAGGAGACGTCGGCATTCCAGTGGGTGCTGTTGAGGGAATAGAATTCATATTCCGGATGGCGGATGAAGCCGAATTTGTAACCGGTGACCTTTTGGGTCCACTCACCATAGGCAGGGCTGCTGCGCAGGACTTTGATGATATTCTCCACAGAGATGTTGCCCACCGTGGAACCCTGCCAGGGGAAGAAGACATCGATGGATTGAAAGTTGGCATCCTTGGGGATGATATACGTGACGTGGCACTGGGCGCAGACCAGACTGCGCATTTCCTGGCGGCCGAGCCGATTCAGATTGACCCCCATCACGGCCAACGCCTTCTTGAGGGGGGGCTGGTGGATCTTGAGGGCCATGTCCCGGTTGTCGTGGCAGTTAATACAGGCCACGCCCAATTTCTGCCCCTCCACCGGGATCTGGGCATGGACGTCCATATAGGGGTCGGAAAAGTATCTGGGCCCCAATTGCTGCATCAGTTGAGGGACATAAGGCGATTTACAGGTCAGACAGACGCCACCGGCCTTCAGGCGGGAGGGATCGATTTCCAGCTGATCAATAAGCATGTAGTAATGGCCCCGGGGTTCGTTGTATTCCACCCCGAATCCCCAGCCATGGAAGAGGAGGGCCATGTAAGGGAACTGACTGAGTTTGTCCCAGATGATCAGATCAGTGTCAAAGCCCCGCTTGTAGCGGCTGAGAGGCGGCTTGGGATCCCGGGTTTTCATATAGGCGTCGAATTCCAGGGGATAGACCTTGCCCCAGACCGCCGGATCAAAGGTATTGTCCGGTATGATGGCGGTCTTGACCGGTTCGGGCTTGGGCGGCGGGGAACAGGCGGGCAGGAGGATGACCAGGCACAATCCTGCCACAATCCACAGGGAGACAATGGTCAGTCGCTTCATGGCAGCCCTCACATGTAGTTGGTGTTCCTTGCAAATAGGAGAAGTTTTAAGGCCCCCCTAAGGAGCCGCTGAGGCGGTGGGACAGACGGCGGTGGCAGGTCCAACATTGCCGGTCTTCACTGACCCGAGCCATGGTCTCTTCGTGACAACGCCGGCAGTTCTCCTGCACCACCCGGGCGCCCCGGGCTGTCAGACGGGTATCATCACTCACCTGGCCGGTATGAAAACGGACGTAGTCATGGACGCCGTCCAGGGTTTTCCAGAAAAGGTGACGGGCCATGGTATCATTGGGCAGGTGGCAGTCCACACAGGTGGTCCGTTTGTGGGCACCGTGGTGAAACCAGGCTTCGTATTGGCTGCTCATGACGTGGCAACTGCCGCAGAATTCCGGGCTGGAGGTTTTGGCCAGCAATCGGGGCGGACCGAAGGCGGCAAACAGTCCGCCGGCGGCCAAAACGAGGACGATGATTCCCACAAAGAGCAGGAGCTTCGTGAGGCGGGATGAGGCCATGGCAGGTTCCTCCCAATCTGGCGGCGGGCTGCTGATCTGCTTCAGGCACCCGCCTGCTGCCACACTGGTGCCGAAGGGTCTTCGGCTGGCCACTGGATGATGGATCACGCAAAAGCTCTGGAGCATAGTATAGCGCAGGTTGTCCGCTTTTGGCAAACATTATCTGTCCGCCCTCTCTGACCGGCGCGAGCCGGCGGGCTCCGGCCGCGGATCACCCATCGGCCCATCTTTGGGGATTCTCTTCAACCGGCCCTTTTTTTTCCGGTTTGGGGCTTTAGGTTGACAGACACGCCGACCGATTTTATTTTTATTACATAAATATTAGGTGAAAATTTTGTCTATCCATGGCCGGTGAGCAAACGGCGGCTGGTAGGTAAGGTCATAGTTCACTATCCGGGTGTTGAAGACGTGGTCGTAACCCCCTCCAACCCCGACGGCCGCTTTTGGCTGCGCCAAAAGCTAATAACTAGGGATATCCTTCCACCATCAATTATGACAGGGCGTTTTTCAATAGCCTACCGTGATAGGCATCCTGGGCGCGCCTACTGCAAGTAAGGAAAATCATGCAGAAAATGCTGTGGCTGGTTTTAGCGCTGCTGGCGGTCATGCTGGCCGGCGGACCGGGTCTCGCCCAGGAAAAACTCCAGACCTCACCGATCTATCGGGAACTGGCTGAGCGGGGGGTGCTGACCACGGGCGAGATCGAGATCGTCTATGGGATACCCTGCGTTCAGGTGCGGGTGCCGGACGGGGAGACCATTCAATCCTTTGTACGGACTATCCCATCGTTAAAGAGGATCTCCCATATAGCGGTGGAGCGGATTGCGGTCATGAACCGGACCCACTATCTCCTGGTAATGAATGGCACCGGCAACATGAGTACCGACCGCAACAAGATTTACATTCCCCTGGACTTCAACCTGGAGCCGAAAATCCTGCCGGAGTTTTTGCCCGAAGCCGCGGAGCAGGAAAAATTTCTGCTCATCAACCGGCGTCTGCAATTCCTGGGCCTGTATGAACGGGGCTTTCTGAAACATACGTTCCCCGTCTCCACCGGCACCTCGAAATCAACCCCCCTGAGGAAGTTCGTCATTTATTACATGAACGAGTATCACAACTCCTCCCTCTTCGACGGCGCGCCCATGGACCTGGCCCTGAACATCGGGGGGAACTATTTCATCCACGAAGGCATCCTGCCGGGCTATCCCGCTTCCCACGGCTGTATCCGCATCTTCCCCCTGCACGCCCGCTTCCTGTTCTATAAATGGGCCAAACCGGGGATTCCCGGCAAGATCATTGACTGACAGGTCCTAGACCGCAGCCGGCAAAGCCTCCTCACCCCCATCGCCACCGCATTTCCTCCCCGGCATTCCCGGCAACACCGTTGCTGACGTTAGAAGCCGCAGGGGGTTGCCGCCTCCGGGCTGGGATCCAGCGTGGGTTTAGGAATCTTTTTTCCGCTGGCGGGACCGCGGATCCTGGAGGAGGTTGAGGCTGATGAGGAAACGGGCCAGGCGCCAGCCCAGAGCCGCGGCCTGGCGGTGCCAAGTAAGACGGTAGCGGCGGTTGAGCCAAGCCAGGCCATAGGAAAGGCCGGTCAGGGAGAGGGCCAAGATGAGCAGTAGGGCAGGGCTGCCGCCGCCCAGGAGGCTGAGGAAGAATTTGGCCGTCAGGAAGGCCAGAAAGAGGCGGAGGGCGAAGTGAAATAGGAAGTTCATGACCGGGTCGGGGGTAATAGGTTCGGAATCGGAATCAGGGTCAAGGGCCAGAGGTTTTGAGGACAGCCAATCCCCCGTGCCTATTCCCTAGCAGGGTGTTGAAAAACTCCCGGCCACAGTTGATGGTGGGAGGATATCCCTATGTTGCAGCTTTTGGCGGAGCCAAAAGCTGCTGTCGGGGTTGAAGGAGGGGTTGTAGGGGAGGGGGCAGGGGGCTATGCCCCCTGGCCCCCTCCCTGACAAGCACTTTTTCAACAACCTGCTAGTGCCATAAAGAACCACAGGGCGGGGTGATCCCGCCCTGTCCGGTTTATTCTTATTCTTCTTCCTGGGGCCGCAGGTGTTCGGGGATGACGGCCATCTTGATGATCAAAGGCTTGAGGAAGCTCCACTTGATGCCCAGTTCATAGACCTCTTCCAGGTCGCGGATGGCGTCCCAACAGTTGTGGCAGGGGGCGATGACCAACTGGGCGCCGGTGGCGATGATCTGATCCCGTTTGACCTTCATGCCGACGTTGCGCCATTGCCGGTAGCGGCCGATACCGTTGAGCCCGCCGCCGCCGCCGCAACAGAAGTTGTATTCCCGGTTGGGCTGCATCTCGATGAAATAGCCGGGCTCGACGATGTAGCTCATGATTTCCCGGGTGATGTCCTTGAGGCCGTGGTTGCGGATATAGTTGCAGGAATCTTGGATGGTCACCGGGATCTTCAGCTTTTTGGCCGGATCGATCTTGATCTTGCCGGTGCGCAGGGCTTCGGCCAGCCACTCCACATAATGGATGTAGGGGGCCGGCGGACGCCCGTCTTCCCGGCCGACCCAGTAGGGACCCTCGATGACGGTGCCCCGGTGGGCGTGGCCGCACTCGGTGCCGATGACCCGTTTGGGCTTTAAACGTTCGATGGCTTCATAGACGGTTTGGACCTGCATTTTGCAGCCCTCCCAATCACCGGCGAACATGGTCAGGGAGGTCTGTTCCCAACCGATGCTGGGGACGGTCCAGTCCTCGCCGGCAATGTGGAAGAGGATGGCGGCTTCGGCGATGTCCTCGGGATAGTGTTTGGGCTCCCGGGCATTAACCGTATACATGATGTCCGCGCCTTCTTTGTCCACAGGGATTTCCAGACCGGGCCACTCGTCCTGCTGTTCTTCGGCCATCCATTCACAGGTCTCCACCCAGTCTTCCGGGGTGACGTCCATCTGGGCCCGGAAGATCCGGTGCATACCGGAGCCGATCTTCATCTCCCAGGGCACGAAGCCTTGGGAGAAACACAGACCCCGCAGGTAGCTGAACATGACCCCCATGTCAATGCCGTAGGGGCAGAAGGAGCCGCAACGGTTGCAGCAGGTGCACCTGCCCCAGGCGGTGTCCATACAGTAGATCATGTGGGCCGTATCCACCTGGCCGTTCTTCTCCACGATCTTGCCCAGGGTGGTGAGGATCTTATAAGACGGCACCTGGGTGGGGTCTTTTTTGTTGGCCAGGTAAAAGAAGCAACTGTCAGCACAGAGGCCGCAGTGGGCGCACATCTCCAGCCAGGTACGGATGCGGGACTTGCAGGTGTTCTGGAGGGACTCCTGCAGCTTGGGGACGTCCACGTCCAGTTCCTGCATTTCCTGATAATATTGCTTCCCCCCTTTGTCGGCCAGGACGGCGTCCAGCTGTTCCTTGGTATTAATGGGGGTACGGTTGCAGAGAATTCCTTCGGGCATACTCGTCAACTCCTCCGTGGGCAGGCTCCCAGGATTGTATGGCATTAAGAAATAATCATTATTATAAAATATAATACCGATTTTTTACCATGCAAACCCTCCCTTGGCTTTGTAGGCCCGTTTGATGCCGAAGTCCATGCCGATTTGGGCCCGGGAGAGGAAGTAGCCCACGACGTGGAACAGTTTGGTGAAGGGGATGGCGATGAGCAAGGCCATGCCGCTGAGGATGTGGGTATAGTTCCAGAAGACGTAATCCCCGAACTGGTGCACGGCCATGAAGCCGGAGAAGAAGGGTAGGACCGTCAAGACCAGGAGAAAGTAATCATAGGCCGTGGTGATGATACGCACCTCGGGGAGGCCGATGCGGCGGATGGCGATGAAGATGGTGGTGGCCATGACGCCAATGGTCAGGGCGTCGGCCAGGAACATGGGGATGGTGGGCCAATCGATGCCCCAACGCTCCTTGAGAATGACGGCATGACCCACCAGGAAGAGGGGGGTGACCACCAGGCCGACGTGAAAGATGAAAAAGATAATGGTGTAAAGCGGCTTGGCCCGCCAACCGTGGGACCCGAAGGGGATGAGCCAATGGATGATGGAGCTGAGGGCGCCTTTAAGGCCCAGGGTGGGGTATTTCCGGTAGGCCACCCGGTCCAGGCGCCAGTCCAGCCCCCGGATATAGAGGACGATCCTGACGGCCAGGCCAACGAAGAAGATGGCGAAGGTGAGCCACAGGAGAGGACCGGTAATAAAGTTATACATTGTCGCTTCCTCCCAGCCGCCCGCAGGCGGCCTTGCAGACTATTGGATCAGGTTGTCTTCGTCACGGGCGGTGATGTACAGCCAGAAGCCCAGAATACTGAGGACGATGACCCCCATGAGGTAATAGACGGCGCCCTTGGTGAAGAGCATGAAGTCATGCAAGGTATAGAATTCATTTCCCATGGCAGTAATCCTCTAGTGTCCCCAGGTTTGGGGATGGGGTTTGAGTTCGTGTTCCTCCAATTCCCGGGGTTCGTGTTCCTTAAAATCGGGATGCTCGTAAAAGATGGGCATCCGGGAGGCGATGAACCGGAAGACCAGCAGGCCCACGGTGACCACAAAGATGGAGACGACAAATTCGTGCCACCGGGGGAAGTAGCGCATTTCCGGGGGCAGGTGCCAATTGAAGGCCACCAGCGAGACGTTGAAGCGGTTGAGGACGATGCCCAGGACAGTGAGGGCGGCGGTCCAACGGATGAGGGTCAGCTTCCTTTCCCGGACAGCGATGGCATAGAGGAAGGCGGGTAGGGCCACAAAGCCCAGGAGCTCCACCAGGAACCAGGCGCCGTAGCCGGTGAGCAGATAGGACCAGTTGTTGTCCAGGGTGAGGCCGACGACCTTGATGAAAAAGTAGAGGACCAGGACCATGGCCGCGCCCTTGGCAAAGCCATAGGTGACGCCGTCGTGCTCCTTCAGGTAGGTCTCATCCATCTTGTCATGCATGTAGTGATGGGACAGGGTGGATTCAAAGATGACCATAGACAGGCCGGCGGCAATGCTGGAGACAAAGAAGAACAAGGGAATATAGGGCGAATACCACAGGGGATGCATCTTCGAGGGGGCGATAAGGAAGAGGGCCCCCAGAGAGCTCTGGTGCATGGTGGAGAGCACCACCCCGAAGATGGTCAGGGCCAGGGTGGCCTTGACGATGATGTCCCGGGGTTTGCGGATCCCCAGCCATTCCAAGGCGGACGGCACCCACTCGATGAAGAGGGTGATGAGATACAGGAAGACGCACAAGCCCACTTCAAAGAGGACGGAGGTGGGACCGGACTGCACGAAGAAGGGGTAGGGCAGGCGCCAGGGCCGGCCGACGTCGTAATGCAGGGCAAAGACCACCAAGGCATAGCCCAGGAAGGCGGTCAGGATGGCGGGCCGGACGGCGGAATGAAACCGCTTCAGGCCGAAGACATAGCAGGCCGCAGAGGTGGTGTAACCGCCGGCGGCCAAGGCCACTCCGCAGAGCAGGTCAAAACTGATCCAGAGCCCCCAGGGGTAGTTGTCCGTCAGGTTGGTGACCGCCCCCAAGCCTTTGGTAAAGCGCAGGATGGTGACAAAACCGCCCAGGAGCAGGATGATGCCGACCACGACGTTAAAGGGGGTCAGGTGTGCTTTCAGGTTTTCGGTCTTTAGGGTGGACATCCTATTCGCCCTCCTCGGTCTGGCCCTGATCAGCTTCGGCCTTGGCTTTGGCGGCTTCTTCCAGGGCCTTTTTGACCTCCCGCTCGACGGCGGACTTCTTCTCGGCTTCAGCTTTGGCCAGAGCTTTGTCCAACTCTTCTTTGGCCTGGGCTTTGGCCTTGGCCACGGCTTCCTTGACCGCCTGTTTCTTCTCTTCGGCGGCGATCTTATCCCGGCGTTTGTTGATGGCATAGATGCCGGTGAGGAGCACCGGCCAGGCGGCGGCGATGATGGGGACCGCGGCAAGGGCGCCGGAGGTTAACTCGGGTGCTGGGGTGACGCCCAGATCTTCCCGCAGGCCGATTTCCCGGAAGGGTACGCCGGAGATGTAGAGCCAGTTGGTGCCGCCCATTTCCCGTTCGCCGTAGATGTGATTGACGTACCGGTCCGGAAAAGCGGCGAACCGCTGCCGGGCGATGGTCAACAGGTCCCGACGTTTGCCATACACCAGGGCCTCGGTGGGGCAGGCCCCCACACAACCGGGCACCGTCAATGTACCGGTGGTGATGTGGGGATGGCACATATGGCACTTCATGACCCGGGGGGTCCAAGGTTCGTCATATTCATAGGTGGGGATTTCAAAGGGACAGGCGATCATGCAGTAACGGCAGCCGACGCAGACCGATTCGTCCCAGATGACCGCGCCCTGAGGGGTTTTGGTGAAGGCGGCGACAAAACAGGCGGAGGCGCAGGCCGGTTCCAGGCAGTGCTGGCATTGATCCTTGCGGAAGACGGCGCCTGCCACCCCGGGAATCTGGCCATAACGGTTCACCACGGTGAAGGTCTTGGCGTCGGTGCGGCGTTTTTTCTCCAGGACGCTCAGATCATCGAAAGGTTTATCCGGGGCCGGCAGGCCGTTGACCTGGTTGCAGCCCGCTTCACAGCTGCGGCAGCCGATGCAGCGGGTGGCATCGAAGAGCACGCCGTAGCTGTCCGGATAGCCCTCAAAATGCTTGACACTGGCAGCCTGGGCTTTGCTTACCGCAGCCCCCATCCCGGCGGCTCCCAGCAGGCCCAGAAACGTTCTTCGTTGCATGGACTTACTCCTTCTCTCGATGGGATACAGCCGCGTGCTGCGGTTTGAGCTGATGGCACTCGGTGCAGGCCGTGGCCACAGGTTTGATGCCCATGTCTTTGTGGCAGCTCATACACTGGCCATGGTAGGCGGCCAGTAGGCCGGGCCGACTGATGTCGCCCCCCGCTGCCACTGCGGCCACTCCCTGGGTTTTGGCGTGGCAGGTGACACAGGCGGGCGGCTCTTTGGCGGCCGGGCTGTGATGATGGCAGGCGCCGCAGGTGGTGCCGGGCAGGGAGTGGAAGTAGGCGGCCAGTTTGCTGTTCTGCATGCCCTTTTGCAGGGCGGCCAGATGTTTGGCATGATCCAACTCCACGGGCTGGTATTTGTTGGCCAACTCCTGGATCACCACTTTGCCGGGGAGTTTGGCGCTCAGGAACGGATCGGTACCGGTTCGACGGCCGGCCAGGAGGCTTTCCGCCACCGGCGCTTTCTGTTGGGGTGAGACGGCGGCACTGGCGCCCGGCATGTGGCAGAGCTGACATTGGGCGGTGTTGGCCGGCCGGGCCTGGGGGATGCTGTTATGGCAGCCGGCGCAGCTGGCCTGGGCCTTCTGGGCCTCATGGCAGCCGATGCAGCTGGCCTCGGCGGTGCGACGGTGCATGGCCTGCTCAAAGGTGACGAAGCCGCCTTTGTCGCTGCCCCCCCGGGTATGGCAGGTGCTGCAGGACTCCATGCTGGCATGGTGGCAGACCCGACAGGAGTCGGTGTATTTTTCATGGGCCTGGTGATTGAACGGCACCGGCGGCAAGGAGGCCTCGGCACCTTCAGCGCCGCCGTTGGCCTTGCCTTCATAACGGACCAACGTGGCGTTGGGCTGACCTCGTAGGAGCCGGGGGACTTCCCCACCCGGCAGTTTGGCCACCAGGTCTTGATGCTTTTGGGCCAACTGGGCTTGGGCTGCAGCTCCATGGCAGGCGGCACAGTCCAAGGGCATGGCCGCCTGCAGGCCTTTGCGGGTCAAGGAGCGGTGGCAATTGAGGCACTGGTCATGGGAGGCCTGCTGCAGACTGGGCCTAGCCGCTCTGGCCTGCTCCTGGTGGCAGTAGCGGCAGCTGCCTTCCTGTCCTTTGGCATAGACCAGCTTTTTGCTGGCCGGATCCTGGACATGGTGGCAGGCGCTACAGTTTTCCGGCTCTTTGCCGGTGCCGGTGATATGTTTGGAGGCCAGATGGCGGTAGTGCAGCACCTTGTCCATGCCGGCATCCAGTCTGGCCACCTGCAGGTCTGCCTCGGCATTGTGACAGGAACGGCAGAAGCCGTCCTGGGGACCGCTCTTCTTGCCCGAGGCCACGTAGTCGTTGTGGCAGCCGATGCAGTTGCGGTGATAAATGTCCTGAATTTCCTCGGGCTTGGTGGTGGGGCGGCGCAGAAAGGCAAAAGACAGGCGGTTGCCTTCCTGATAGTGGCAGGTGTCGCAACCTTTATTGTCCTTGGCCAATGCCTTGGTATGCTTGTCGTGGAAATACGTTACCGGCGGCAGTTCCAACTTCTGGAAGGCCGCCAGCGTCCGTATGGTGATCTGGTCCGGCTTCCCCACGGCCGCGACCGTCGGGGCCGGCTGTGTCGCCCAGGCGGAGCCACCGGCGCACAGGAGGCCCAGCATCACCATCCCAGCCCATCGCCATAATGGTTTTTTCTTCTCCATGAACCCCAATCCTCAGATAAGACTGATGAGAGCTGTGTGTCTTCCTTGTGAAAACTACCACATTGCCTCTGCCTCGTCAACAGTTTAAAAATGCCACAAGGGGTGAGCGGAGAACGAGGTGGTATGGAGATATTATTAAATGAATTAATAAGTTATAGTATAAGGGGAAAATTTTCCTGCGGCCCCGGAGGAAATATTTTTGCAGCCGGCCCGCAGATCGTTGTTAAAAAATACAACAGGGGGGACAACGGCCGGCACAGCCGTCTTGGAAGGGGTTGAAACGTGTTTTTTGGAGCAGGGGGGTTGCAAGGGCCTGACAGGCGGATACCAGCACCATCTGGACCTGCAAAAACGACAGGGTAGGCCCATGGGACCTACCCTGTATAGTGTTCGTGGTAGGCGGTGCTGGATTTGAACCAGCGACTTCCACCGTGTGAGGATGGCACTCTACCCCTGAGTTAACCGCCCGTCTGCTATATTCCATACTATTAATAATCAAAATTTTTTCTTTTGACAAGCCCCATGATGGCCCTGAGTCTTTAGTTTTTGGTTTTTGGTTGCTGGTTCTGGTCAAATGCGATGTTGCCCCGAAGAATCCAAAACGGAGGCCCCCTTCCTTTAAGATGCCGGTTCCTGGAACATAATGATCTGGAACTCCCGCCCTTGGCCCGCTTCCTGACGGATAATCTCCCCGGCCAGGTCCACCAGGTCCTTGCAGGCGTCGATGAGATGGGTGTCGCTGGTGGCCACGGCCCCGGAAAAGGCCAGAAGCTCCTTCTCCGGCACCGGCACGGCCCGCACCTCAGCCGTTATACCCCGGGCGGCAAACACTTCCCGGGTGCGGCGGGCCAGTTCGCCGCTTCTGCTTAAGGGGGCATCGTACAATACAGTCACCGGACCCGGCCGGTGGACTCTCAGGAAGTCGGCCAAAAGTTCCAGGGCCCGTGCAGTCTCCGGGGAAAAGCGGAAGGCCCGGGAAAGCTGGGCAATATCCCGGAAGAAGCCGTCGTCGGCCAGGACCACGGGCATTCCCCGGAAAGCGCATTCCAGGGTTATGAGGACATTGTGGCCGTCCAGGGCCAAGGGGACGCCGGCCAGCTCTGACAGCCGTCTGAGTTTGGCCCGGCGCTCCCGGGCCGCAGCCGGGGCAAACACGCCCCGGTGCAGGATCTGGCGGGCTTTCCGGTTGAGACCGTAACGGTTGCCCACCAGGTTCAGGCTGGCCTCCCGGGGATAACCCCGGTCCAAAAGATAGCGGAAGTCCTGGGCGGCCTGTTGCAGAACCGGGTCCCGCCCCTCCGTCCCTTCGCCGGCAGCCTTCAACTCCCCAGATGCTCCCGGGCCAGCCTGGCGCCCAAGGCCCGGGCCTGAGCCAGCTCCTCCGGGTCAGGGATGTATTTTACCTGGAAGCCTTCGTGCACCACCTTGAGCTTCATGTCTTCCAGCTCTTTGTTTATCAGGGATACGGCCTGACCGCTCCAGCCAAAGGAGCCGAAGGCCATGGCCGCCTTGTTTTTGGGCTTCAGGCCCTTGAGATAAGTCAGGAACTCCCCCATGGAGGGGAACATGCCGTTGTTCAGGGTGGGCGAGCCCAGGAGCAGAAGCCCCGCATCCAGGACGTCGGTGACGACATCGCTGTAGTGGGTGCTTCGGAGGTGGAAGAGCTTGGCCTCCACGCCGGCCTCCATCAGGCCTTCCATAAAGGCACAGGCCAGCATCTCGGTGCTGTGCCACATGGTGTCGTAAATGACCAGACCCTTGGCTTCGGGAAGGCCGGCAGCCCACTTCTGATATAAGGACAGGGGCCACTGCGGGTTCCGGTAAATCAACCCATGATCCGGGGCGATGATTTTGAAGGTCAGCCCCAGCTCCTCAATCTTTTTGAAGAGCTGGGTGATGAGGGTGCCCATGGGCATCAGGATATTGGCATAGTATTTTTTAAGCTGATAGTGGTAGCCCTCGGGGCGGTCCGGCAGTTGGTCGTCAAACCGCTCACTGGAGGCAAAATGCGCTCCGAAGGCATCGCTGGAAAAAAGGACCTGTTCTTCCTTAAGAAAGGTCATCATGGAGTCCGGCCAATGGAGCATGGGGGTTTCCAGAAACATCAGGTTATAGCGCCCCAGAGAAAGCTCGGTGCCGGTCTTTACCTCCACCAGGGGCCAGTCTTCTTTGTAATGGCGGACAAGATCGGTCTTGGCCCGGGGCGAGCAGAAAATCTTCTCAGGCTTGACCCGGCGCACCGTTTCGATAAGTTCCCCGGAGTGATCCATCTCCACATGGTTGGAAATGATGTAATCGATTTTCTCCGGTTCAACAATTTCGGCAATGCGGGCCATCATCTCCGGCAGAAAGCCCTTTTTCACCGTGTCCACCAAGGTGATTTTGTCGTCCACGATGAGGTAGGCGTTGTAGGTGGTGCCGGCTTCCGTGAGATAGCCGTGAAAATCTCTGACAGTCCAGTCAATCGCTCCGACCCAGTATACCCCGGGGATTAGTTCGACCTTCATTTCCTCCTCCCAAAGAACATGTTTCCGTTTCGGTATCGTTTCTGGCTTTAAAGGTAATGTCGCAATCCCGGCTGCGGTAGGCGCCAGACTCAAAAATTCTTCGTATCCGGACTTTATCCGGTTGAACTGAAAACCGAAAACGGCCGTCTAAAGGCCTTCTTTGGCCAACTCTTCCAGGAGGGCCTTTTGCTTTTTGGAGAGCGTGGTGGGAATGTCCACGATGATGCGCACGTACTGATCCCCCCGGCCCTTGCCCTGGGCGTGGGGAAGGCCGTAGTTCTTCAGGCGCATCTTGGTATGGCTGGCGGTGCCGGGCGGCACTTTCAGGCTCATGGTCTTGCCGTCCAGGGTGGGGACCGTCACCTTGGTCCCCAGGGCAGCTTCGGAGAATCTGATGCGCCGGTCCACATACAGATCGCTGCCTTCCCGTTTGAATACCGGATGCTCCACTTCCTTGAGCTTGACGTAAAGGTCGCCCGGGGGTCCCCCGAACGGGCTGGGACGGCCTTTTTCCGCCACCCGCAGCTTTTTGCCGGGCAGGGTCCCCGGCGGGATCTTTACCGTCACCCGCTCCACCTGACCGTTCCGGTTGAAACTGATAAGCTTTTCCGCCCCGAAGGCTATTTCATGCAGAGTGACCGGAACCTCCACCTGCAGGTCCTCTCCTTTGACCGGCTGTTGGGACGCCCCGGTTTTGAACATCTCCGGGCCGAACTGGAAGACCCGGGTGCGGCCGCTGCGCTGCGCCCCCCGGCCCAAGCCGCCGAACAGCCGGCTGAAAATGCCCTCTGACAGGCCCAGGTCAAAGATGTCGCTGAAATCAAAGCCCCGGAAAATATCCTCCTGCGAGAACCTGGCCCTGAAGGCCTGGGAGCCGTAAGCGTCATATTCCCGGCGTTTCTCCGGATTGCTCAAAACGGCATAGGCTTCGCTGATCCTCTTGAACTGCTCTTCGGCCGCCTTTTTGTCCCCTTTGGCTTGGTCAGGGTGATATTTCTGAGTAGGCCTTCTTGATCTCTTCCTGGGTGGCGTTTTTATTGACCCCTAAGATTCTGTAATAATCCAGTTCGGCCATGGAGCTTTTTCGCAACCTCTGGGCTTTGGATTAATGGATCGTTCTTTTATTATAGAATCGAAAAGGTTTTTGTCAAGGTATTGATAATTGTAACATTTTTAATTTATTAAGTTTTTCCTGCCTTAGGGTTTGGCCTCATTTATCTGCTTGATTAATTCCGCCCCTTATGATAACAATCACAATCTGTTAAGCCGGTCAGACTGGGTACCGGCGCTGATTTACGGACATTATACTCTCAGGAGGTCAACTATGACAGCTTTAATCGGCGGGCTGGTGGCGGTAGCGCTGGGATTGATCGGCTTGGGATTATGGTGGCAGCACTTCCTCAGCTTGCTGGCCGGCGGCATCCCCCTGCTCCTCCTCTTGGGGGGCGCTCTGGCGGTTTACCTGGGTTTCGAGGAAGCCAAGGACAAGTTCTTCAAGAAGTCCGAACCCCCTCCTTACGAGCCTCCCAAGGTTTCTGAAACCGACGTGGAAAAGTACAAAGAGGAAGTGGAACGCCTGAAATCCGAGATCGAGGAACTGAAAAAGAAAAAGAAGCCCGAAAAGGCTGAAAAAACTGAATAAAAACCTACCCCTGCCCGGAAATCCACAGCCCCGGGCCCGTTTTCCGGTCCGGGGCGATTTCCCCGGAAGTCACCCGAATTATCTCCCCGGTCGGCTGTTCCAGCAGCAGGGCGCCGTCTTCGCCCACATCTACGGCCTTGCCCTTTAACCGGCGGGTTCCCTGAAGCACCTGCACCTCCTGGCCCAAAGTCACGGCGTACTGTCTCCATTCCTGCAGAATTCCGGGAAAACCCCGGGCCAGGAAACGGTCATAAAGGGCCTCAAACTCCTCCAGCCAGGCCCGCAGGATCGCCACCCGGGAAAACTTCCGCCCCGCGGCCAGGAAAAGGGAGGTGGCAATGGGCGCCAGCTCCGGCGGAAAGCCGGGATTGTTGACGTTCAGGCCCCAGCCCAGGACCAGGTAGCGGATGCAGTCGCTTTCCGTTTCCATTTCCGTGAGGATGCCTCCGGCCTTCTTGCCGTCCAGAAGCAGATCGTTAGGCCATTTAATCCCTGGGGTAAGGCCCGTGGCCCGCTTAACGGCCCGGACGCCGGCCACCGCGGTGGTGAGGGTGATCTGGGGCATCTCCCCGGGCGGAAGCGGCGGACGCAAAAGCAGTGATACATAAAGCCCCACTGCGGGCGGGGACTCCCAGGACCGGCCCAGCCGGCCCCGGCCGGCACTCTGGGTCTCGGCCACCACCAGGGTGCCTTCCGGCGCGCCTTTGGCCCCCAACTCCTTGGCCAGGTCATTGGTGGAGGAAATGGCCTCAAAGTGATGGATCGGTCCTTTCAGCCGCCGGGTGGCCAAGCCCGGCAGGATTTCCCCGGGCAGGAGCTTGTCCGGCGCGGCCAACAAACGGTAGCCCTTACGGGGTTCCCCGGCAATGTCATACCCCAGGGCCTTGAGGCGGTTGATGCGTTTCCATACCGCGGCGCGACTGATGCCTGCGGCTGCGGCCAGCTTTTCTCCGGAAACCGGCTGCTCGGCCACTCTCAGGACCGCAAGCAGCCCCGCCAGACCGGCTTCATCCTTCTGTGGAAAATCCGAGGCCATAACGGCTTGCCATGGAACAGCAGAATCTACAGGAGCAGACGGCTCACCTGACGGGTTCGCCTGCCTGATGACGTTCCAAAAAGTGGCGTTTAAGGGAGTTGTTGTATACCGCCGCGCCCAGAAGGGCGCCGACAAGCAGGCCCACCAGGGCCGCGGTGGGCGTCGGCGACACCAGCAGGGCAATGCAAAGCCCGGTCAGTCCGTAAGCCAACGGGATAAATATCTGAGCCACGTGGGGTTGGCAGCCCGGCACCAAGGCGGCAATGAGGATAATGACCAACGCTTTTGCGATCCATCCTCTGACCCCGTATTTGCGCCACCGGCTCATAATTTATTATCCCTTAAGAGCCGGATAAATTACAAGCCTGACAAGAAATGATTCCGGCAATAAATAGGACAGGCTCGCTTTTCAAATCTCGGGCAGTACCACATGCTTCACCAGGTCCATGACCCCCTCGTTCTTGGACTATTTTGATTTTTCCTTCCTGAAAAACCAAAGCCGGATTACAGGCGCTGCCACAGCGTCCAGGTGAAGACCAGTCCCATCCCCAGATGCAGAGCCAAAGTGAGGCGGCACAGCAGATTGATAAGCTTTTCCTGATAATATGCCCGCCGCTTGATAATTTCCTGGTTGACCAGGGCCAGGAGGAGCAAACCCCACAGAACCCATCGGGCCGGCAGCTCTCCCGCGGGGAAAAAGAGGTAGAAAACCAAACCAATAACTGTGAGGATATTGACCACGGTGAAAAGGAGGCCCGTGGCCGGCGGGCTGAGGCGTTCGGCCAGGCTGAAGCGGGCCGGCTGGGACTTGCGGGCGGCGTCAGGCAGGCCGTGGATCAAAAAGAGGTTAAAGGCCGCCAGGGACAGGGGCAGGCCGAAGACCAGAATTTCTGAAATCAGGTGGCCGCCCTGCAGGTAATAGCCGGCCAGGACCGGCAACAGGCCGAAGCAGAGTCCACCCGCGGCCTCCAGCCACCCCCGTTTGTACCATTGCAGGGGGGGCGCAAAGGAGAAGTATCCCGCCAAGGCCCCCACTCCTCCCAAAGGGATGGTAAGGTCGCCGGTGTCCAGGAAAAACTGGAGGATGACTCCCAGGAATCCGGCCATCCCCAGAAAAACATAAGCAAGCCGGTCCCACCCCAGGGGAGACTGATTTTTCAGGCTGGGCCAGCGCCCTACCTGGTAAGCGAAGGCCTCCCGACTCGCCCAGGCTGCCAGGAAAAGGCAGGCGGTGGCCGTCAGCCCGAGGATAAAAACCGCCGGGCGAATGGGCAAACCCGAGGCTCCGGCCAGCAGCGTGCCCGCCACGAAAGGCAGGAGGCCGCTGAGGAGCAGCGCCAGGTTGAGAAGGACCGCAGCCATGACAATGGCATTTATTTAGGCCAGATCGCCTTGCAGGTCAAGGAAATTCCCGGTTCAAGGCAAAGGAGACCTGTCAGAAGGGGTGGCTAGCGGAAAAGAAAAGACTGGCTGGGGGCCGTTTATAGAAAAGCTCCCGGAACAACAGCTTTGAATTCCCTGCTTTCCCTCTCCTTCGCAGGAAATACCCTATCGGCAGGCAGACCCGTTATCTTCCCCCTCCAGAGGTCAAATCCTGCTCTTTTCCACCAATCGGAAAATATGGTTCACGGATGCTATCAGCCGAATGACCCGGGGGTCCAGATATTCCACGAGCTCCGCCGGGGGGGTTCCATAGCGGCTCAAATACCTGCCTTTCAGTTCCTCCAGGTCAACCGCAAGAATCGCACATTTCCCCCAAATGTCGCTGGCTGCACTTCGCACTCGGCCTTCAAGACCCAGGTCATCCCGCAATTCCCGAAGCAGTTCCCTCATCCCGGCGATTTCAGAGAGGATCGCTTTGCACTGTTCCTCGGAAAGGGTATTGCGCTCGGTGTACAACACTGACCGGTACTCCCGTCCCTTGGCCCATTGTTCGATTTTGCAGAGGTCTTCATCCAATACCGCCAGAGTGGTTTCGATGCCCCGTTTAAAAGCCTCGCGCAACTGCATGATCAAGCTACGAACTATAATAGCTGGCCAGGTGTCCGGTGGTTCGCTTCAGCTTTTGCCAAACGGCCTTACAATGTCTTTCTTGATATCCAGGAAAGCAGACGCCGCCATCCGGACGGGGGCTCGGAGCGGCTTGACGGCCCCCAGTGCCAGGACGGCGGGGCCGGCTCTTCAATTTCGCCCAGGTAAAGGCCCCTGGCCCGCAAGGTATGCCATTCTGTTCCTGGCGGGAGAAATTCCAGGGGATGAGGGAACCACCATTCGCAGGCCTTGGGAAAGTGCAGGGAAAGGGACCTGTCGGCCCGTTTCGGATTGAGGCGATAAAGAACCCGACACTGATAAAGGGTTTCGATCTCCGCCCCCAGAAAGATCCTGATGGGGAGCAGGTAAAGGCAGGCCTTGGCTTCACGGGTCAAAGCCGCCGGAATGGGACAGCTTCCGCAGACCTCCTTCAGATAGGCCTGATCCCCTTCTTTAATCCCCAAAGGGTGATTGCCTCCAGCCAGGCAGACGAACTCAACTCCGGGGGCATCTTCCCGGGGACGCTCCTTCCGGTAAATGCAAGGCCTGAGACCGGGGCGCACCTTATCACCTTTTTCCCGGCTGAAGGGCATCAGGGCATTCCCAGCCTTTCTTTATCCTGAGCAGGACCCTGCGGCGCCGGTCCAGGCCGCAGAACTCTTCCGGCTGCTCGGGAGGCCGGGCGATCTCGGCGTCAATCACCTCTGCTGCTTCGGGCTTCAATAAGGCCAGGGTTTCCTCAATATCCCTTTGCAACTGCCATAAAGTCGGAGACAGGCACTCGATCAACCGGCGCACCATCAGTTTCCGGTCCTCTTTGGAGGCGAACTTGACCCCCGTTTTAGCAGCTGCCACCACAAGCGCAGCATCTTTTTCGTGGAGCAGACAGCGCAAAATCTGCCAATGCCTGGCAGAAATGCCTATGCAATCCAAAAGCCGGATCGCAGTGCGCCGTCGTTTCAGGCTGGAAGGGGTTTCCCGGTTCGGATCCGGATGGGGCATCACGGCTGACCGGACCAAAGCCTCCGCGGCCAATGGCCCCAGCTTCAGGAGGGCTTTTTCCGCCGCAGGCCGGTAAAAGTCGTCTTCAAGCGCCCGCACAATGTAGGGGATGGCTTCCGGAGCCCTGAATTCCGCCAATGCCTCGATCAAACCGTTCAGCACACGATGGTCCGAGAGCTTCAGGAGCAGCCGACGCGTCTCCTTATCCGGCCAGGCCGCAAGGGCCCGGGCGGCGGCGCTGGCCACCGCTTCTTCCCCGAGGCGCTCCTCGGGGTCGACAATTTCTCTTTCCTGAAACAGGTACTCGAGCAAAACTTCCCTGGCTCCCAGGCCGGCCAGTGCCTTTACTGCCCCCAGACGGGGCTGGAACACTTTGCTCGGCTTGCCTTCCAGCAGGAACTTTTTCAATGGCTCAATGGCCACGGGTCCTAATTCCACCAGGGAGGCAACCGTTTCCTCATGGAGCTGGAAAAACTCCAGCTCGCAGACAAGGCGGTGCACGGTGTCCGGTGTGGTTGCCACTATCCCTTTCAGCCCTTTTGCAAAGGATTGCCGAAAACCGCGGCTTTGCCCAGTTCGGCTTCGATTTCCAGGAGGCGGTTATACTTGGCGATACGCTCGCTGAACGGTCTTTGTCCCCGTCCCGCAGCTCCACCGCTTCGTTTTCGCCGGTGGAGGCGCCGGAAGGCACAGAAGCACTGGCAGCTATCCCATTGTTCAAGGTGACATGGGCCCGCAAGGTGGGATTGCCCCGGGAATCCAGGATTTCCAGGGCCCGGACTGACACGATTTTATTGCTCATGGCTGCTCCATTTTTTCCTTGGAAGTGAGGCAGGTGCCTTTCCGTCCGGACAAGATGCGCTGAACTTCGTCCCGCACCATCTTGGCCCGGTGCCGGGTAAGGGTCTCCAGAAACCGGCAGGATTCCGGAGTGTTGATTTCACCCAAGGCCTTAACCGCCTCCCGGGCCAGATAAACATCCTCAGTCTCTTGGATCAGCTCAATCAAGGGCGAAACCGCCCGTTTGTCCTTGAGTTGTCCCAGCAGCCAGGCCGCCCGGAGAGGAGTTTCCTTTTCCGGATGGCGCAGGGAGATAATCAGTTTTTCCACGTAATCCTTGGATTTCCAGTATTCCTGGATATCCAGCCCGCAATGGGGACATATCGTTTCATCTTCAGCAAAATCCCGCCAGCAGCGAGGGCAGTAAAATCTCATGAGTTCAGGCCCACCGGCTCAGAAATCCACAAATGCGCCCCGTTTCATTCCCCGGAGGAGGATGTAGGTTTGGTGCGAGGACAAGCTGCAAAGATATTCGGCAGACTAACCCCTTGCCCACATCCGGAACCCGACAGCAGATGTTTATAGCCTGTCTTGTTAGCCCTGATCGTTCCTCCCAGGTCAAAAATGCCTTCATGCTTGAAAAGGCAGCTTCAATCTTCTATAAATCAAAAGGCCAGGGTGAGGGGGAGGGTAGTAGCGGATGTTTTTTTCACCCTCACCCTGGCTCCCCTCCCTTCTGGTGGGCTCAAAGGGAGAGGAAATCTTTAAAGGCACCCCCTGGTCAGACCAGGCTGGAAGGCTTTCCCGCCGTACACCCTTCCGGGCACCGCTCCCCATTGCTGGCATAAAAGACCGGGAGTCCCTTTTCCTTTGCAGATCGCAGCCGGCCTGACACCGACCGCCTGATTTATCCCCCACTACTGA
>FWPV01006259.1_pt1 | contig 22922 bp, 19 predicted proteins | sample 2228371 | NCBI WGS metagenome assembly FWPV01 (sample SAMEA103939776, study PRJEB20133) | metagenome | reverse complement strand
AAGCCCCGACCGAGCACCCCGTCCCGCAGGCGGCGGCCCCCGAACCCGCTCCCCCGCCGCCCGCCGCGGCGACGCCCGAACCCGCCGCGGCGACCCCGGCCGCCCCCGCCGCGGAGGCGAAGGTCGCACGCAAGATCCGGCGCGAGGAGCCGGCACGCATCATCAAACTGCCGACCGGGCCCGCCGCCGGACTGCTGCGACGCCGCCCCGAAACCGCCGCCCCGGTCCCCCTGCGGCCGGTCCCCAAGCCGGCCCCGGCGCCCATGACCGCCGAGGAAATCGAGCGCGAGGCCAAGCGCAAGAAAAAGAAGACCAAGGCCGAGGAGGCCGAGGCCGAAAAGAAATTCATCAAGAAAAAGATCACCTTCCGCAAGAAGGCGGTGATCGAAGCCGAGGAGCTCTACGACGACCTGCGCACCCGCAAGGCCCGCAAGGGGACCCGGGGCAAGCGGGATGCCGCGCTCGCGGCGGCGACGGCCGCCCCCACCAAAGCCATCAAGCGACGCATCAAAATGGACGAGACGATCCAACTTTCCGACCTGGCCAAGCGCATGGGCGTCAAGGCGAGCGAACTGATCAAGGCCCTCATGGGCATGGGCGTCATGGCGACCGTCAACCAGGCCCTCGACTTCGATACCGCGGCCCTCCTCGCCCAGGAATTCAACTACGAGGTGGAACGGGCCGCCTTCGAGGAGGAGACCTTTCTCAAGACCGCCGCGGCCGAGGATCCCGAGGCGCGGGTTCCCCGACCCCCCGTCGTCACCATCATGGGCCACGTGGACCACGGGAAGACCTCGCTGCTCGACAGCATCCGCAACAGCCGCATCGCCGCCAGCGAGGCGGGGGGCATCACCCAGCACATCGGCGCCTACCACGTCCGCACCCCGCGGGGGGCGGTCGCCTTCCTGGACACGCCCGGCCACGAGGCCTTCACCGCGATGCGCGCCCGCGGCGCCAAGGTGACCGACCTGGTGGTGCTCGTGGTCGCGGCCGACGACGGGGTCATGCCGCAGACGGTGGAGGCCATCCACCACGCGCGGGCGGCCAACGTGCCGATCCTCGTGGCCGTCAACAAGATCGACAAGCCCGGGGCCGACCCGGACCGCGTGCGGCGGGCGCTGGTCGAACACGGGCTCACCCCGGAGGAGTGGGGCGGGGACACGATTTTCGTCAACGTCTCGGCCAAGCAGAACGTGGGGATCGACCAGTTGCTCGAGATGATCCTGCTCCAGGCCGAGCTCATGGAACTGCGGGCCAACCCGAACCAGCCGGCCCGCGGCCATGTGGTCGAGGCGAAGATCGACTCGGGGCGCGGCCCGGTGGCGACCGTGCTCGTGCGCGAGGGCACGCTCCGCACGGGCGACCCCGTCGTCTGCGGCGTCCACTTCGGCAAGGTCCGGGCCATGTTGGACGACCGCGGCCAGCCCGTGGACGAGGCCGGCCCCTCGATCCCGGTCGCGATCCTGGGGCTCTCGGGGGTCCCGGAAGCCGGCGACGAGCTGGCCGTCGTGGCCGACGAGAAAACGGCCAAGCAGATCAGCCTGCACCGCATGCAGAAACAGCGGGCGCGCGACCTGCAGCAGGCCGCCCGTCCCAGCCTGGAGAGCCTCTTCGAGCGGATGAAGCAAGGGGAGGCCAAGGAACTCAACGTCATCCTCAAGGCCGACGTGCAGGGGTCGATCGAGGCCCTCTCCGAGGCGCTGACGCGCCTCTCCAACGAGGAGGTGCGCGTCAACATCGTGCACGCCGCGCCGGGGACGATCACCGAATCCGACATCTCGCTCGCCGCCGTCTCCCAGGCCATCGTCATCGGCTTCAACGTCCGGCCGGCGCCCAAGGTTCAGGCGCTCGCCGCCGAGGAGCGGATCGACCTGCGCTACTACAACGTCATCTACGACGTGATCCAAGACATCCAGGCCGCCCTGACGGGCATGATGGCCTCGCGGTTCGAGGAGCGCGTGCTCGGCTCGGCGGAGGTGCGCGAGGTCTTCATGATCCCCAAGGTGGGGGCGGTGGCGGGCTGCTACGTCACCGACGGCCGGGTGGAACGCGGCCGCAACGTGCGGCTCATCCGCGACGGGGTGGTGGTGTTCGAGGGCCGCAACGCCTCGCTGCGTCGTTTCAAGGAGGACGTCAAGGAGGTCCAGGCGGGCTACGAGTGCGGCATCGGCATCGAGAACTTCAACGACATCAAGGTGGGCGACCGGATCGAGTTCTACACCTTGGAGGAGATCAAGCCCGGGGCCGCATGAGCCCGCCCGGAGGCCGCAGCGTATGGTTGTCGGTGTCGGCCGCGTCACCCTGCGGTTGCACGCGTGCCACTCCCTCAAGGACAAACGCAGCGTGGTCAAGGCCGTCATCGCGCGCCTGCGCAACCAGTTCAACGCCTCCGTGGCCGAGGTCGAGGACAACGACCTCATCCAGCGCGCCTCCGTGGGGTTTTCGCTGGTGGGCAACGACCGCCGCCTGATCAACTCGAAGATCGACAAGCTCTTCAACTTCGTCGAGGAGTTGGGCCTGGCCGAGGTGATCGACTCGGAGATGGAGATTTTCTCGCTGTGAAACGCGCCTCCCCGCGCGCCGAGCGGGTCGGCGTCCTCATCCAGGAGGTGCTGGCCGAGCTGCTCGTGCGGGAAATCCACGACCCGCGCCTCCGGCGGGCGACCGTCACGCGGGTGCGGATGACGCGCGACCTGCGGCTGGCCCGCGTCTACTTCACCGGCGCCGCGGACGATGCGGCCGCCCTCGAGGCGGTCGCCGGCTTCCGCAGCGCCGCGGGCTTCATCAAGCGCCGCCTGGGCCCCGTGCTCGGCCTGCGCTACATGCCCGATCTCGAGTTCCGGCTGGACGACGCCTACGATGCGGAAGCGCGCATCGAGCGGCTGCTCCAGGGCCGCGACGACGACCGGCGCCATGGAGAAGATCCTTCGCACGATTGAGTCGGCCCGGCGCCTGCTGGTGACCGCGCACGCCGAGCCCGACGGCGACGCCGTGGGCTCGATGCTCGCGCTGGGGCTGGCGCTCGAGCGGAAGGGCCGGGAGGTGGTGCTGTACAACGAGAGCCCGATTCCGGCCGTCTACCGGTTTTTGCCGGGGGTCGAACGGATTTTGCGGCACCTGCCGGATGCCGCGGCGCCGGATGCGGCGGTGGTCCTCGACTGCGCCGGCTTCGAGCGCGTGGGCGCGGCGGCGGGGGCGATCGCCCGCCTCCCCTGCGTGATCAACATCGACCACCACGCCTCGAACCCCGGGTTCGGCACCCTCTGCCTGATCGACGAGACCGCCTGCGCCACGGCGGAGATCGTCTTCCGGCTGATCGGCGCCCTGGGGATCCAGCCGGACCGGCGGATCGCGACCTGCCTGTACACGGGCATCCTGACGGACACGGGCTCCTTTCGGTTTTCGAACACCAACGAGGCCGCCTTCGCCGTCAGCCTGGCGCTGGTCCGCTGCGGGGTCGACCCCTCCGAGGTCGCCCGGCACGTCTACGGCTCCTACTCGCTCGGCCGCATCAAGCTGCTCAACCTCGCGCTCGACTCGATCGAGATCTCCCCCAACGGGAAGCTCTCGATGATGACCGTCACCCGGGCCATGCTCGCCGAGACCCGCACCCAACCGGAAGACGCCGACGGGCTGATCAACTACGCCCGCCGGATCAAGGACGTGCGGGTGGCGGCGCTGATCCAGGAACAGCCGCCGAACGGCACCGAGGGCGAGCGGCCGCGGTTGCACGTGAGCCTGCGCTCCGACGGCAGCGTGGACGTGGCCGAGTACGCGGCGGGCTTCGGCGGCGGGGGCCACCGCCGCGCCGCCGGCTTTCAGATCGACGCCGGGCTCGCGGAGATCAAGGCCCGCCTGCTCGGCTGGGCCGAGCGCATGGGATGATCCGCCCCGGGGATCCCGCGGCCTTCCCGCCGGAGGGCCTGCTCGTGCTGGACAAGCCGGAGGGCGTCTCCTCGGCCCAGGCGACGGCACGGGTGCGCCGCCTGCTCGGCGCCCGCAAGGCCGGCCACACCGGCACGCTCGACCCCGGCGCCCGCGGGGTTCTCGTCTGCTGCCTGGGGCGGGCCACGCGGCTGGCGTCGGCCCTGCTGTCGCGGCCGAAAACCTACGAGGCGGTGCTCACCCTCGGCGTGGAGACCGACACCCAGGACGCCGCGGGTCGGGTGACCGCCGAGCGGCCCGTACCGGAGCTGCGCCCCGAAACCCTGGAGGCGGTCTTCCGGCGCTTCACCGGCGAAATCCTCCAGGCGCCGCCCGCCTACTCGGCGCTCAAGCACGAGGGGCTGCCGCTCTACGCGCACGCGCGCCGCGGGCGGATGATCCGCAAACCGCCGCGCCCGGTGACCGTGTACGAACTCCGGCTGCGCGGGGTCGAGCCGCCGCGGGTGCACTTCGAGGTACGCTGCTCGGCCGGAACCTACGTCCGCACGCTCGCCGCGGACATCGGCGCCGCCCTGGGATGCGGCGGTCACCTGAGCGGCCTCGTGCGCACCGAGTGCGCCGGCTTTCGGCTGGAGGAGGCCTGCGGCCTCGCCGATCTCGAGGAAGCCTTGCGGCGGGGGGAGGACCCCCGGTCGCGGGTGATCCCTCTGGAGCGGGCCCTGCGGGGGGTCCCCGCCGCCGTCGTCGCCGACGACCTCGCGGAGGGAATCCGCCAGGGCCGGCCGTTGATGCGCTCCGAGCTCGCCGCCGGTGCGCCGGAAGGGACCGGGCTGCTTCAGATCCTCGACCGCCGGGGAGGGCTGATCGCCCTGGTCGAGGCCGACCCGGGGTCGGCGCGGCTTTCCTACCGCGCCGTGTTCGCCCGGCCGGGCCGGCCCCGGGCATGACGATTTCTATTGCACTGCAGGCCGGCATGCTTTAGGCTTGTAAGTTACGGTTACGACAACCAACGAGACGTGGGTACGACGCAAGGAGGATCGGGCAAGGTGACGCTCTCCGCGCAGGAAAAGAAAGAACTAATCGCACGGTACAAACTCCACGACACCGACACGGGCTCCCCGGAGGTCCAGGTGGGGCTGCTCACGCGGCGCATCGACTCGCTGACCGAGCACCTGAAGACGCACAAGAAGGACCATCATTCCCGGCGCGGGCTGCTCATGCTCGTCGGCCGCCGCCGCCGGCTGCTCAATTACATGAAATACAAGGACATCGCCCGCTACCGGGCCATCCTCGAATCCCTCGGGCTGAAAAAATAAGGCGCACGGCGCCGCAGGCGCCTTTCCGCCGTGCGGCCGCGGGGAGGGCGTTCGCTTCCGGCCTCCGGCCAGGGGGCCTCTCGCCCGCCCGCGGGGTTTGCGCCGCGGGCGCCAAGGAGCGTTGGTCATGGAAATTCTCTTGAAGGAAGACATCGGCGGCAAGACCTGGAGCATCCAGACCGGCAAGGTCGCCAAGCAGGCCTCCGGCGCCGCCGTCGTCCGCTACGGGGACACGATGGTTCTCGTGACGGTCGTATCCTCCCGCGAGGAGCGGGCGGCGGACTTTCTGCCGTTGCAGGTCGAGTACCAGGAAAAGATCTACGCCGCGGGACGCATCCCCGGGAATTACTTCCGCCGCGAGATCGGCCGCCCCAGCGAGAAGGAAACCCTCACCTCGCGGCTGATCGACCGGCCCCTGCGGCCCCTGTTCCCCAAAGGCTACCGCTGCGAAACCCAGGTGATCGCGACCGTGCTCTCGATGGACCAGGAAAACGACCCCGACGTTTTGGCCATGGTCGGGGCCTCCGCCGCCCTGCACCTCTCCGACGTGCCTTTTGCCGGGCCCATCGCGGCGGTGCGCGTCGGGAGGTTGAACGGGCAATTCAAGGTCAACCCGCCCATCCAGGACTGGGAGCGCTGCGACATCAACATCATCGTCGCCGGCTCGAAGACCGGGGTGGTCATGGTCGAAGGCGGCGCCGGCATCGTCCCCGAGGCGGACATGATGGAGGCGATCTACTTCGGCCACCGCGCGATGCAGCCGCTGATCGACATGCAGGTCAAGCTGCGGGACTTGGTGGGGGTGCCGAAGCGGCCCTTCACCCCGCGGGAGCCGGATCCCGCGCTGCGCGACCGGGTGGCCGAGGCGGCGGGCGGCCGGCTGCGCGAGGCCCTGCTGCACGCCGGCAAGACGGCACGCCAGCAGGCCCTGCGGGAGCTTCGCGCCGAGGTTCTCGAGCGGCTGGGCCCCGAGGCCGAGGGCCGCCGCGAGGAGGTTCTCGAGATCTTCGACGATCTCAAGCGTCGCGAGCTGCGCCGGCTGATCCTGGAAGAAGGCCGCCGCGTCGACGGCCGGGGGCCGGAGGACATCCGCCCGATCAGCTGCGAGGTCGCGGTGCTGCCCCGCACGCACGGCAGCGCCCTCTTCACCCGCGGGGAAACCCAGGTGCTGGGCGTTCTCACCCTCGGCTCGGCCCAGGACGAGCAGCGGGTCGAAACGCTCTACGGCGAGGAAATGCGGCCGTTCATGCTGCACTACAACTTCCCCCCCTTCTCGGTGGGCGAAGTCAAGCGCATCGCCGGCCCCACGCGGCGCGACATCGGCCACGGCGGCCTGTCGACCCGCGCCCTGGAAAAGATTCTGCCGCCCAAGGAAACCTTCGACTACACGATCCGCCTCGTTTCCGAGGTCCTCGAATCGAACGGCTCCTCCTCCATGGGCACGGTCTGCTCCTGCTGCCTCGCCCTGATGGACGGCGGGGTGCCGATCAAGGCGCCGGTGGCGGGGATCGCCATGGGGCTGATCACCGAGGGCGACCGCACGGTCGTGCTCTCGGACATCCTGGGCGACGAGGACCATTGCGGAGACATGGACTTCAAGGTGGCCGGAACCCGCGAGGGCGTGACGGCCATGCAGATGGACATCAAGATCCGCGAGCTCCCGCGCGAGGTGCTCGGGCGCGCCCTCGAGCAGGCGCGGCGCGGACGCCTGTTCATCCTGGACAAGATGCTCGAGGCGCTCGCCGCGCCCCGCAAGGAGATCTCGCCCTACGCGCCCACGATCACCACGATCACCATTCCGCCGGAGAAGATCCGCGAGGTGATCGGCCCGGGCGGCAAGGTGATCCGCGCGATCCAGAGCGAAACCAACACCTCGATCGAAATCGAGGACTCCGGGTCCGTCAAGATCGCGGCCTTCTCCAAGCAGGAGGCCGAAAAGGCGGTCTCCCTCATCCAGCAGATCATCGCCGACCCCGAGGTCGGCGCGGTCTACGAAGGCACGGTGGTCAAGATCACCGACTTCGGCGCCTTCGTGAACATCCTGCCGGGGACCGACGGGCTGGTGCACATCTCCCAGCTCGCCAACCGCCGCGTCACCAAGGTGTCCGACATCGTCAAGGAAGGCGACCGGATCAAGGTCAAGGTGCTCGAAGTCGGCCGCGACGGCAAGATCCGCCTGAGCCACAAGGCCGCCCTCGAAGAGGACCATGGACGTCCCGGTCGGTAAAACCGTGCTCGCCAACGGCGTGCGCATCCTCACCCGGCCGATGCCGCACGCCCGCTCGGTTTCCCTCGGGGTCTGGGTGGACGTCGGCGCGCGCGACGAATCCGACGCCGAAAGCGGGATCTCCCACTTCATCGAGCACATGATCTTCAAGGGAACCGAGCGCCGCAGCGCCTACGAGATCGCGCGCGAATTCGACGCCGTCGGCGGACAGACCAACGCCTTCACCTCCATGGAGCACACCTGCTACCACGCCCGCGTGCTCGACGAGCGGCTGGAGACGATGGTCGACATCCTGACGGACATCTTCCTGCACTCCGTGTTCGACCCCCGGGAGGTGGAGCGCGAGCGGCCCGTCATTCTCCAGGAGATCGGCATGGTCGAGGACCTGCCCGAGGAGCACCTGCACGTCCTGGGGAGCGGGAACTTCTGGGACGGCCATCCCCTGGGCCGCTCGATTCTGGGCACGCGCGAGACCGTCTCCGCTCTGGACTCGGCCTCGATCCGCCGCTTCTTCCGCCGGCGCTATCAACCCGGGCGCATCGTGATCGCCGCCGCGGGCCGCTTCGAGCCCGACCGGCTCGTGGATCTTTTGAGCCCGGCCTTCGCCTCGCTCCCCGCGGGCGACGGCTTCCCGGAACGGACCCCGCCCCGTTCCCGGCCGCGGGTCGTCGTCCACCCGCGCGAGCTGGAGCAGGCCCATCTCCTGTTCCTCACGGAAGGGCTTCCGGTCGGGGACCCGCGGCGCTACGGGCTGGCCCTGCTGAACACGATCCTCGGCGGCAACATGAGCTCGCGGCTCTTCCAGGAGATCCGCGAAAAACGGGGCCTCGCCTACACCGTCTATTCGTTCGTCACCTCCCACGCCGACGCCGGGATGCTCGGCGTCTACCTCGCCGTCGCCCCCGAGCAGGTCCCCGAGGCCGTCTCTCGCGTCGTCTCCGAGATGGCCCGCATGGCCCGCGAGCCGGTCGCCGCGGCCGAGCTCGCCGGTGCGGTCGAGTACCTGCGCGGCGGGCTGTTGCTCTCGGAAGAAAGCCCCGACGCCCAGATGGTCCGCATCGCCCAAAACGAGCTGCACTTCGGCGAGGAGCAACCCGTCGCGCGCGTCCTCGAGCGGCTCGCGGCCGTCACCCCCGAGGAGCTCGGCGCGCTCGCCGCCGGCCTCTTCCGGAAATCCCGAGCCGCCCTCACCCTTCTCGGCCCGGTCGCGGAGCCGCCCGAACGCCTCGAGCGGCTGCTCGACCCGCTCGACGCCTGAACCCATGGAGGTCCTCGTCCGCATCCGCCGCCTGCGGCCGGAGCAAGACGCCGACTTGCCGCTGCCCCGGTACCTCACGGCCGCCGCCGCGGGGCTGGACCTCTGCGCGGCGGTCGCCGGCGACACGCGCATCGACCGCGGGGCGATCGCCGTGGTGCCGACCGGGTTCGCGATCGAGCTGCCGGTCGGCTACGAGGCGCAGATCCGCCCGCGCAGCGGCCTGGCCGCCCGCCACGGGATCGGCCTCATCAACTCCCCCGGCACGATCGACGCCGACTACCGCGGCGAGATCCGCGTCGCCTTGATCAACCTCGGCGGCGCGCCCTACGTCGTGCGGCGCGGGGACCGCATCGCCCAGATGGTCGTTCAACCGGTCTGCCGCGTGCGCCTGGAGGAAGTGGCGGCGCTCTCCCCCACGGAGCGCGAAGACGGCGGCTTCGGCCACACCGGCCGCTGAGGAGGGGCGGGACGCGACCCCCCATGGAACCGGAGCGATCACCCGAGGCCAAGGACGGCGGGGAGGGACTCTCCGTCTGCGTCCTGGGCAGCGGCAGCCGGGGAAACGCCCTCTTCGTCTCCGACGGCAGGACCTCGCTCCTCGTGGATGCCGGCCTGTCGGCGCGGGAGACCGTGCGCCGCCTCGCGGCGCGGGGGCTTGCCCTGGAAGACATCCAGGCCCTCCTCCTCACCCACGAGCACACCGACCACACGCGGGGGGTGGAGCGCCTGGTGCGCCGCCGCCGCATGCCGGTCTATCTGACCGTGGGCACCCGGAACGCCGCCCCCGCGCTGCGCGATCTGCCGGAGGTCTTCCCGATCGCCTGCGGCCGCCCGCTCCGCATCGGCACCCTGACGGTGGAGCCCTTTTCCGTCCCCCACGACGCGCGCGAACCCGCGGGGTTCGCGATCGCCGCGACGGCCGGGCGGGTCGGGATCGCAACCGACCTCGGGTGCGCGACCGACGAGGTGCGCGAGCACCTCCGCGGCTGCCGGCTGCTCGTCCTCGAGGCGAACCACGACCCGGACATGCTGCGCGCTGGGCCCTACCCCCCCCTGCTCAAGCGGCGCATCGCCGGCGGACGAGGCCATCTCGCCAACGGCGACACCGGAAGGCTGCTCGCCGCCCTGATCCACGACGGGCTCGAACAGGTGATCCTCGCCCACCTGAGCCAAACGAACAACACCCCCGCCCGGGCCCTCGCCGCGATCGCCCCGGTCCTGGAGGGGCTTCCCGTCCGCCTTGCGGCGGCGGACCAAGAGCACCCCTCGCCCCTCTTCCGGCTGCCCGCGTGAACCCGGGGGGCCGGGCCGCCGGCCCGGCGCCCCCGGAGACGGCTCCCCCGGCGGGAGGGGCGGTGCCCCCCCGGCGTCAGCGGTCGGAGCAGACGTCGTCGATCCAGAACTCCTGCCCGCCGACGCGGAATTCCTGGATCGTGCCCTGCAGGACCATCTCCCCGCGGATGCTGCTTGCGTCCTGCACGGCCGTGACCCGGACCAGGACGCCGCCGACGGTCGTGTTGTGCAGGCCGAGGAAGTTTCCGACGTTGCGGAAGTCGTTGTTGACCTTGAGGTTCTCGTTTCCCCCGAAGTCGGCGAATTTGAAGGAGAGCCGCTGCAGGGGGTAGTTCAGCTGGAAATGGAGGTTCGCGTTGTTCGTGCGCAGCTCGGGGGCCGCGCCGCCCGCCAGCTGCGAGCCGTCCACCCGGGCGTAGCCGGTGTTCGTCCACGTGCCGTTCGACCACTGGAAGGGCTCGACCCGGACGGTCTTCCCGTCGGTCGTGAACACCTGGCCCACCGGGTACTGGGCGCCCGGGGCGAGATCGTTGAACTTGAGGCAGCAGCCGGTCAGCACGACCGCTGCGGCGACCGCCGCGATGCGTTGCAGCACGGGTGTCATCGGGGACCTCCTCGGGCTCGAGTCGGGGGGTCTCGAAAATCCGCCGCGGGAGGCCCTCCGAAGGGGGTGGGAGGCGGGGCGCGGGGCGCCCCGCTGCGGCGCCTTGGGGGCAACGTAAGGTCCCCCCGCCCGATGCGCAAGACCGCCCCCGCTCAGCTCGCCTCGATCCCCGCCGCGCGGACGCCGCGCAGGTAGTAGGCCGGGTCGTGGAGAAAGCTCAGGAAAATCACGAGGAACGCGATGCAGGCCTCGATCATCAGGGGCTTGTTGGCATAGAGCAGATCGAGTTGCCGACGGAGCCGCTCGCCGTCGGCGGGCGCGAAGTAGATCGTGAACAGCCCGTCCAGCATGCGCCTTCCGTCGGGCCGCGTGACGAGGTCGCTGCGGCCGCTATGGCAGTACTCCATGGCGTCCAGGACGAGCGCCCGTTGACGCCCCAAGTCCTTCAGGTGGTAGCCGAGCAGGTGCATGAGCGAGCGCTGGGCCTCGCGCAGGCTGGCTTGGGCGAGGGCGTCGAACAGCACCCCCCGCCCCGGGCTCTCCGGGAGCCTCGAGGCCTGGCGGATCAGCGAGAGCAGGACCGCGTTCTTGAAGAGCTGGTGGAGGCGGCGGGCGCCGTTCATCACCGTCGCCGGCGCGTGCTCCGAGCGGGGGCGGTAGCCGGGGTAGTGCGGGACGAAGAGCAGCTCGAAGAGGTGCTGGAAGCAGTCGATGCCGGCGAGCGGGTCTTCGAGGTCGATGCGCATGTCGAGGGTGTTGTCCAGCCGGTCGGCGAGCTTCACCTCGACGAGATCGGGGCACCCGTCGGCGGCGTTCTCGAGCAGCCGGCCGATGTAGGCCGTGTAGGGCTCCCCGGCGATCCGCGTGAGACCCTGCAGGCGTCTCACGAGCCCGGCCTCCTCCCCCGGCGGCAGCCGGTCGAGCATCTCGTAGAGCGTCTCCTCCAGCTCGCGCCACTCGCGGGGCTCGAAATCCACGGGCTTCACGTCCTCCTGGATGTCGTGGAAGAGGACCGCGAGCAGGCTCTCGACGCGGGGGCTCTCCAGGGCCCGGGCCATCAGGGCGCAGGCCCGCAGCGGGTGCAGGACGGCCATCGGCCCCAGGCGCCGGCGCTTGTGGCTGTAAGCCCGGTAGAGGTAGCCCAGGGCCTCCAGCAGCAGCGCCCGCCGGGCGCGGTCGTTCTCCTCGGCCGCATCGAGCCGCTTGCCGGCGAGGATGTAGGCGACCACGTTGGAGCGGTTGAGCGCCGCCGCGCTGAGGTTGTAGTGGAGCACCGCGGAGAGCTGGAAGAACTCGTTCAGGTCGAAGAGCGCCATGGGGCACCTCACGGCCGCGGGGGGTCCAAGCCGTCCAGGTCGCCTGCCACCGCCGCGGCGAGCGCGCGCAGCTCGCCGGCGCCGAGCCCGAGGAATTCCCGCGCGCCCGGCTCGAAGGGATCCTCCTCCGGGGCGGTTCCGGGGCAGCCCGCCAGGCAGGCGACGCCGTGGCCGGCGTGCACGAGGAAGGCGAGCGCGCTTCGCTCCGAGCGCGAAGGCGCGTGGTGGTGCTGGATCGCTTTGACCAGCGATTCGGGATAGCGCCAGAAGCGGCAGGCGAGCGCCATGACCTCGGCGTGGTCCACCCCGAGCCGCTCGCGCTCGAGGGCCGGGGTCAGGGGCCCGGCCGCGGGGGGCCCCGGCCCGGCTTCGCGCAGGAAGGGGTCGAGAATCACCTTGCCGGCATCGTGCAGCAGGGCGGCCACGAAGGCCTCTTCCTCGGCCCCCGGGAAACGATCGCGCGCCAGCCGCCGGGCGGCCAGGGCGCTCGCCAACGCGTGACGCCAGAGGTCGCGGGGCGCGATCCGGTAGCCCTCGAGCTCGCGCTCCATCCACACCGAGGCCGCCGAGAGCGTGAGGAGCTCGGAGAGGGTGCGGAAGCCGAGCAGCAGCGCGGCGTGGGCGACGGAGGCCACCTCGCCGCCGACCCCGAAGTAGGCGGAATTGGCGAGGGCGAGGGTCTTGGCGACGAGCGCGGGTTCCCGTTCGATGACGCGGACGAGATCCCGGCTGCCGGCGTTCGGGTCCGCGAGGAGTTCCCGCGCCTTGAGGATCGCCTGGGGCATGGCCGGGAGCCGGACGAGACGGCGCAGGATCTCGCTTTTCAAGTTTCCCGGCCTGGGGTGTTCCACGCTCCCCCTCCCGCCCGGCCGCTTCCGCGGGGGAACCGGCGCCCGGGCCCTTCCCCGGGATCTCGATTAAGGCAGGGGCGGGCGGAAGTCAACGCCGGGGGCGGTGGCGTTCGGGCGGCCCGCTTGACGGGCGGGCCGCGGCCGTCGCATAGTGCGCGGGCCCGGCGTTCGCCCGACGAACCGCCCGCCCAGGAGACCCCCATGACGGACCCCGGAAACGTACTTCGGATCTTCGAGGACATCAGCCGCATCCCCCGCTGCTCGGGAAACGAGGAGGAGGCCGCGCGCTGGTTCGAGCGCCGGGCCGCCGCCCGCGGCTGGGCGAGCCGGCGGGACGCCGCCGGCAACCTTCTCATCCGCGTGCCCGCCTCGCCCGGCCGGGAGCGCGCGCCGACGGTCGTGCTCCAAGCCCACCTGGACATGGTCTGCGAAAAGACGACCGAGTCGCCCCACGATTTCAGCCGCGACCCGCTGCGGCTCGTGCGCGAGGGCGACTGGCTCCGGGCCGAGGGCACGACCCTCGGCGCGGACAACGGCGCGGGTCTCGCCCTCGCCGTCGCCCTCGCCGAGGGCGGGGCGGTCGAGCACCCGCCGCTCGAGCTGCTCTTCACGGTGGACGAGGAAACCGGCCTGAGCGGGGTAAAACGCCTGGAACCCAACTTCCTCACGGGGCGGATCCTCGTGAACCTGGACTCGGAGACCGAGGGCGTCTTCACCGTCGGTTGCGCGGGGGGGGTGGAAAGCCGGATCGGGCTTCCCCTCGAACGGCAGGCGGGGCCCGCGGGCGGGGTGCGCCGCCGCCTCGTCGTCGGCGGGCTCCGCGGCGGCCATTCGGGGATCGACATCCACCGGCCGCGGGCCAACGCGATCCGCGTCCTTGCCCGGCTGCTCGAGGAGGTCGTCGACCTGCCGGGAGCGGCCGTGTTCGCGCTCTCGGGCGGAAGCCGCCGCAACGCCATCGCGCGCGACGCCCGGGCCGAGATCGCCTGCCGCCCCGAGGACGAGGGGCCTCTCGCACGTCGGCTGGCTGCGGCGGCGGAGCGCCTGCGCGGCCTCTACCCCGAGGAGACCGGGATCTTCTGCACGCTGGGCGAGCCGGCGGGGGAGCCGGCGGCGGAGCGTCCGCTCGCCTGGCCTCACCTGCGCCGCGCGCTCGGCCTGCTTCTCGCCCTGCCCCACGGGGCGCTTCTTGCGGACACCCGGTTCGAGGGCCTGGTCCACAGCTCCGCCAACCTCGCCGTGGTCGAAACCGCCGCCGCGGGGCTCACCGTGGTCACCAGCCAGCGCAGCCTCTCGCGGGAGGGGCTCGCGGAAGCCTCGAGCCGCGTGCGGGCGGCCGCCGCGCTCGCCGGGGCCCGGGTCTCCTTCGAGGCCGAGTACCCGCCGTGGACGCCCGACCCCGAATCGGCGCTTCTCGACCGCTGCCGCCGGGTCTATTCCCGCTGCTTCGGCTCGGCGGGGCGCGTGCGCGCGATCCACGCCGGGCTCGAGTGCGCCTGGATCGGCGCGATCTACCCCGGCATGGACATGGTCTCCGTCGGGCCGACGACCGAGAACGCCCATTCGCCGAGCGAGCGCCTTCACGTGCCCTCGCTCCGCCGGCTCGAGGCGTTCCTCGCGGCGCTGCTTGCCGATCTCGCCTCCGCCTAGCCGGCCGCCGCGCCCCGCCGGGCGAGGGTTTCCAGGTCCCGGCGGATCCGGTCGGCCATGCGCGCCTCGAGCGCCTCGCGGTCGATGCCCATGAGAATGTGGTAGGCGTGGTACTTCGTCTTGCAGAAGAAGACGTCGAAGGGCAGGCTCCTCCCCGCGCCGCGGTAGATGCGGATCCCCGGCACGTCCCCGCGGCGGATGAACTCGGCCTCGGCGTTCACCAGCAGCGGCTCCACGTCGTGCTTGTTCAACCAGGGGACGCAGGCCCCCTCCATGCCGAGATCGGGGTCCAGGATGGAGCGGATCTTCTCGGCCACCCCGCCCACGGCGAGGATGATGTCCCCGGTCAGCGACCCCGTGACCCCGTACCGGGGGTTCACCGGCTGGCGGATGAAATCCGACACGAGCGCGATGTCCATCGCCACCGACGCGGAGTCCCCCTCCACGCCGTCGTGGGCCTGGATGTACTCGACGTGCATCTCGTAGCCCACGCCGGCCGCGCCGAGGGCATCGAGCACGCGCTTGATCGAGGCGCGCACGTTCTGCGCCGCCGCCTTGGCGATCTCCCCCATCCGGCCCGGGGCGGTCACGCGGTCGGCGCCGCCCGCCGTCACCTGCCCGTGGATGGGAAGCGGCTGGCCGAACATCTGGCCGCTCGCCGTGCTGTGGATGACCGCGAGCCCCACGACGTAGCCGATCGAATCGCTCAGCGCGGCGATGTACTTCTTGAGGTACTTGCGGTGCTCGATCAGCTCGCGCGCCAGACCGCCCTCGAGGCTGAGGTGCTCGACGAGGGCGCGCCGGATGTGGGCGGGCTCGACGCGCGGGGCGTTTTCGAGGATGGCGGCGAACTCGGCGGCGAGCAGGACGCCGTTGATCGGCCGCAGGATCGCGCTCAGCTTGCCGTCCGAGGCCCGGCAGCGCAGCTCGCGGACGATCTCCATGACCGCGGCGCGCGAGAGCGGGCGGGCCTCCATGCGGAAGTCCGCCGGCAAGGGGCGGCCGAAGATGTGCTCGCAGCGGCGGCGCACGCCCGCGTGTCCCTCGGCGGCGAGCACCTCGCCCCAGCAACGCCGGAACTCCGCTTCCAGGCGGCGGACCTCCTGGGCGCCGTACTGGGCCACGGCGCGCACGTTCTGCGGGGTCTCGGGGACCGCGCTCTCCATGTGCACGATCTCCCCCTTGTCCTCGATGCGCGAGAGAAACGCCCCGTCCCCCTCCTGCTGCAGGGCGGCCAAGGTGTCGTGGTTGCAGCAGGCGATGAGGATGTTCTCGGCCCGCAGCGGGTTCTCCGAGCGATCGGCCGCACCGCTGCCGGAATTCCGCCCCCCCTCGAGGTAGTACCGGCGGTTCTGCATCACCTCGAGCAGCTCGGCGAGGTATCCCGCGCGGACCAGGGTCTTCAGCTCGTCGATGTAGAGGATGGGGGCCGTCGCGTGGGCGCCGAGAAAGGCCCGCTTGTGGCACGGGGTGTGGAGGTTGCCCGACTGGTAGGGGTCGTGGCGGAAGCCGCCCTTCATGTTGCGCGCGCTCGGCTCCGCGATCCGCGCCATCAGCCGCCGTTCCTTGCGCGGGTCGTGGAGCACCTCGGGGATCTGGTCCAGGAGGTGCTTGAGGTCGTGCCGGCCGCCTGCGGCGTTGTCCCGCTGGATCTTCTCCTGGACCCGGATCTGGGTTTCCTGGAGGTAGAGAAAGACGGCTCCCATGCCCGCCAAGCCGGCGGCGATCCACGCCGCAGGGAAGAAAACGCCCCCGACCGCGGCCGCCAGCCCGGCGGCGACCAGCCCGCGGCGGACGCGCCGCACGCCCCGCCGCGTCTCCTCGAGGCTGAACTCCTCGACACTGCCCTGCGCCACGTCCGCGGCGCGGCGGATCTCGTCGAGGGCGCGCTCGAGCACCTCCGGGGATTCGTAGGCGACGCGGACGTGGTTGCGGTCCTTGCCGGGAAAGGCGGCGATCGCCTCGCGCGGCCGCAGGATGTCGCCCAGCGAGCGGTCGAGCACCTCCTCGAACATCTCCGCGAGCAGCGACTTCCCCGTGCCGGGGCGGCCGACGAGCAGGAGGTGCCCGCGGTTCTGCGCGACCTTGCGGACGGCGGCCTTCGCCCGCTCCTGGAAGATCACGCGCTCGACGGGGTCCGCGGGGAGGGCCACCCCGGAGGTGTCCTCGAAGAACGCCAGCCGCTCCTCGAGGCGCCGCGGGTAATCGAGCAGCTCGCGGATCCACTCGTAGTCGCTGGGGCGGTAGTCACCCGACATGGCCGACCCCCGTGCTCTCTTCCAGGACGTACAGGCGGCCCGCCTCGGTCGGAACGGCCCGCCGGCTGATCTCGGCGTAGACGGTCGGCAGCGTTCGGCGCAACGGCTCGAGCGCCCGCAGGTCGTGGAGCACGCAGCGGATGAAAACCAGCTCCTCGCCGCCGTCCGCCGCGGGCCGAAGCCCGCTCAGGGTGACCCCCGTGCGCATCGCCTGCAGGGCCGGCCGGATCAGGCTCCCGAAGCGGGCGGAAGCCGTCTCCCCGGGCAGGATCTCCCGAAAGATCCGGGGCAGCGCGGCGTCGCCCGCGCCGGCCGCCGCGGCGGCCGGCTCGAAGGAAAGCCGCAGCGGCCGGAGGGCGCCCGCCCGGAGGGACTCGAACCCCCGGCGCATCTCCCCGCACTGCCGCAGGCTCGTTTCCAGCAGCATCAGGTAGCGCACCTCCTCGGCCGCGGCGAGCCGGAAATCGAGCCTCCCCGAGGGCGTCAGGACGCAGGCCGCGGCTTGCCCCGCCCGACCGTAGACCAGGAGAGGCACCCACCCCCCGTCCCCGAAGGCGGCCGGCGGGCAGGCCCGCAGCTCGAAGACCCCCTCGGTGCTGTGGGCGCGGTGCACCACGATGCGCACCTCGCGGCCGACGTTCGCGGCGAGGTAGCGCAGCCTCTCCTCGGTCGTCCCCAGGAGCTTGAGGTAGGTGTAGCCGTTTCCCGGGTCCTCGCAGACCCCGACGACGTGGGCGATCCGCCGCGGCTCCAGGCGGGCGAGCCGCTGCTGGAAGGGGTCGTAGGGGCGAAGCGCGTCGGCGAGCTGCTCGAGGTGCGCCCGGAGGGCGGGGTCGCGAAGCGGCGGCAGCCGCAGGCGCAGCCCGGAAAGAAGCAGCTTCCCCTCGGGCGGCTTTCCCCGCAGCCGGCGGGCGAACCCCGGGAGGCGGATGCCGCGCCGGGCTTCGTGGATCTCGGCGCCGATCAGCCGCTTGCGGATCTCGATCGGCCCGGGGTGGAGAAGGTAGCGCGCCCAGGGGGAGATGCGGTAGGCCTTGGCCGGCTCCGGGTCGGCCTCGGCGTCGATCGCCCGGAGGTCGAAATCGATCCGGCGCGGCTCGCTGATCACCCACGGCCCGCCGGCGGCATCGGTCCTGTCGGCAACGCGTTCCATCACGACCGGGATCCCAAGAGCGGCGAATCCTCGAGCTCGATTTCCAGGCGGGCGAGATCGATCTCCGAGACCCGCAGGGCCCTCGCCTCGGGGGTCGTCCCCGGCGCCTCCGGCGGGGGCGGCGCCAGGCCCAGGCCCGCCTTGTTGCAGACGCGGTCGGCCAGCCGCACCAGCTGCAGGAGCGCGGGGTCGCCCTCGGCGGCGGGCCGGTGATGATCGCGCACCACCCCCGCGTAGACCTCGGGGAGATCCCAGTGCTGCATCAGGCGGTAGCCTTCCGCGGCGTGCAGCCGATCCATGGCCTCCTCGAGGAGGGCCGGCGAAAGGGCGGCGGCCTGCGGCGCGGTGCGGGGCAGTTCCTCGACCACGGTGAGCACGAAGAGCTTGCCGACGTCGTGCAGCAGGCCGGCGAAAAACGCCTCGTGCACCAGGGCGGGCAGCCCGCAGGTCCGCGCCAGCCAGTGGGCGGCGATCGCCGTTCCGAGGGCATGCCGCCAGAGTTTGCGCATCAGGCCGTGCACCAGCGGGTTGGGGGAGCGGAACTGGTTCTCGTGGGTCACGGTCATGACGATGTTCGCCACCTCGTTCACCCCGAGCCGCACGATCGCGCTGCGCACCGTGGTGACCTGGTTCAACCCCTTGTAGAAGGCGGAGTTCGAAAAGCGCAGCACCTCGGCCGTGAGGGCCTGGTCGCTGCCCACCAGCTGCTCGATGCGCCGCGGGTCGGGGTCCTCCTTGGAGATCTCCTGCTGGATGCGGGCCGCGGTGGCGTGGAAGACCGGAAGCCGTGCCTCCCCGGAGAGGATCCGTTGCGCCACGAGTTCGACGAGGGAAGGTCCCGTTCGCATGCTCAGACCTCCAGCAGACGGCCGACCTCGGCGAGCGGCCGGGGCCGGCAAAGCCGCGGCAGGCATCGCCGCACTTCCTCGAGGGTCGTCGTGCCGCGGGCCGCCTTGAGCAGCCCGTCTTCGAGGAGGGTCGCCAGCCCCGCGGTCTCGAGCGCCGTCCGCCGCAGCTCCCGTGCGCCGCGGCGCTCGATCACCGCGCCCCGGAGTTCCTCGTTCAGCACCAAGAGCTCGAAGACGCCCACCCGCCCTTGGTAGCCGCTGTACCGGCATTGCGCGCAGCCGCGGCCGCGGCGGAAGTCCGCGCCCGCGGCCTCCTCCGGGGCGACCCCCAGCCGCTGAAGCGCCGCGCCGGCGCCGCGGTCGGGCTCGGCGCACGCCGGGCACACCCGCCGCAGCAGCCGCTGGGCGATCAGGGCGTTCACCGTGGAGGCGATCAGGTACGCCTCGAGGTTCATGTGCAGCAGGCGGATAAGGCCCCCGATCGTGTCCTCGGCGTGAAAGGTGGTGAGCACCTTGTGGCCGGTCAGGGCGGCCTGCACCGCGGTTTCCGCGGAAAAGGCGTCGCGCACCTCGCCGATGAAGAGGATGTCGGGGTCCTGCCGCACGATGTGCCGCAGGGTCTCCTCGTAGGTGAGCTGGATGCGCGGGTTGATGGAACACTGGGAAATCCCGTCGATCAGGGCCTCGACGGGTTCCTCGGCCGTGAGGATGCTGACCTGGGGGTCGTTCAGGTGGCGGATGCAGCTGTAGACGGTCGTGGTCTTGCCCGAGCCGGTCGGCCCGGTCACCAGGATCACCCCGCCGGGGAGGCTCAGGGCCTCCTCCCGGAAGCGCCCGAGCATCCGCGGGGCGAGCCCCAGCTCCTCGAGCGGGATCAGGGCCCCCCGCCGGTTGAGCAGCCGGAGGGCGATCTTCTCGCCGTGGACGGTCACGTAGAAGGAGGCCCGCAAGTCGAGGGAGGCGCCGTTGTGCTCGAAGGTGAAGCGACCCCCCTGGTGGCGCCGCTTCTCGGTGATGTCGACGTCGCACATCACCTTAAGCCGGTTGGTGACCGCGCCCATCAGGGCGGCGGGGAAATCCTCGACGTGCACGAGGACGCCGTCCTCGCGGAAACGCACGCGGGCGTGATCGGCGAAGGGCTCGATGTGCACGTCGCTCGCGCCGCGCGCGACGGCCGCGGCGAGAATGCGGTTGACCAGGGCGATGACGCCCTGCTCGTCGGCCGGGGAGATTTTCTCGCGCTGCCGCGCCAGCCGGGCGCGGCGGACCGCCCGTTCGACCGCGCCGCGCCGGGCGATGGCCGCGATCAGCTGGGGGCCGAAAAGCTCGCGGGCGGCGGCGAGATCCCCCGCATCCAGGGGGTCGACGAAGGCGACCAGGGGAAGTCCGTTTTCGAACCGCAAGGGCACGAACCCCGGGGAGGCGATCCAGGCCGACGGCATCCGCTGGAACAGGCGGGGGTCGATCTCGGCGAAGTCGGGCTCGACGAAGGGGTAGCCCAGCTGCAGGGAGAGGACCTCGATCAGGGTGCGCTCCTCGACCAGACGCCGTTCGAGCAGGACGTCGACCAGGCGCCGGGGCGGCCGGGCGTCCCGCTGCGCGGCCCGGGCCGTCTCGAGCGCCTCGCGCGTGAGGATCCCGAGTTCCACGAGGAGGACCCCGAGGTCGGGAGGCTCGCCCGCGGTCCGGATGAGCTCCCGGATCTGCCCCTCGCCGACGAAGCGCAGCTCCTTGAGAATCTCGATCAACGGCCGCGGGCTGCCGAGCTTGGCCTGGACGCGACGGGCGTAGGCCACCTGCTCGGCGGAAACCCGGCCGGAGGCGACCAGCCGTTCCACGATGTCAAACGACGCGCCCTCGCCGCCGGCCGCCGGCTGGGCGTCGCCGGGCAGCGTCCTTCCTGCGGGCATGGTCACGGATCCTCCTGGCGCACACGGGGGCCGGCCTCCGGCCGCAACACGAGCCCCCGGAAGCCTTGGGCCTTCCTCTGGGGGGGCTATCGGCCGGATTCGTCCCGGGCTTGAGGAAGTCTTGCCAGGCGGATCCGGCGCGGCCTATAATGCCGACCGTGCACGGGCCGCTGACAGGGCCGTGAACCCAGGGGAGGCGACCGCCGATGGGCAACGTTTATTACATGGACGGCGAGTTCGTCGCCGAGGCCGAAGCCCGGGTCCCGGTGAACGATCTCGCCCTTCTCCGCGGTTTCGGCTGTTTCGACTTCATGCGCACCTACGGCGGCAAGGTCCTGTTCCTGCGCGACCACGTCCGCCGGCTGCTGCGCTCGGCGGGCCGCCTGGGCATCGAGCTGCCGTTCGGCGAAGAGGAGCTCGGGCGGCTGGTCGAGGAGACCCTGCGCCGCAACCCGCCGGGCGAGGCGAGCGTGCGCATCCTCGTGACCGGCGGCCCCAGCCCCGATTTCATCACCCCCCAGGGGACACCGAGGCTGATGATCCTGGTCGCCCCCCTCGCCGCCTATCCCGCCTCCTGGTACGAGGAGGGTGCGGCGGTGATCACCGTGTCCTACGAGCGGGCGATCCCCGAGGCGAAGACGATCGACTACGCCCGGGCCATTCTCGCCTTGGCCGAGGCCCGGCGGAAGGGGGCGATCGAGGCGCTTTACGTGGACTCCCGGAACCGGGTGCGCGAGGGGACGACGAGCAACGTCTTCTGCTTCCTGGGAGAACGCCTGGTGACGCCGGGGGAAGGGCTCCTCGAGGGGATCACCCGCAGCAAGGTGCTGGCGCTCGCCCGGGAGCGCCACCCGGTCGAGATCCGCGACCTCGCGCGGCCGGAACTCGCGGCCGCCGAGGAGGTCTTTCTCACCTCCTCGAACCGCCTCATCGTTCCCATCGTCCGCGTGGACGGAAACCCGGTCGGCTCCGGGAAACCGGGGCCCCGCACGCGCGCGCTGATGGAGGCCTTTGCCGCTTACACCCGCCGCCTCGCCGCCGGAGAAACCCCGTGAGCTGCGAAGGCATGATCGACCTGGCCATCGTCGGCGGCGGCCCCGCGGGGCTAACGGCGGGCATCTACGCCATGCGCGCCGCCCTGCACACCGTGCTCCTCGAGCGCTCGGCCCCCGGGGGACAGGTCAACCTCTCCGAGGCCGTCGAAAACTGGCCCGGCGAACCCCACATCGGCGGCGGCGAACTCGCCGCGAAGATGCTCGAGCACGCGCGCACCTACGGCCTCGAGATCCGCTCCGAGGAGGTCGTGGCCGTGGAACCGGGCCTGGAATGCCACACGGTCCGCCTGGCCGGCGGCGAGGCGATCCGCGCCCACGCCGTGATCCTGGCGACGGGCGGCAGCCCGCGCAAACTCGGCATCCCGGGCGAGCTCGAGTACTACGGGAAAGGGGTCTCCTACTGCGCCGTGTGCGACGGGTTCTTTTTCCGGGGCAAGACCGTCGCCGTCGTGGGCGGCGGCGACTCGGCGGTCGAGGAGTCGCTCTACCTCGCCAAGCTCGCGCGGCAGGTCTACCTCGTCCACCGCCGCGACCAGCTGCGTGCCAGCATGATCCTCCAGCAGCGGGCGCGGGCCGAGTGCAAGATCGCCTTCGTGTGGAATTCGCTCGTCACCGGAATCCGCGCCGAAGCGGGCGGGGTCCAGGCCGTGGAGATCGAAAACCGACTGACGGGCGAGCGGCGGGAGCTCGCGGTGGACGGCCTGTTCATCTTCATCGGCTTCGAACCGAACAACGCCCTCGTTCCGGCCGGCGTGCGCATGAACGCCGAAGGCTACGTGGTCACCGACGAGGCCTGCGCGACCAGCATCCCCGGCATCTACGCCGTCGGCGACCTGCGCGAAAAGTACGCCCGCCAGATCGTGATCGCCGCCGCCGACGGCTGCACCGCCGCCCTGGCCGCCGCGCACTACGTGGAATCCCGAAAGACGGCCGGCGTGTGTGCCGTGCCCGCCTCGTACGGCGGCGGCAGGCCCTTCTAAGCGGCGCCTGCGGCCGCGGCCGGGAGCCCCGCCCCATGGACCCAAGACAGCAGCCTCCCTTCCGCGAAGCCCTCGCCACGCTGCTGGCCTGGGCGGCCCTCCTCGCCGCGGCCCCCCTCCTCGGCGCCGCGGCGGCCGGTTCCCTGAGCGCCGATCGCTTCGCGATCCCCCCCCGGCCGGGCGGCTCGGCGCACGGTTCCTTCTCCTGGGCCGCCTTCCTCGCCGTGGCCGTCCTCGGGGCGGCGGTCCTCGGCCCCGTCGCCCGCCGCGCCGCAACCTCCTTCCGCCGCAGCCCGCCCTCCCCCGCGCCGCCCGCCC
>FWPV01002934.1_pt1 | contig 22927 bp, 18 predicted proteins | sample 2228371 | NCBI WGS metagenome assembly FWPV01 (sample SAMEA103939776, study PRJEB20133) | metagenome | reverse complement strand
CCTGCACGAGCTGCTCGAAGTCGACCGTTACCTGCAGCCCCTCAGCCGGCAGGGAGTGAGTCAGTCTGACCTGTTTTGATTGCGCCAGCGGCTCACAGGCTTTCCAGGCAGCGGCCAGCGCTTCTGCCGCATTGACCGCCGCGGCTCCTTCCAGGTGTGAGCGCGCTTCAAGCCTGGCCAGTTGGAGCAAATCGTCTACCATTTTGACCATGTGGTTGGTGTTTTTCAGTATAACTGAAAGGAACGAAGCAAGGGGCTGGGGACCCTGTTCGTGTTCGGCGAGGAGCGTTTCCGCGTATCCTTTGATGGATGTCAGCGGAGTGCGCAGCTCGTGGGAGACATTGGCGACAAAGTCCTGGCGTACTTTCTCCAGGCGCTTGAGCTCGCTGATATCGTGAAACACCACGATGGCCCCAATGCCCCCTTGCGGGTCCTGCAACCGGACGATGTTGACGTCATAAATGTTTTCCCCAGCGTGCAGGGTGATCTGCAGCATATAAGGATAGCTGTCCAAATCACTGGAAGGAGACAGCACATAATCGCAGGCCCTCTGTAATTCCAGGCTCATGGTAGCTTCCAGCGGCCGGCGGCCGATGCTTTGGGAAACGTTGGGAATGATCTCCGCCATAGCCCGGTTTACACCGCTGAGTTTGCCCTGTGCATCCAGCACCATCACGCCTTCCTTCATGCCGTGGAAGACCGCCTCAAGCTGCTGCTTCTGGCCGGTGATGGTGTGGATTTGCCGGCTGATCATGTCGGCCATGGCGTTGATGGACCCGGCAAGAGAGTAAAACTCGTGACCGGGTTGAAAGTGCAGACGCTGTCCGTAGTTCCCCTCGCCTATTGCGTTCATGGCAGCGATCATGGTGTTTACGGGCTTGTCCAATTGACGAGTGAGAAGGTAGCTGAGCAGTGCGATGATTGCAAAGGCAAGCAGCATGACCCACACAAAAGTCCGACTGTACCTGTCGAACCTCGCCCGAAAGTCGGACCAGGGAACCGCCAGCCGAAGGACCCCCGGAGGGATGCCCCCGCTTGGTTGAATGGCCTTGGCGACATAAATCAGTTCCTGTTGGGATGTTCGGCTGTAGCGGGTTGAAAGACCAACCTCCTGTTCCTGGGCCGCCACGATTTCCGGTCTGACGGCGTGGTTGTCCAGACTGGCAAGGCTCGACAGGGGCACTTGGGAGTCGGCAATGACCATGCCGCCCCTGGCAACATATGTGATACGAAAGCTCATGCGGCTGCCGATGCGCCGCAAATAGCGCTGTAGGGCCTGCTGATCGTTGATATCAGCGTCGCGCTGCAGCATCCCATGAATGAGCTCGAGGTTCTGTATGGCGTTCTTGTGGGCCTCTGCACTGATCTCCTGCTTGAGGTTGCGGTAGTAGAACCAGCACACCAGCAGCAGAACAGCGAGCAGGAACGACCAAAAAAAGCCCAGCAACTTCATTTTCGAGTTGAAAAGATTATCCATCCGCTACTCTTTAAAGCGATAGCCCACACCGCGCACGGTTTCCACCCAGTCCGAATAGTGCCCCAGCTTCTGCCGCAAGCGGCGCACATGCGTGTCGACGGTGCGCGCATAGCCCTCAAATTGATACCCCCAGACCCGGTCAAGCAACTGATCGCGCGTCTGGACTTTGCCGCCGCTGCGGATCAGTTCCACCAGCAGCTTGAATTCGGTTGCCGTGAGTACGATTTCTTCTTGGTCAATGGTGACCTTATGGGCTTGCATGTCGACTTTCAGCCCCTGTTGCTGCCAGATGGGGGTCATGCTTTCTTCCAGCCCCGACCGGCGCAGCACGGCTCGAATCCGCAAGGTCAACTCGCGGGGGCTGAACGGCTTCACCACGTAGTCGTCGGCACCCAGCTCGAGTCCAACGATGCGGTCCACTTCCTCACCTTTGGCCGTAAGCATAATGATGGGGATGTGCCTGGTCTCGGAGGATCGTTTCAGTTCTTTGCAAATCTCAAATCCATCCAATCCCGGCAGCATGAGATCGAGTAAAATGAGATCGGGCAGCCGGCGTTTGGCCAAACTCAGAGCTGCATATCCGTCCTCAGCCGTTAAAACCTCAAAACCTGCCGTTTGAATAGTATATTTCAACAATTCTAAAATATCTGCTTCATCCTCAACAATCAGGACACTCGTCTTGGCCATGGGGCCCTCCTGTCAGGTTCAGACGACCAGCAAAACAATTCATTGTGACAAAGCAATGATAGAAATGTTACAGGAGTGTTACATTTTCGTTCAAACGCTTTGAAATAACAACCAAAACTTCGAATAATCGGGACTATGAGAGGGCAAAGAGAATTTGACACCGGTCTCCCGCTCTGCCAATATTCGCGACACTGACAGCCCTCACCAACCGGGAATATTTGTGCAAGGGTGGAAGGATTTGCATGTTTGAAATTATCTTGGTGCTTGGAATCCTGGCCGGGGTTTACATGGCCTGGAATATTGGTGCAAACGATGTCGCCAACGCCATGGCTTCCGCCGTGGGTGCCAAGGCGATCACCCTGCGGCAGGCGGTCATCATCGGCGGGGTGTTGGATTTTGTCGGGGCTACCGTAATCGGATCGCATGTCACCTCAACCATTCTCCATAAGATTCTCGAGGCTCGGGTGATTGCCGATCCGCAGGTCATGATGCTGGGGCTGCTCGCCGCACTGCTGTCGGCGGCATTTTGGGTGTTTTTCGCCACCTGGAGTCAATTCCCGGTTTCCACGACTCATTCCATTGTCGGTGCGGTGGTGGGTTTCGGCATCATTGCCGGCGGCTTTGGTGCCATCCAGTGGGGCAAAATCATCGCCATAATCCTCAGCTGGATCATCTCTCCCATTTTTGCCGGGCTGCTGGCCTATCTGATTTTTGTGGTCATTCGCGGCAGCATCCTGAGACGACCGGAACCCTTTCTTGCAGCCCTCAAATTGGCTCCCGTGTTTCTCGGAAGCACCATTTTCATCATCTTGATTTCACTCTTGACCAAAACGCCCCTCGGTGAAAATCTGCATATGGGAGTGCGATCCGGCCTGATTGTCTCTTTGGCTGTTGCGACGGTGATAGGGGTTGGCGCCAGATCCTGGTTGAGCAGGACAATAAGACAAGTGGAGGAAGCCGGCGTGGAAGAAATCTTTAAAAAGTTTCAAATTCTCACTTCCTGCTACGTGGCCCTGGCCCATGGTGCCAATGACGTAGCCAATGCCGTGGGGCCGGTGGCAGGCATCTATATCATCTTCAAGACTCACGCTCTGACCGAGACAATTCCCGTCCCGACATTTCTGCTGGTTCTGGGAGGGATATTCATCGCCATCGGGGTATGTACGTGGGGTTATAAGGTGATCGAAACATTGGGTTCCAGAATCACCACCTTGACCAATACCCGCGGTTTTTCCGTGGATTTTGGCACCGCCACATCCGTGTTGATCGCATCTAAAATGGGACTGCCGGTTTCTACCACGCATGCCGCCGTGGGGGCGGTCATTGGGGTGGGATTGGCTGGAGGACTGGCCGCCGTCGATTTCAAAGTGGTTGGAAAGATTACCCTATACTGGCTCATCACCTTGCCTCTGGCCGCAGTACCATGTATGGTGATTTTTAAGATCTTGGAAGCTATTTTCTTATGATTTGGAGATAAGATATGCGTACAGCTCTGTTGAAACTTTTTCGCCAGTCTCCCTTTGAAGGGCTGCTCAAACACGCTGAGTACATTCGTGAGTCGGGTCCGATTTTTCAACTGGCCATCCTGGCTTATCTGGATGAAAGTGACGAGGAATTTGAAAAGCACCACAACCAGGTGACAATCATTGAGAACCAGGGCGACCTGGTGAAGCGCAACATCCGTGGGCACCTCCCCCGAGGAATTCTGATGCCCATGGACAAATTCCAGCTGCTCTGGTACTTGCGCGAGCAGGACAAGATCCTGGATTCCGTGCAGGATGCGCTGCACTGGCTTTCCTATCGGAAGACGCATGTTCCCGATGAAATGGTCGACGATCTGTTGTTGATGGTGGAAAAAGTCAACGAGGTGCTGAAGGCCATCTATCCCCTGGTGAATTCGGCAGCCCTGTATTTTTCAAACTTCTCCGAAGAGCAGAGAGACAAGGTGAAAGACGCTATTCGAGAAATTCGCGAGTATGAGTTCCAATCGGATCAGGTGGAACGAAAACTGCTCTCCGATCTGCTTTCCTATCCGTTTGAAAATTCCACTTCGGCTTTCCATTTGACACGTTTGATCGAGTACCTGGGCGATGTGTCGAACCATGCCGAAAACGCCGGTGACATGATGCGAGCGATGATTGCCCGCTGATCTTTCGGCTCCGTCAGCCCGACAGTTGCAAGTTTTTCGATGGCATCGGTGGGTGTGGTTGGAGGTTGACAGGGGTTTTCCCTGTTTGTATACTTACCGATAAGTCAAGACACCACCATGTTGCGCACAGGATATGCCGGGAAAGAGGTGAACCATGCACTCGAGCTATGAACATCAGGCAAGAACCCCTTTCAACTGGAGCTTGACATCTACGGAAAAGAACGGTTTCCAAGAGGACCTCAGGAAAAAGGAGCTCATCCTCAAGGCTGCCGCCGCTCTTTTTGCCAATAAAGGCTATACGGGAACGTCCGTCAGGGAAATTGTGGAAGCTGCGGGAGTCACCAAGCCGACCCTGTACTACTATTTCAAAAACAAGGAAGACCTCTACATCCAGCTGATGGATGATGCCATCGAGACTTTTTTTGACATATTTGACCAGGCTGCGGCGGCCCCCGGGAACATGCGTGCCCGCTTGTCCAAGGTGTTCACTGAAATCTACCATGCGTTCCGCCAAAACATTGATTTCCTGCGTCTGGTGAACTCCATGGTCTATGGTCCCCGCGGGGCTCTGCCTGAATACGATCTGAAAAAGCGAAATCAGCAATTTGAGGAGTGCCTATCGCGGATTCTGCGCGACGGCATGGCCGAGGGGGAATTGCATACCGCCGATTTCAACCGGGTTATGCTGCTGCTGGTTGGACTGTTGCGCAGCCTGCAAATTCTGCTGGTGGTCAAGCCGCTGTCCCAGAACATTTCGCCCGATGAGCTGACAAAGGCCATCGATCTCATCTTCGATGGCACCAGGAACAAGACGGCTTAAATTCGGCAGTTTTGCCGATAACCCATTGTCATGCGGGCACATACCGCCAAGGCAGCGGGCATGCATCGGGTGGGGCTGCCTGCCTGGCTTTCGGCGCTCGCCGAAACGACCCTTTCCATTCTCCCGAAAATAATTATTTTACATGTACTGGCAGCCAACAGCCGGAGCGACGAACTTCTAACGGCCGGGCGTTTTCGGCCCGCACGCCGGCAGGCTGCTGCAACATTTTTGCGAGCTGTAAGCACGCGGGAAGGAGTGAATCCCCATGCAAACCAATGACACATTGACGACTATCGCCCAGGTTTCGTGTGATTGCTGCCAAACCATCCCGAACGAGCCTGCGGCAGGATACGATTGTGCTGCACGGCGGACCGTTTTTACCCCAAGGGAAGAAGAGGTATTGAGCAGCATCCGGCAATTGGGTGACGAGGCAAGGGAAACGAAGAGGCACATTGAGCAACTGGCAAGCGAACGGAAAGATTCTCAGGAATATCGGGAGGCGCTGAACCGGTTTGAAAACCTGAGGCGGCGCCGGGCGGAGCTGGAAGAAGAGCGCATTGCCGCGGCGGATGAGCGCATGCGCCTGTTGGGGCATGCCTGAGGCTGCCGCCTCGAGTGCCGGATGCCGGAACATTGCAGGCCACGCCTCCCCAGTGAGCTTTCTGGCATGGTCGGCGGATCTGCGCAGTTCACGGCTGCAGCTTTTTTGTTCGAAGCGCCGTACTGTATGTCTGAAAGTGATAATCGACCAGCAGCGAAGTGTGGGCTACATCTCCGGAGCGGCGGGTTGACACCAGGTCAATGTAGTGTGTCTTGCCGTCATAATCGGGCAGCGTGATTCTGGTTCCGTCCTCGAATCCGCCCCGTTTGAACCACACGTCCGGGGGCAGCAGCCACGTCTTGCCGAACTGCTCCTCGAAGCGAAAATATTCCAGGGCATCCCGCGGGAATTGCACGTACAGGCACAATTCTTCCTCCGTTGCGGACCGTTTCAGTTCCCTTTCCAACTGCTGCCTCTTGGCATCAAAATTTTCCTCGGCCAATTGCTGAATGCCCGCCTCATCATCCAGGATCTGATACCATTTCTTGCCGTCCGTTCTCTGATATTCCAGGACCTTCTCATAGATCCATTCCTGTGGGTCGTAGAAGGGGAAGGGACCATACCTTCCCAGCAGCAGTCGCTTCAAGTCGTCCGATGGTTTTTCATAGCGCCCGTGCAGGACATTGTTGACCGCCGTAGTCCACAAGATCTGACTGCCGGGGGTGACGGACCAGATGTTGCCCAATTCGATGTTCACCTTACTCAGGTCGTCGAACACCTCGTGCACGCGCTCCAAAAGTCCCAGCTTTTCAGCCTGTTCAAAGGCCATACTGGCGGCTCCGCCAGTTAGTTTATGGCGTTTGACGGTAGGATCGAATCCTCGATAAGGCGTCTCAAAACGCTCGTAAAGTCTTCTTTCACGGCGCAGAATATCTGAAGCTTCGACCAGCGGATGGACCTTCAGGCAGGGCGACTTGATGCCGTAGTCGTGCAGGCTCTGAATCAGGCTAAGTGCCGGTGCCTGGCTGAACATCCCGCCATATCCGTGGTCGGCGACTTCGACAATTTTGACTCCTTCTGTCACCGCGGCGATCATGCGGCTCAGATCGTTCCCGTCGGTATTGTGGCCGTGGTAGGAGAGCAACAACCCGGGGAAGCTGTCTCGCAGTGCGCGGACCAGGGACGCTATCCGGGCGGGGGACCCGACAGCGGAATGGTTCTTGATTCCCAGGATCACATCTTCTCCCACTGTGGAAAGAATCTCTTCAACCTTGCCCAGGTAAAACTCGTCGGTATGTCCCCTTCCCGTGCTGAAACAGATACTGGGCATCAAAATCTTGCCGGCCTTTTGAACCTCTTCGGCGACAACTTTGAGGTTAGGAATGTGGTTTAGAAAATCGTAAACGCGCCAGACGTCCACGTAGCGGGAAAAAAGACGAACGGCCTGGCGAATTACGTTATCCGGGTAGGGCCGATAGCCAAACAGGTTTCTCCCCCGGCAGACGGCTTGCAGCAAGGTGTTGGGCATGGCTTTGCGGATCAGCCGCAGTTTTTCGAAGGGATTGATCTGCTTTCTCAGCAAATCCACGTGCACGGACGCACCGCCCGAAATTTCAAAAGCGAAATAACCCGATTCATCCCGGTAAGGGGCCACCTTGAGAGTGGTATGCGGCATGATTCGTCCTTTAAAATCCGATTGGGATACGTCCCTCTCATTATTGGTAAGGAAGTAACCCGGGGAACTGCGCAGGAAGTCCAAGACTTCCCTGGATTTCATCTTGGGGGTAATACGCTCGCGTTGGCTCATTATAAATTCAGCTCCTGCAAATGGTTTGGGCTAAGCCGGCAAAACATCCCGCCTGTTAAGGAGATTCGGCGTAGGGGTTGTGGCCAAGGGCGTTTATTTCGGCAACAAGACTCGCGAGTTTTTCCATTTCCGGCACATTTTCCTGATACTCGAGGAGATGCGGATGCGTTTCAATGTAGGAAGTATCAAAGCGCTGCTCAATGAAATCGGGATCATTCACAATCTGTTTGTAAAAGGGGATGGTGGTTTTCACTCCTGCAATGCCGAAACCGTCCAAGGCCCTGCGCAAACGGTCCACCACTTCTTTCCAGGTGAAGCCGTACACCGTCAGCTTGACCAGCATGGAATCATAATAGCGTGGGATCTCATAGCCCTGGTACACCGCACCGTCCAGGCGTATGCCGTGGCCGCCCGGGGACTGATAGATCTGGATGACACCGGGGCTTGCCATGAAATTGGTTTTGGGATCTTCTGCGTTGATACGGATTTCGATGGCGTATCCGCGAAAGTGGATGTCTCGCTGGGAAAACGAAAGGGCTTTGCCTGAAGCGATGCGGATCTGCTCGCGCACGATGTCGATGCCGGTAATCATTTCGCTGATGGTGTGTTCCACCTGAATGCGCGTGTTCACTTCCAGGAAATAATAGCGCTCTTCAGCATCCAGCAAGAACTCCACGGTGCCCGCATTGACGTAATGCGCCGCCTTGGCCGCCTCGGTAGCGGTCTGGCAGATCTGCTCCTGAATCAGGCCGGGAAGCGATGCCGGAGCGATTTCGACCATCTTTTGATGGCGCCGCTGAATGGAACAGTTGCGCGTTCCCAGGTGAATGACGTTGCCGTATTCATCGGCCAGGATCTGTACTTCGACATGGCGCGGTGAGGGCAATCCTTTCTCCAGGTAGATCTCATCGTTGCCGAAGGCCATGCGGGCTTCAGAGCGCGCCAGCTCAAGTCCCCGGATCAATTCGTTGAGGTCTTTAACCGCCCTTATGCCGCGCCCGCCACCGCCCGCCACCGCTTTGATCATGATCGGAAAACCGTTGCGTTCGGCAAACTGCAGGGCTGCCTCCTTGCCCGCATCCCCCCCCGGCAGTACGGGAGTTCCCGCGATCACAGGTATATTGGCATCCGTCATGATGCCGCGGGCAATCACTTTACTCCCCATGGCGCTGATCACTTCCAGCGGCGGTCCAATGAAAGCCAGCCCGGCTTCGGTGCACCTCTTGGAAAAGTTTGGGTTCTCTGCCAGAAAGCCGTAGCCCGGGTGAATGGCTTCTGCCCCGGTAGCCTTGGCGGCGTTTATGATTCGTTCGATGTTGAGATAATCCTTGCGCGGACCCGACCCGATACAGAATGCTTCATCGGCGCGCATGATGTGCATGGCCGTCTTGTCGGTTTCTTCGTAGACAGCTACCGTCTTGATGCCCAACTCCTGGGCTGAGCGCATGATGCGAATGGCTATTTCGCCACGATTAGCTATGAGTATTTTCTTGAACATACCTGGTCTCACCGCATATGAAGAGAGATGACAAATAACGATTCGTGCCGAACCGTGTTGCTAGGTAACAAATCGGCTCATCTTCTTATCATAGGAAATCATTCAACTTCAATGGGAGAGATCGCTTTTGGGCGGGAATCCTGTGTGTATCCGCGGCAACTCAGCCGGCGACAGCAGTGATGATGCCAGGGGAGGACCGGCGGCTGTTACAGCGTTGCCCCAAACACTCTCCTCCTGGCGCGACGTCTACGACTCATCTGGTTCATGTATTCGCGACCGAGCAGATTGCATTTGAACGGTTTGATGACTTCGTTGATCTCCCACTTGGGGCGACTTTCATCGTTCTGGAGTGCCTTGATGCTGTTCCATTGCGCCGGTGAATAAAACTCGCAACGTGAACCCTCATTGAAGAATTCACAATGCTGTTGACTGACATATTTTTCATACTTGCGACAATACTTGATCTTCACGTCCTGTTCCTCCTCTGTCCGGTTCTGCCCCTTCACCCACCCCTGCCCCATGGAGGCGCGTGCATGCTGCTGACGACCAACTGCCTGACGGTCGGGAAATAGTTGTTATGGACCATGGTTCGCATTCACCTGTATTATGGATATTGAAGTGTTGTATAATGAATTAATATATAATCATCTTCACCTGATTGTTCAATGCCGATCAAGCCGTCGCCAACATTTCCCTTTACATCAAAACGAGAAAACGTTATATAGGGGGCGCTTGCAGGCCAGTAGCTCTAACGGCTAGAGCACCGGACTCCAAATCCGGGGGCTGGGGGTTCGAATCCCTCCTGGCCTGCCAGCTTGGAAGAACTCAAAATCTTACGAGCACGCAAAAAAGGCAAGGGCGGGGGATTTCCCGCCCTTGCCCCTTTTTGCCGCCGGTAGATGATTTTTTTCTGTTTTGATACGCCCTCCCGCTCAGAATGGCACATGCCGACCGTTCCACATTTTTTCTCGAATGTCTATAGGCAAAAATACCTATTTTTATATAGGCAAGATCACCTGGTCTCTGTGCGCAAACCCCGTGGCTGTTTTCTGCTGGGGTGATAGAGTGGGCGGAAGGGCAACTGTGAAACGATATGCTTTGTTGCTTGACCGAGTTGTGGTGATGAGTCTTTTTCTGGGCTACGATGCTCGTATTGGGATACACCTGGAGCACGACATTTGATCAGACGCCACAGAATCGAGTGGAGGTTGACCGACAACAATGAACTTGCAATCAAAAAAGTCATTTGCAATGGTAGATTATGCAAGTTGCGATGCGCACCGGTGTAATCCCGACAAGGGAATTTGTGCCGCTGTGCTCGCCTGCAGCCACAAAGTGATCAAGCAAATCGATGGCGCTTTTGAACCGCCAATGATTTTTTATGACTTGTGCCTGGGATGCTGGGAATGTATCGAAGCCTGTCCTTTGAGGGCTGTCCGGATCATGCACGTGACCTGAGTGCAACTCCACACAAATAGAGTCTCCGAAATGCAGCGGACCTGCGGAATTCGGCCGCTTGATTGTGTGGGACCGCACTAAGAGCTTGTGCCGCTGCATTGAAACCGATTCGGGGAACGGAAAAAGACAACAAACGGGAAATACGTCAAAAGGGAGCAGGTGATGGAGGACGACCGGGATCATCGGAACCAGCGCGGCAAATTGGCTCGAAAAGCTATGCCGGCCGCGGCCATGAACCATAATGACAAGGATCTGAGCGACTATCGCGGTGACTGCTGAGCCGGCTTTTTGGACGCAAGTTTGCGCCTCAGGTTTTTGCGCTCAGGTGAGGGTTTCAAGGTCGTTTGCTCGGCCGACCAGTTGGCCAAGTTGAAAAAGGTTGTGGCGCATAACGGCGGCCGCCTGGAAATCGAATCGAGAGCTGCGGATGGGGTGTACATCCGCATCTGGAAAAGCGATTGACACATACCATGGGGTCATTTATGGTCGATTGCGCTGCACCGCAAGCGGCAAACCGGGTCAGGAGAAGCATTGTGACAGGATCTCCGAGCAGTGGAAAAAATTTGCCGTTTTAACGCAAAGTTCTTGACAAACGTGTTGTCATTTTGTAGTCAGATACCCTGACACTCTTACTTGAAGGATGAAAACAGTGGCACCTTTCAATTCCGGCAGGCTTTTTGGTTATTATTATTTTTATTATGCCTTTCGTCTGCCTGAGGTGCGCTGAAGCGAACAAGTCCAGCAGTGAAGAAGCCGCAGGCAGGTGAAGCCCGCGGCTTTTTTGTTTTTTAAGAACCGTAGGGCACGATCCTACGGTTTTTTTATTCTTCCATTCACAAGGAGAAAAGACAATGAAGCCGACTCATGACATTCATGTAAAAGAATTTATCCCTCTCGTTTCACCCAATACACTGAAAGAGGAGCTGCCACTGAGCAGCCAGGCCTACCAGACCGTCGTAGCAGGTCGAGGAGCCATCCAGAAGATATTGCGCAAACAGGATCGGCGGCTGCTGGTCATCGTTGGTCCGTGCTCCATCCATGATGAAAAGGCGGCCATCGAGTACGCCGAGCGCTTGGCGGCGTTAAAGGAAAAAGTGAAAGACACGCTTTACCTGGTAATGCGCGTTTATTTTGAAAAGCCCAGAACGACCATAGGCTGGAAGGGGCTGATAAACGATCCGTGGCTGGACGGATCGTGTGACATCGTTTCCGGACTGCGTATAGCGCGCAGTCTGTTGCTGCGCATCACCGAAATGGGGCTTGCGACCGCCACTGAAATGCTGGACCCCATCACGCCCCAGTACATTGCCGGACTGGTTTGCTGGGCGGCCATCGGAGCCCGCACCATAGAATCTCAAACTCATCGGGAGATGTCGAGCGGCCTTTCCATGCCGGTTGGTTTCAAGAACTGTACCGACGGCGGTCTGGCGACGGCTTTGAATGCCATGATTGCAGCGGGGTCGCCACAGAGTTTTCTGGGCATCGATCAGAACGGTCAAACCTGCATTGTCACGACCACCGGCAATCCGGATACGCACCTGGTACTGCGCGGGGGTAAACGTCCCAATTATGATTCGGTAAGCATTCAGGAGGCACTCGGCCTGTTGCGCGAAAAGGGGCTGGCAGAAACCATCATGGTCGATTGTTCGCATGCCAATTCGCGAAAAAAGCATCGGGCCCAGGCGATGGTCTGGCAGGATGTCATCAACCAGCGCATCGACGGCAATGACGCACTGATCGGCTTGATGCTTGAAAGTAACCTGTTTGAAGGCAATCAGGAAAATAAAGGCGACCTGGCAGCCATGAAGTATGGGGTGTCCATCTCGGATGCGTGTATTTCCTGGGAAACCACGGAACATCTGATCATGAGCGCTCATGAACAGCTCGAGCGGCATTTCCAAAAGGAACCCATCTCAGAGGGATCGATGAATATGCCGCGTTACCGGGTGGCATGATGCTCATTGGTTCCGTTTGTGTTTCCATGAGCCGTTGTGGTTTCGCTTCCGCGCTTTTTTGACCTTCCCACATCTGACGCTGCAGGGCGGGGAGTCTGCTGAGTCCAAGCGGGGTCCCCTGCTCGCTACCAGAAACCGCTTTGCAGCCGCTGGTCGATGAGCCTTTGCACGGTCCGCAGGCCGTCTTCGCCAAGGTATCTCTCGAGACCGGCCAGGAGATAGGAAATCCAACGGTCGCGTTTACCCGCTTCTACCGCCACGATGGAAGTGACAGCCTGGTCAATGTTTCTTTCCACAAGTGCATGCAGGTCCATGGTTGTTTTTCTCCTGCTCATCAGCGCAAACCGGTAATACGGCAATGGTGCCCATAGCCCACCGTCATGCCGACGAAATACCGCTAAAGCGGGAGGCATTCAGTCGATCACCGGGTTTCGGCATTGCGGCTCTTCGCCCGAATGACCGAGAAGATTTTGCCTGGCTCCATTGTCAAATTTGTCTGAGCTGATGCCTGACGCTCTGATTTGCGCGGCATCCGCTCCGGAGCATGCGCACAATACCTTTGGAATTCGAGGGTTGTCAATAAATAGAGGGACCAACCATATGAATAGAGAGATGCGGGGGTCAATTTATGATAGGATTTCACCTCCCCGAGAATTGCGTCAAGCTGTATGAGTGATTCATTGCGGCAAAGGCTGGAATCAAGTATGTTTGAAAATTCCTGGCCTTTGGCGTGCGCCGGGGTGACGGCGCAGGAGAAATTCGAAGTTCCGATATTCAAACCAGCAGCGCATCCGTTACCGAACCGAGGTGGCCACTTACAGGTATGACATCATCTCTGCGCATCATCGTGAGCGGGCTCATTGCCCAGTACCCCCTTGGCGGTGTCGCCTGGGATTACTTCCAGTATGTTCTCGGCTTGGCTCGGCTGGGCCACGATGTCTATTATTTTGAAGACACGGGGCAATGGCCGTACAATCCTCAGGAAGGCGGTACCAGCAAAGGCTGCGAATTCAACGTAAAGTATCTGGCGGACATCATGGAGCACTACGGGCTGGGCGAACGGTGGGCCTATCGTTTCCCCTGGGAATCCCAGTGGTTCGGTCTGCCCGATGGAAAGCGCAGGGAGGTCATCCGGTCGGCGGACCTGCTCATTAACATTTCGGGTGTGCTCGAACGTCCCGAAGAATACCGCTCCGCCGGTCGTTTGATCTACATCGATTCGGACCCGGTATTCACCCAGGTAAAACTGGCGCGGGGACAACGCGACTTTCGCAAGCTCATCGACATGCACGACGTTCTGTTCAGCTTTGGTGAATGCTTTTCCGCCGCGGTTCCGGATACCGGGCATCGCTGGCGACCGACCAGGCAGCCGGTGGTCCTGTCGGAATGGCGTCCCGGCAGGCCGCGCCGCGAAGCATTCACCACCGTGATGAACTGGACCAGTTACAACCCGGTGGTTTACGCCGGACAGACCTACGGTCAAAAGGACATCGAATTCCTCCGTTTTGTCGATCTGCCCCGACTGGTTTCTCCAACGGTGCTTGAACTCGCCGTGAATGAAGGCAAAACACGCCATACACCGAGGTCGCTTCTGGCACACAAGGGCTGGAAGGTGGTGGACCCTGCCGTTGTATGCCCGGATTTTGACAGTTATCGCCGCTACATTGAGTCATCCAAGGGGGAATGGAGCGTCGCCAAGAACGGCTACGTTGTTGGCCAGGCCGGCTGGTTCAGCTGCCGTTCAGCCTGCTATCTTGCCGCCGGAAGGCCTGTGATTGTACAGGATACCGGCTTTCGCCCGGTGCTTCCGGTTGGAGAAGGTCTGCTGGCGTTTTCTTCCATCGAACAGGCGGTTTCTGCCATTCGCCAGGTGGAAGCCGACTATGAGCGCCACGCACGGACCGCACGCGCCATTGCCGAGACCTGTTTTGATGCGAACAAAGTACTGTCGCGCTTACTCGACGATGCTCTGGGAGACTGAACCGTCGCAGGTCAGTCTTCCCGTGGTCGCTATTTGACCGTATCTTTCCCATGCCAGCGCTGCATGTGCAGGGCATGCGTCCGCAAGTAAGCCCCCGGCTGGTAAAACGTGTCGTAAAATTCAAGATCCAGGTGATGAGCCTGAAGATAGGTGATCAGGAAAATGGACGGCACAGTTCCGGGGAATTTGCCGAACGTATCAAAGATGTATTGCGCCTGTAATGCTACGCAGGCTCTAAATTCTTCGTTGTGCACCTGAGCCGAGGTGCGCACCCTTCTCGAGTCCTTCCAAGGTCCCGGCGTATCTCCGTGAAACGGCCCGCCCGGGCCGAACTTACGATCGCAAACGGCCTCTACGGCGGCTTTCATGTCATCATAATGCGGCGGGCAGAAACCCTCCATGGCTCCTGCCAGTCCCGTCGGGTTGGGGTAGGGCCAGCGGGCATCCGTATCGTAGCGAAATCCCAGACCGCGCACCGTGGCATCGCCGCTTGCTCCGAGCACCGCAAAAGGGTCCATGCCGTTGAACATCCAGCCCCCCAGGCCCATGGCCTGCAGCATGAGAGCTCCGGCATAGCAGCCGGTGGAAAGCTCCGCGGTCAGTTCCGCCATGGACAGCTGTTCCACAAAGGTGAGGGGCCAGGTGTTGTTGATGTCAACGATGCTCTGAAATTTTTCGATTCCTGGAATTTGTCGCCCATGGACATCGTCCACAATGACTAATCCATTCTGCAGCATGTAACAGATGTTCAAGAGCATGTGTTGGGCCAGGTCCCCCACCGGAATGACCAGCAGCGTTCCGGGGCGATTGACCACCCAGGTGTTGTGCGGTTCAACGTAGGGTGTTTCAGGGGGCAGTGCAAGCCGTCCGTCTGATATTTTTCGGACGTGGCTGCGCAAATCTTCCAGCAGGACGTCGAGCTGCAGTGAACCGTCTTCGGCCCGTTCGGCAAAGGCCGGCGCATCCCGCACATCCAGCAGGTACACGCCGCCATCGTCGGTGAAGAACGTCTTACTCGTGTGGAATCCGGCGGCCGAAGGAAAGGTGCGGCCCCCGGCAGCTCCCGAATAATTGGACAGGTGGGGTGCGTAGTGTGCGGCTCGATAAAGCAGGTGATGCCAGCTGGTATTGCCCCCGCACGCAGCTACGACAAGAAGTTTTTCCAGTTCTGATAAAGGCACGGGCTCGTGCTTCGACTTGTAGGCGAAAACCCCGTCGGGAATTTCCCCGCCCATCAGGAAGCGGCGCGAACGTCGCCCCAACAGTGCTTCGATAAGCCCGAATTGAAGCATGTCCTCGAATCCTGAAGGCAATTCAACTTTTTTCCCCATAACGCACTCCTTTCTCGAAGATTTGTCACCCGGGCGCTTGCCCGAGAATGCAAAATTCCTCGCTCCCTTGAGGGGGAGAGCTCAGGTGAGGGGGTGAGATTTCAATCACCTACACCCTCTCCCTCGAGGGCGCGGGAGCTCTCGGACAAGCTGCTGGATGCGTTGTCGGGTTCATGTATGGAGTCGCGCCCTGTTGCCGGATGAGGGCCGGACAGAGCGGGCACCGATTCCAGCCAGCTCATGAGGTATTCGTTTAAAATGGTCTCTGCACGCTTTACATCAAGCCGATATTTTTCCGGTATAAAACCCATATCAATCACATAGACATCGTCTTTGAGCGCGATAAAGGGGCATTCTTTGAGCTCCGTTTCATCGAACCGCCCCAACAGCGAAAAGACTTGATCGAGAACTGCTTTGCAGCCCTTTATTTTGACCTCCTGCAACGTGTAATTATTGGCAAACAGGCGGAGCTCGCTGCACGATCCGTCCCGCAACAGGGCGGCGCGCTCGATGCCGTACTTTTTCAGGAAATAGAAAGGGCCGATCAGGTTCAGCCTGGCGATGGGTTCGTGACCCTCCCGGGCAGCCTGAAGGATTGTATGGACGGTGGCTGAAAGGTTCTGCCGCCGCGGGTCGAAGTCATACACCTTGAGGCTTTGTGAATGCTCCCCCAGCCGTTCGAGTATGCCCTGGTGAGTGTCCGGCGGAACCAGCAAGGCGAGTGCCCGGCCAGTCTGCCAGGACTGCTGCAACAATCTAACATCCAGTTCCTGCGGGTTTTTCACCTGGATCAGGGTCATAATCTTCACACAGTGGGCATTTTTGCATCTCAACCGCTCGGATACGCTGCGGGCACAGGCGAGGAAGCCCGATTTGAGGTTTTCCAGTTGCGCTTCGTCGATAAAGGCCACCTGGGCTGCCTGCACGATGTCATCCACTGCCACTACCTGCAGGATGTGTCTGGTATAGTCGAACGGCTCATGCGCTCCCTGCCATTCGTCGAAAGTGAGGATCTGGAGCTCGTCTTTCAAGGCTTGCGGGAACCTTTCGATGCCGCCTTCGCCGTGCAGATTTTCCCGCGGAATGACCACCGTGCGACAGCCGGCGTTGTAAGCGGTCTCGATCTTCAGCGCCAAGCCGCCAACCGATGTGATCCTGCCACGCGTGTCGATTTCTCCGGTCATGGCGACGTCTCTGCGGATCTTGCGCCCCGACAGCAGCGATGCCAGAGCCAGGGCGATGGCCCCTCCCGCCGAAGGCCCGTCCTTGCGCGTGGAACCGCCCATAAAGTGCAGATGAACCGGCTCCTCGCGCTGCAAATCGATATGCAGAGCGCGCGCCCGATGAAAAATTCCGGTGGTGGCCACCTTGCGGCTTTCGTCCATGATTTTTTCAATGTTGCCCGTGGCGTGAGTAATGCTCAGGTATGCCCGCCGTATGCCGCCGCCGGTTGCCCCCATGCCGATGCGCGTGGCCTGAATCGGGATCACGGACCCCACACCCTTTTCCAAATCAACCCCCAGGCCCAGCATCTCACCGCTTTGATCGTCTTCGTTGATTTGCCTGGGTTTGATGGGTTCATCCAGATACGCCTTGATCTTCTCCCGCGTGATACGCACCGAACGCTCCCCTTTGGTGAGAATTTCCTTGCGTTGAATGCGCAGGAAAAGAGTTCGTATGGTCCTCTCCAGTTCGCGCACCCCGGCTTCATAGGTGTAATTTCGTACCAGGTACCTGAGCAGATCCGACTTGGTTTTCTCATCAAAGAAAATCTGCTGCTGATCGATCTGATATCGTTCACGCACCCGGCTGATCAGGTGTTCTCGGGCGATGGCAATTTTCTCCTCGACGCTGTAGCGGTCTAAAAAAATGATTTCACATCGGTTCGCCACCACCGGTGGAACGCCTTCCAGCGTGTTGGCGGTGAGTAAAAAATGACAATTGGAAAGATCGATGTCCACCGTCGTTTCCGTGTACTTGTCGTGGAATAGATGATTTTGCTCGGGATCGAGGATTTCCAGGAGGGTCGCGATGGCAAATTTTTCCGTTTTGTCCGCCTCGTCCAGAATGAACATTCCGTTCATGACTTCCATTTTGATGAGACCCTGTACAATGGCTCCCGGCTTGGACCCTTCGTAGGTGAATCCGTGGCCGCGCATGTCGGCTTCATCGCGCATGCCCCCCAGAGATATCTTGTGATACGGGATCCCGAGGTTCCTTGCGATGGAGATGGCCAGGGAGGTCTTGCCCACCCCGGGAGGTCCAACGAACAGGAAGGCACTGCCGGTTCGATGCCAGGAGGACGCTTGCCCGTCGTTGAAGCGCTGGTAGCGCCAGATGAGGTTGGTGAAGAAATCACAGATGGTCTCCTTGGGGCGCTGCAAACCGTAATGAGACTTGTTCAGGCCCTCCTCGAAAGCCTCCGGCGCCACCTCAATCTTCTGTATTCTGCCCCAGGGAATCGCCAGCAGCGTCTCGATCAGTTCACTGTACTTGGAACCGCTGTGACCGACGGCGTTAAGCTTGTTTTTGTCGATGACCTCCATGACCCGGCGTGGAACACTGGGATCGTTGCGCGCCTCTTCGATGCGATCCGTGAGGCTCTTGTGCTTCCGCTCGGGCGTCTCGGAACGCTGCGGCCCGCTGCCGGGAGCCGGGTAGGCGGCAGGCACGCCTTGATCCCGGGTGATGTACCGTTCCAGTGCCCCCATGAAGAGTTTGAAAAGGTCCTGCGGTGCTTTGCCGTCGACGCTCGATTCGGGCAGCCCCAGCTCGCGGAACAGTACCACCAGTCCCCAGCGGTCCTTGAAGGAATGGAATATGTCCTTCGCTTCCTGGTCGGATTTTGCGGCGACCAGGGCAAACAGATGGAGAACGCTGCTGAGGGAAGCTGCCCGCTGCATGATGGGCAAAGTGTTGTCGCGGCTCCTGCGGTAATGTTCCCCCAGAACCCTGGCTTTCAGTTCTTCATCCAGAGAAGGAAAGGCCCGCTGCAGTAAAGCGTCCGGCATGTTGGCCAAGGTTGCCGCCAATGAATTGATGAGGGTGCCGATGATATCGAGATACGGCAAATCCTGCTCGGCCCTGTCCAATAGAGCGACGTAGTGCTCTCCTCTGATGCCGTTCAGTTCATCGGTCAGGGATTTGCGCAGCATGCGGTAGAGGGTCGGGTCCGAGTTGCGCAGGTCCATGGCGAAGTCGACATCGGCGGCAATGATGTCGCGTTCGCTCCGCTCGGGATAGAGGATGTGATCCACTTGGTGGCGCAGCAACAGTTCGCAAAAGGCAAGCATTTTTTGTTCTTCAGTCGTGCCGCCGGCGAAAGTCTCATCGGCATCCCTGGGAAATACAAAGGACAAATAGTCGAAGATGCGCTCGTGAATGTAGATGTTCCATGCCTCGTCCTCCCGGCCCAGGAGACTAATGGCACGGCTTTGACCCTGGTCGTCCTCCAGCCGGTGCAGGCTCAAATGGCCGGTGACCCGACCGAGTTTCAAAGGATCGGTTCCCCGGTTGGTTTTGAAGTAAGGCACAATGCGCCGTTCGACGATGGCTTCGAGCAGGTCGAGCAGGTCCTGGATCCGCTCTTCACCGGGAAGAGGCAGCCCACTCAAAATGTCGTATTCGAATTCCATTGGAAACATGGCGTGTTCTCCATCTGCTGATGAGTGTTGACAACCCGTATCGCCTCTCCTAGTTTCATTGGGAAATCTTAGTCTAAAACGCGCTTTTGCAAAAGGTGGAAGACAGAGAACAGGTTCTCATGCAGGGGCCTGGAAAATATTTCAAATGGGTTCGGTTGGATGCAAGAAATGAGGAGATCCCAATGATTCAGAAATCTACCTTGATTGTCACTATCGTTTGCCTGTTGACTGCTGCGGTTGCGGCCCGGGCGGAAAAGGAATTTGCAAAGGATTACATCAGTACCTCAGCGGGTGATCTTGAGATCGCCTTCATCGGCCACGGCTCGTTGATGTTTGCCTTCGACGGCAAGATCATCCATGTCGACCCTGTCACCCGCGAAGCGGACTACAGTACCATGCCGCAAGCGGATATCATTCTCATCACCCATGAACACAAAGACCACTACGATCCTCAAGCCATACGGCAGCTGTGGCGGGAAAAAACGGTTTTGATCGCCAATCAGGCGGTCGCTGAAGAAATGAAGGATGCGCTCGTCATGAACAATGGCGACGTCAAGACCGTCCAGGGATTGAAGATTGAAGCCGTACCTGCGTACAACCTGGTGCACATGCGCAGCAAGGACGTGCCCTATCATCCCAGGGGGAACGGTAACGGATACGTCATCACCTTTGCAGACAAGCGGGTGTATGTTGCCGGAGATACTGAAAACATTCCGGAAATGAAAAAGCTGGAAAAGATCGATATCGCTTTTCTGCCCATGAATCTCCCCTACACCATGTCTCCCCAGATGGTTGCCGCCGCGGCCGAAAGTTTCCTGCCGGAAATCCTCTATCCCTATCATTACGGCGATACGGACACGCTGGAAATCGTGGATTTGCTGAAGGAAAGCGAGATCGAGGTGCGCGTGCGCAACATGAAATGAAGCCGCCGCGCGCCAGTGCCATGATGCCGCCGAGGAAAACGTCCATGGAACGGCACGCCTTCATCCTCGCCAACACGCGTGTTGCCGTCCCGCTGCTGTGTCCGGAAATCCGTCTGCGCCTCATCACTCCGGCCTGTCCCCTGTGGTCCGCTACTGAACAGGACCTCGCCCAGCTGTCCCTTGCAGATCCCTACTGGGGCTTTTGCTGGGCGGGCGGGCAGGCGCTGGCGCGCCATGTGCTGGACCATGCGGCAGGGGTAGCGGGCCGACGGGTTTTTGTGTTCGGCGCCGGCTGCGGCATTGATGCCGTTGCCGCCGCCAAAGCCGGCGCCCAACGTGTTTTGGCCTGCGATATCGACCCCATGGCCGCCACGGCAACCCAAATCAATGCGCTCCTCAACAGCGTATCGCTGGTGACCACGACGGCCGACATGATCGGTTCCCCTTTAACGGGTTTCGATGTGGTGCTGGCCGGGGACATGTTCTTTGATCCGTCTTTGGCGGCACAGGTTTTTTCCTGGTTTGATAGGCTCGCCAGAGACGGCCTGGAAATACTGCTGGGCGATCCCGGGCGCGGCAATCTGGGCGGTCAGCCTCTGGTCAAGCTGTTCTGCTGCATGGCTCCGGCCGACGTGGACATGGACGGCAGCCGCCTGCAGGAAACCACGGTGTATGCGTGGCAAAGGGATGGGCGCAAGCTCTGAAGGGCCGCAGAGACGCACAGATGCTGCGGAGTAGTTTGGTGTGGAACCGCTTAGGGTAATATGCTACATCTAATCGGGTCCCCGGGGTTGATGCTCGTGCAGGTATGAAAAGTTGATGGTTGGCCGCGGATGGACGCAGATGAACACAGATTAACGGCAGGGTTTGCCTTCATCGACGGTTGTCTGCGGCTGCAGGGGTGGAGAGGTCGGGGGGGATCTGCCCCATTATCGAGCAGTCTTTTGACGTATCGGAAAGGAAAATTGCTCATGCCGTATGGAATAGAACAATCCAGAGTCGACAGCGTACTGCTCGACGGAAAGATCAAAATCGCCGTTTATCCTGAAATCATGAAAGAACTGGGATTGCAGCCCGATCAGACGATCGATGAAGAGACGGCGAAAAAGATTGTCGCGGAAAATGAGAAATACTACCTGGCCAAGAACTAGGTTTTTGTTGGCCGCCGATGAACGCAGATGCACACGGATGTGAACAAGAGATCTGCGTTCATCGGCGGCCAAAATCATCCAGGCGCGGGGTGGGTGAGGTACCGCTTTTTGTGCCGCCACCCGCCGCGGCTTCGGAGCTGCCGGCGGCCTCAGTCAAAAAGCCATTTGAACAGGGAAAAGCCGATGGCGTCGGGATTGTTGATGATGGGGTTGCGGCTGGATTCGGTTACGGCGATGGTATCCGCCTGCCCGTAGAAGTTCCTGGAGGCGGTGATGCGGTAGCTTGTGCTGCCGACCGATGTAATTTCCACGGTGTAGTTGTTTGGCGTGGAATAGGTATCTTCGCTGCAGTCGTTGCCGAAGGTGGGCAGGCAACCGATGGTTCCGGCATAGCGGTTGTTTTCGGCGAAGAACAGCTCCTGGTCCATCCTGCCGCGCATGAGCGCTTCGACCGCTTCCGACTGAATCGCGCGGTTCCTGTAATTGACGTAGGACGGTACGGCCACTGCAGCCAGTATGGCTACGACGGCAACCACGATCATCATCTCGATGAGGGTAAATCCCGATTCGTTGATCCTCCTGCTCCTCATGATCTGGTCCCCTCGATTAAGAGTTATGCCTGTTAAGGCAAGAAACATGCATTTCTATGCCGGCAGTCACCGATGGGTTTCGTCACGCTTGGGCGCGACTCTGCCCATCCTACATCAACGTGGTTACGGCCGGTGCCGCGATGCCGTAGGATGGGTAGAGCGAAGCGAAACCCATCAGCAACGCCTGCAAACAATGAAAAATCTAATGCTTAACCTCTATATCTCTGCCGGGTACAACTCGCCATGAAAGAAGCTCCCCCTCGGCATTGACCGTGTCCGCCATGCACGACCTGTTGCGTGGAAGGGTGCTGTGCCTGTCCTTGCCAACTTTTGGGAAAAGAGCAGGTACATATCCTTAACCGATATACCACTGACGGGCAGCCTGCTAGAGATTATCCCGCCAAGACAGGGTCGTTACCACAGTTGAGAGCTGGTTCGCATTCTCTATCGCTGTGCTGCTGTATTTGATGCTTGGATTTCCACTCAAATCAATTGTGGCGGGCTCGGTACCCGCCACAATGAGCGTTCCAAACAAGTCCGGTGTTCCGCTTGCCCAGCTGATCTCAGCGTCCTCATCATCGCTGTTGGATAGAACAATGATCACCCCTTCAAAGTGGAAATTCCCGGTGAAATGCACTCCATCGGTCACGATCAGAATTCCGGCGCCGTCCAGGGACCCAGAGAAGGTGACTTTTTCGCTTATGTAGGTTACCTGAGGCTCATCCCGCGTACCAAGTGCACTTTTCCCCTTGGCATCAGCAGCGCTATAGGTGACCGTATTCTCCATTGTCATGAGCCGATTTGCGAGGTCGATCCAGTATTGATTGTCATATTTGGGAATTCCAACGACAATACTGTCATCGCAATATTCCTCTGTACATCCGTTACCATCGATGTTGTTCTTTTTATTGTCCT
>FWPV01005542.1_pt1 | contig 22933 bp, 26 predicted proteins | sample 2228371 | NCBI WGS metagenome assembly FWPV01 (sample SAMEA103939776, study PRJEB20133) | metagenome | reverse complement strand
CATCAGGCTGCCGCTCGGCGACGCCGCGCCACTCGTTGCCGAATTCATCCCTCAGGTGGATGTAGTCCCCGTCTCCCGGTCCCGCGACAACCCGGTTGGAGCTGTCGTGGAAGTGGAGAAATCCGCTCTTAACGCCCGAGTTGGCTCGCCTCCGCCGATAAATCATAGCCCAGTGTAATTATCGGCCCAAACCGGCGCGGCTGCCATCAGGTTTTTTCCTTAGGCGCCCCGCGCCGGCCGCTCCGCCCTGCGAGGAGGTGCGGCGGGCGGCGCGGTTCGGCTACTTTGGGAAACGTCGGCCATGAGAGCGGTGATTCAACGGGTTTCGAGCGCCAGCGTGACGGTGGATGGGACAACCGTCGGAAAAATCGGTCCAGGGCTGCTGGTGCTGCTCGGCGTCGCCAAAGGCGACACGGAGCAGGACGCTGCGATGCTGGCTCGGAAGATTGCCGAACTGCGGGTGTTCCAGGATGACGCAGGGAAGATGAACCTGAGCGTCAAAGACACGGGGGGCGCGCTGCTGGTGGTCTCGCAGTTCACGCTGTATGGCGACACGCGCAAGGGGCGGCGGCCGAGCTTCGATCTGGCGGCGCCGCCGGAGGAGGCGCGGCGGCTGTACGAGAAATTCGTGGAAGCGGCGCGGGCCGAGGGCGTGCCGGTGGAGACGGGGGTCTTTCAGGCGATGATGTCGGTGAGCCTGGTCAACGAGGGGCCGGTGACGTTTCTGGTGGAGAGCCGAGATCCCAGTCGAAGCGGCGGATGATGCCGTCGATGGGGCCGTCGGCCACGATGCGGCCGTGATCGAAGAAGACGGCGCGCGGGCAGAGGGCGCGGGCGAAGGCGGCGTCGTGGGTGACGACGAGTTTGGCCTGGGGCAGACCTCTGAGCAGTTCGAGCAGAGAGCGGCGGGCGGGGGGATCGAGGTGCGTGGTGGGCTCGTCGAGAATCAGCACTTCCGGCTCGACGGCGAGAATGCCTGCCAGAGCCACGCGCTGCTTCTCGCCGCTGCTCAGGTGGTAGGGGGCGCGGCCGAGATCTTCCCCGATGCCGACCAGGGCCAGAGCGCGGCGGGCGCGACGTTCGGCTTCTTCACGCGAGAGTCCCGCCTGCAGGGGGCCGAAAGCGGCGTCGTCGAGAATGGTGGGGCGGAAGAGCTGGTCTTCGGGATCCTGGAAGAGGAAGCCGATCTTGCGGCGGATGACCTTCAGGTGCGGGGGATCGAGGGGCAGGTCGCAGACGCGGAGATGGCCTTCGCCGCGCAGGATGCCATTCAGATGCAGCAGGAACGTCGTCTTGCCGGAGCCGTTGCGGCCAAACACGGCGACGTTTTCGCCGCGGTGCAGCTGGAAATCGACCCCGCGGAGGATCTCGCGGCCAGGCTGATACGAAAAGCGCAGCCCGCGGGCGTGGACGATGCAGCTCATCGCAGCCCTCCGCCGCCGCGCGCCAGCTGGGCGCGGTGGACGCGCACGGCGCGCTGGTAGGATGCGGCGAACAGGACGGCGAGGCTGGCCGCCGACACTTCAAAGGAGCGATCCGCGCCGCGGGCTGCGGCAGCCGTGCGCATGCGCCATGCCTGTTCGCTCAACACGCCCAGGTAGCGCCAGATGAAGTGCATCACTTCCAGGATCAGCCGCGGAGCGCCGAACCGCGCGGCCGCGGCCAGGACTTCCTCAAGGGGCGTGACGGCCATCAGGAGCGCCGCCCACAGCGCAGAGACATAGGGTTTCCAGAGCAGCAGCAGAGCGCGCGCAGCGTCGCCCGCGTGCCAGCTCATCAGGGCGAACACGATCGAGAAGGGAAGCACGGCGGCGGCGCGCCAGGCGATCGAGTGTGCAGGCAGGCGCGCGGAGATCGCAAGCAGGATAGCGAAAGGAGCGGCGATCCAGGCTTCCGCGCGGAGCGACGTAAACAGGATGGCGGCCAGTGTTGCGGCCAGCTTCCAGCGCGGATCCAGACGGTGCAGCCACGAGCTTCCGCGGCTCCACTCGTCGAACACGAAATGCCGGGGCCCTATGCGCTGCGCCACCGCGAGATCCATCTTCCCGCCGCCCAGCAGACGGCGGCGGTCACAGCCAGTCCGAGCAGTCCCGCGCCGGCCTTCTGGAGCCAGTCCGAGGGGAGCCACTTCGCTTCATAGTCCGGCATGGGGGAGGCAAGCACGGCGCGCTCCCGTTCCGTGATGCCGATGGCCTCGGCGAGATGTTCCAGCCCGTCGGGCAGCGAGGAGGCGACGAGGAAGCCTGCCGCGGCGAGAACGAGGCTGGCCAGAAGGAGGCCCGACAGCGCGCGGCGCGGGGCGCCGTGGGCGCGCTCGAGCAGGCCGGGCTGCACGGACTCGAGCGCAGCCACGACGGCGGCCGTGATTGCGCCCTCCAGAAGAGCCGTCAGCCCGAAGATGCCCAGCGCCACCGCCAACGCCGGGGGCGGAATCCGGATGCCGGACAGCGCCAGCTCCGCCAGGGCGAGACAGGCGGCCACGAAGGCGCTCAGCGCGCCCGCGGCGAAAGCGGCCGTGCGGCGGCGGCGCAGGCTTCCAAACGCCTGCCAGGCCCAGCCTCCCGCGGCCACGCCCGCAAGAGCCATGTTGAACACGTTGGCGCCCAGCGCGAGCACGCCGCCGTCCTGAAACAGCAGCGCCTGGATGGCGAGGATCGCCGTCATGACGACCACTGCGGGCGCAGTTCCGAGCGTGATGGCCAGAAGCGCGCCGCCGAGGAGATGCCCGCTGGCGCCCGCAGCCACGGGGAAGTTGATCATCTGCGCGGCGAAGACGAACGCGCCGGCCATGCCCATCAGGGGCACGCGGGACTCTTCCAGCGACTGCGACGCCCTGCGCGCCGCGGCGCCCGCGCCGGCGAGGCTCGCCGCGCCGAGAACGCCCAACACCGCCGGCGACAGATACCCGTCGGGGATGTGCATGACGCCACCACAGTAGCAAACCGCGGAGGAGTGTGCTACCCACGCCCGCCACGCTACGATGGAGATCTGACGCATGGCCGAGCGCGACACCGCCATTCTGCTGATCCGCTGTCCGGACGCCCGGGGCCTGGTGGCGGGCGTGTCCGGATTTCTTTACGAACACGGCGCGAACATCCTGTCCACGGACGAGCACCGCGACGACGAGTCGGGGCAGTTTCTGATGCGGGTCGAGTGGGACCTGGAGGGGTTCGGGCTGGGGCGCGAGGAGTTCGCGCGGGCGTTCGATGGCGCGGTGGCGCGGCGGTTCGGCATGCAGTGGCGGGTGGCGTATTCGCGCGAGAGGATGCGCGTGGCGCTGTTCGTCTCGAAGTATCTTCACTGCCTGAGCGATCTGCTGCACCGGCACCGTGAAGGCGAGCTGCGGGCGGACATCCGCATGGTGGTCAGCAACCACGAGGATGCGGCGGGGATCGCGGGATTCTACGGGGTTCCGTTCCACCACGTGCCGGTCGCGCCGGAGTCGAAGCGGGACGCCGAGCGGAGGCAGCTGGAGCTGCTGGAAGCGGAACGGATCGACCTGGTGGTGCTGGCGCGCTACATGCAGGTGCTGTCGCCGGAGTTTGTGGAGCGCTACCCGGCGCGGATCATCAACGTGCATCACTCGTTCCTGCCGGCGTTCAGCGGGGCGAGGCCGTATCATGCGGCGTTCGAGCGAGGGGTGAAGCTGATCGGCGCGACGGCGCATTACGTGACGGACGTGCTCGACGACGGGCCGATCATCGAGCAGGAGGTGGTGCGGGTGTCGCACCGGGACCAGCTGGCGGACATGATCGAGAAAGGCCGCGACGCGGAGCGGCTGGCGCTGGCGCGGGCGGTGCGGTGGCATCTCGAGCACCGGGTTCTTCTGGACGGGCGCAGGACCGTGGTGTTTGTGTGAGGGAGAGGCGGCGGTGATTCTGGGCACCGGCATCGATCTGGCGGAAGTGGCGCGGATCCGCGAGGCTGTGGAGAGATACGGGACGCGTTTTCTGGAGCGGGTGTTCACGCCCGGCGAGATCGCCTATGTCGAGACCAAGGCGAACCGCTTCGAGCGCTATGCCGCGCGCTTCGCGGCCAAAGAAGCCGGGATGAAGGCGATCGGGACGGGCTGGAGGGGCGGCGTGCGGTGGCAGGATTTCGAAGTGAGGAACCGGCGTTCGGGGCGGCCGGAGCTTCTGCTGCACGGGGTGGCGGCGGAGGTGGCGCGGCGGATGGGCGTCGAGCGGATCCACCTGTCGCTGACGCATACGGAGACCGTGGCTCAGGCGTTCGTGATCCTGGAGGGGGAAGGCGGATAGGGCGCGCTCAGCGGGGCTGGCGGGCCTCTTCGGGCTGGACGGGGGCGGGCTCGGCCGGGATTTTGTCCATCTCGCGCGTCACTTCCCAGACGTGCCACATGCGGTGGATGACGGTGAGGTTGCCGAGGACGGCGATCACCCACAGCACGGCGGCCATGCGGTCGAAGAGCGCTCCGATGATGAGGAGCACGATGCGCTCGGGCCGCTCGAGGAAGCCGACCTTGCACGAGGGGATGACGTTTTCGGCGCGTGCGCGCGTGTAGCTGATCATCACCGAGGCGGTCATGACGACGGCCGTCAGGACCACATAGAAATTCCGGTTGATGTTGGCGTAGTACACGAGCAGGCCCATGAGAAGGGCGAGGTCGGAATAGCGGTCGACGACGGAATCGAAGAAAGCGCCGAAGCGGGTGACCTGGCGCGTCTCGCGCGCGACGCGGCCGTCGACCATATCGAAGAGCCCGGCGCCGATGATCACCAGGCCGGCATGGAAGAAGCGGCCCTGAGCCAGCAGCCAGGCGGCGCCGATGTTGATGAGGAGCCCGATGAAGGTGAGGACGTTGGGGTGGATGCGCGACAGGGCCAGGGCGCGGACGATCCAGAACAGGATCTTGCCGGCCCCGACGCCGATGGCACGCGTGAACGTCATGGTCTCGACCAGACCAGTCTAGCTGGCCGCGTCGTGGATGGTGGTGAGCTGGAGGATCTCGAGCCGCCGGGTGCCGCCCGGGCTGGGGATGGTGACTTCATCGCCCACCTTCTTGCCCACTAGCCCGCGGCCGATGGGGGAAGTGGTGGAAATGAGCCCCTTGGCCGCGTCGGCCTCTTCGCTGACCACCAGCTTGTAGGTCAACTCTTCGTTCCTGTCGAGATCGAGCACGACGACGGTGGAGCCGAGGCCCACGCGGTCGCGCGGAATCCGTGACAGGTCGATCATGGAGAACTCGGCAAGGCGCTTCTTCAGCTGCGCCAGGCGCGCATCGACGAACCGCTGGCGTTCCTTGGCCGCATGGAATTCGGCGTTTTCGCGGAGGTCGCCGTGCGCGCGGGCCTTCAGGATCTCCTTGGGCAGCTGGGTGCGCAACTCGTATTCAAGCGCGGCGATCTCTTCTTGCAGCTTCTTCTTGATGTCTTCCATCGGAAAAAAGAGGTGCGGCCCCACCGACAATTATAAACGAGTCTTCCCTGCGGTCCGGCCGGGGGCTTGCGCTTTTCCGCGGGATCGGAGAAGATCCCATGTATATCCCCGGCCGCCCGGGGCGCTTTACGGCCGGCCGGGGCGGCAGTAGAATGACAACCGGAAAGCGGCGGCATGAGGGAGAAGCGGCGGATTTTTTCTTCTCTTCAGGCGGCAGGCGCTCTGGCGGCGCTGCTGGCTGTCTCCGCACCGCGGGTGTGCGGGCAGATCCTGATTGAGGCGGATCCCGGCAGGGCGCTGAGCGGAACCGATCTGGCGGTGCTGGAAGCCCGCGAACCGCGCGACGACCTGCCCTGCCGTCTGACCCCGCTGAAGCCGGCTGTCGGATTCGACCTGAAATTCCACGCCGGATATGAAGTCTCCCTGCCCATGAGGGAGCTGGCCGGACTGGAGAACACGCTGACGGTCATCTTCCGCGTGACCCCGGAAGGAGCGCCGGACCGGGCGAAATACTTCTCGCAGAAGATCCGCGTGCCGTCGATCGAGGCGGACGCGAAAGGCGACGCCTACCTGCAGGGCGCGTTCGATCTGGGCGAGGGCGTTTATCAGGTGGACTGGCTGATGAGGGACCGCGCCGAAAGAGTATGCGCCAGCTTCTGGCGCGCCGAAGCGGTGCTGTCGGCCAAAGAGAAGGATCTGGCCCTTGCTCTGCCCCCCGGCACGGCGGCGCCCGCCGATGAAGACGAGTTCGCCGACGAACAGCCCGGGGAGAAAGACTACAGCAGCTCTCCTCTGTCGGTGAAGGTGCTGGTGAATTTCGCCCCGCAGAACAGCGGCGCGGCGATGCTGCAGCGGGCCGATACAGCCGCTCTGGTGTCGATCCTGCGGACCATCCACCGCGATCCGCGCATTGCGAGGTTTTCGGTTGTCGCCTTCAATCTGCAGGAGCAGCGCATCCTGTACAGGCAGGAGTTCAGCGACCGCATCGATTTCCAGGCGATCGGCGAGGCGCTGAAAGGGCTGCAGCTGGGCCGCGTCGACCTGGCGCGCCTCCAGAACCGCAACAGCGATGCCGAGTTTCTGGGCGCGCTGATCCAGAACGAGTTCAAAGTGCAGGACGGATCGCCCGCGCCGGACGGGCTGATCATCGCCGGGCCCAAGGTGATGCTGCCCTCCGGCGTGCCTGCTGACGCCCTGCGCGAAGTGGGCGAAACGGAATACCCGGTCTTTTATCTCAACTACAACCTGACGCCGCAGCTGAACCCGTGGCGGGATTCCATCAGCCAGGCCGTGCGGTATTTCAAGGGCACCGAGTTCACGATCAGCCGCCCGAGGGAGCTCTGGTCGGCCGTGACAGAGGTGGTGGCGCGGATCGTAAAATGGAAATCAGGGAGGCGGCCGGCCGATGCTTCCATCAGGGGTTCTCACCTGGTTCCGCCGCAGTAACGCGATTCTGCTGGCGTGCGCGCTGTCAGCGGGTGCAGCCGCAGGCCAGACCAAACAGGGCATCCAGGCGCAGAAGCTGGCGCCGTACGTCAGTTCGCCCCAGCCCATCGTTGTCAAGATGCTCGAAATCGCGGGTCTGAAGAGCGGCGAAACGCTGTTCGACCTCGGGTGCGGCGACGGGCGCATCGTGGCCACCGCAGCCAAGGAGTTCGGCGCGAAAGCCGTGGGCGTCGAACTGAGTCCGGCTCTGGCGAAGCGCGCCAAAGAGGCGGTGGAGAGCCTGGGGCTGCAGCAGCAGGTGAAGATCATCGAAGGCGACATGATGGCCGTGGACCTGTCCGGCGCCGATGTCGTGGCCCTGTATCTTCTGACCGAGGCGAACGAGCAGCTGCGGCCCAAGCTGGAGAAAGAGCTGAAGCCGGGCGCCCGTGTCGTGTCGCTGGAGTTCCGCATCAAGGGCTGGAAGCCCGCGCGCGTGGAGAAGGTGGAAGCGCACCGGCATCCCTACACGATTTACCTTTACCAGTGGCCGCAGAAATAGGCGGAATCCGCGGCACGATATCCTCGTAACATGACGGCACGAATTGCCGGGTTCGTGTGCCTGGCGGCGCTGGCCGCCGCGCAGACGGGACTCAAGCCCGGCCGGAAATACACCACCGTGGAGCGGCTGTCGCCGGAGCGCCTGGCGGCCGTGCAGGAGGCGCGGCAGAAGCTGGCGGCGCAGCGGAAGACGCCCGAGCCCGTGGGCGTGTACGAGGATTTTCCCGCCGTGATCCATGTGCACGCGGAGGACTCGGCGCACACGATGGGCACGCGCGCAGAGGTTCTGGCGGCAGCGAAGAAGACCGGGATCCGGGCCGTGTTCTTCAGCGATCACGGCGGTCCTCATGCAGCGACGTGGCACGGCGAACGGGACGGCGTGCTGTTCTTTGCCGGCGCCGAGAACGGCTCGAAGCACGAGCTGATCTTTCCCCGCCCCGCGCCTCCGCTGCGCTTCCACTCGCATGTGGAATCCGATCCCGATGCCTCGCCGGAGGGCTGGGACGGCATGGAGATCTACAACCGCCACGCGGATCACGAAGACGACACGGATCTGATCGAGCATCTGAAGGGCGCCGCAGGCGATCCGCGGAAGCTGGAGGAGCTGGCGCGGCTGGCGCGTCAGTATCCGGACGAGATTTACGGCGCGGGGGCCGACTACTGGCCGCAGCTGTTCGAGCGCTGGGACCGCGTGCTCGAATCGCGGTTCTTCACCGGCGTCGGCGCCATCGACGCGCATCAGAACGCGCGGCTGGGCGGCAAGGTGCTGCTGGATCCCTACGAAGTGGCGTTCCGCAACACGGTGACGCACATTCTGGCGCGCGAGCTGACGCACGAGGCGCTGGCGCGCTCGCTGCGCGAAGGGCGCGCCTATGTTTCGCACGACTGGCTGTGCGATCCCCGCGGTTTTGCGTTTCTTGCCATCAATACGCTGGGCGTGTACGAAATGGGCGACACGGTTCCGATGGCGGGATCGACGCGGCTGGTGGCGCGGGCGCCCGTGGCGGCGCGGTGGCGGTTCATCCGCGGGGGAAAGCTGGTGCACGAGGCAACGGGCGACACCGTCACGTGGCAGGCGCAGGAGCCCGGCGCGTACCGCGTGGAGGCGTGGCTTGACATCGACGGCGAGCAGCGTCCGTGGATTTACTCGAACGCCATCCGGCTGGCGCGCCCCGACGCGAGCCTGATGGCCCTGCCATCGCAGCAGCTTGACGCCTCCGTGGAAGCGGTGAACGACATCGAGTACGCACAGGGCGCAGCGGAGGACGCGGAGAAGCACAGGCTGGACGTGTACCGCCCGAAGGGCGCGGCGAGGCGGCCCGTGCTGTTTTTCGTGCATGGCGGCGCGTGGGTGCGCGGCGACCGCAAGCAGTATCCGTTCTTCGGGAATCACTTCGCCAAAGCGGGCTACGTGGTCGTCGTGCCCAGCTACCGGCTGGCGCCGAAGCATCCGCATCCGGCGCAGATCGAAGACGTGGCCGCAGCGTTCGCGTGGACGGTGCGCCACATTGCGGACCATGGCGGCGATCCTGCGCGCATCGTGATTGCCGGGCACTCGGCCGGCGGGCATCTGGTGGCGTTGCTGGCCGCGAATGAGAAGTACCTGCGCGCGCACGGGCTGGACGCGCGGGCGATCCGCGGCGTGATTTCGCTGAGCGGCGTGCCCGATGTGACGGGCGAGGCGGGCGCGCGCGTGTTCGGCAACGATCCGGCGGTGCGGCGCGAGGCGTCGCCGCTGTTCCATGTGCGCGCCGGGCTGCCGCCGCACCTCATCACGTACTGCCAGTGGGACTACCTGACGCTGCCGCAGCAGGCGCGGCGCTTTCACGAGGCGCTCGTGCGGGCGGGCGCGCGCAGCCGGCTCGTGTATGTGGAGCGCGAAAACCACATCTCGGAGATGACCAGCATCATCAGGCCGGGGGACGCCACGGCGGCCGCGATTCTCGAGTTTCTTGGAGCATTGCAGTGACCGAGCCTCTGTTCGACGTGGTCGGAGTGGGCCTGAACGCCACCGACACGATGATCCTGATTCCGCATTTCCCCGCGTACGGCGGCAAGGTGCCTTTCCTCGAAGAAGTGATGAGCCCCGGCGGACAGGTGGCCAGCGCAATGGTCTGCTGCGCGAAGCTCGGACTGCGCGTCAAGTACATCGGCACGATCGGCGACGACGAGCGGGGGCGCATCCAGTGGGAGAGCCTGCAGGGATGCGGCGTGAATCTCGATCATGTGCAGCGGCGCGTGAACACGCCCAACCAGTCCGCCTACATTCTGATCGACCAGAGCACGGGCGAACGCACCGTGTTCTGGCACCGCCCCGAGGCCCTGAAGATCACGCCGGAGCAGATCACGCCCGATCAGATCGCCTGCGCGCGGCTGCTGCACATCGACGGGCATGACACGCCGGCGGTGGCGCACGCGGCGCGCATCGCGCGCCAGCACGGCATTCCGGTGACGGTTGACGTCGACACTATTTACAAGGGTTTCGAAGACGTGCTGCCGAACGTGGACTACCTGATCACGTCCAGCGAGTTTCCCGAACGGTGGACCGGCGAGAGCGACCCGCTGCGCGCGCTGACGCTGATCCAGGAAACATACGGCATGCGGGTGGCGGCGATGACGCTGGGCGCCCATGGCGCACTGGCCCGCGCGGAAGGGCGGTTCCACTATTCGCCGGCATTCGTGGTGAACTGCGTGGACACGACCGGCGCAGGCGATATTTTCCACGGGGCATTCTGTTACGCGGTGCTCGAAGGTTTCGACCTTGACGCTGCGCTGGAATTTTCGAATGCCATGGCGGCGCTGAACTGCACGGCGCTGGGCGCGCGAGGCCGCATCGCCACGCTGGAAGAGGCGCGCGCCCTGATCGCCCGCGGCGAGCGGCGCGTGAAGGCGGAATTCCGCCAGTTCTGGACTGCGGCGCGATGATCCCGATCCACGATTCGCAGAAGAGCCTTTCGCCGCCGCTCGTGACCGTGGCGCTGATCGTCACGAACACGCTCGTCTTCCTGTTCCAGGTGTCGCTCGATCCTTACACGCGGAACGATTTCCTTTTCGCCTTCGGGCTGGTGCCGGAGCGGTTTTCGTGGTTCAACGTGCTCACATCGATGTTCCTGCACGGCGGGTGGATGCATCTGATCGGGAACATGCTGTTCCTGTGGGTGTTTGGCGACAACGTGGAGGACATCCTCGGCCACGGGAAGTTTCTGCTGTTCTATCTGCTGTGCGGCGCGGCGGCGGCGCTGGGCCAGTACGCGATCAATCCGGAATCGCGCATTCCGATGGTGGGCGCGAGCGGCGCCATCGCCGGCGTGATGGGCGCGTATCTGGTGAAGTTCCCGCACTCGCGCATCGTCATGATCGGCTGGTTCCTGTTCGTCTTCACGTTCGAGCTGCCCGCGTATGTCGTCCTGCTGTACTGGTTCGTCGTGCAGCTGTTCAGCGGCATCGGCACGATCGCCGAGGCTGCGGCGCAGCGCGGCGGCGTAGCGTTCATGGCGCACGCGGCCGGATTTCTGGCCGGGCTGGCGCTCATTCATGTCTTCCGGACGCGCGACCGTTACCGGTTGCGCCGCGACCTGGTGTGGTGAATGTTCTATCCGCCTGCTCTTGACCTTGAGAACGTGCAGCCGCTGGACGTGCTGGCCATCGCGGCGCATCCCGATGACATTGAACAGACCTGCGGCGGCGCGCTGCTGAAGATGGCTGCGATGGGCTACCGCACGGGCGCGCTGGATCTGACCGCCGGCGACATGGGCACGCGCGGCACGCCGGAGCGGCGCATTGAGGAATCGAGGGCGGCTGCGCGCATTCTTGGCCTGGCGTTCCGCGAGAATCTCCGCATGCCCGACGCGCGGCTCGAGAACAACATCAGCCTGCGCCTGACGCTGATGGCCGTGGTGCGGCGGCTGAAGCCGCGGGTAGTGATTCTGCCCTATTGGGAGGCGCGGCACCCGGATCATTACTACGCGTCGATCCTCGGCTTTGAAGCTTCGTTTCTGGCGGGCATCCGCAAGCTCGACGATCAGTCCGAGCCGCACCGTCCGTTCAAAGTCGTCTATGCGTCGATGTACGCGAATGTGCCGCCCACGTTCGTCGTGGACATCACGGCGCAGTTCGAGCGGCGGATGGAATCGCTGTTCGCTTACGAATCGCAGTACGGGGAATCACCCGAGGGGGCGGGACTGTTTCCGCGGCGGGAGGAGATCCACGACCGGCTCCGTTCGATCGCGCGCTTCTATGGCAACCTGATCGGGGTCAAGTATGGCGAGCCTTACGTGGTGAAGGAGACCATGCGGGTGGACGATCTGGTCACCATGGGCGTGCGGACATTCTGAAATCGCGGCCAAGAGGAGGGCTGAGACGTCATGGTTCTGAGACATATCGGGCGGCTGGCGGAGTTCGATGCCGACAGGATGCGGAAGGTCCCGCTCGCCGCAGGCGGGCGGATCTACGCGGGGCTGAACTGTTTCCTGCCCGGGCAGGAGCACGCGGCGCACGTGCACACCGATCAGGACAAGCTGTATTACATCGTGGCCGGCAGCGGCGAGGCGCGGGTGGGCGAGGAAACGCACGAAGTCGCGCAGGGAGATCTGATCCTGGCGCCGGCGGGCGTGGAGCACGGACTGAAGAACACGGGGCTCGAGCCGCTGGTGGCGCTGGTCGTGTTCGCGCCTCCGCCGCAGAAGTCATGACCCGCCGCGACGCACTGCTGCTCGCGTGCGCGCGCCTGGCGGCGCAGGATCCGCCGGCGTTCGCGGCAGCCATGCGGGACATTGAGACTTCAGTGGACGGGCTGCTGGGCGCCGCGGCGCTGGAGCTGAAGAGCGGAAAACTGGCGGGCTGGCGCTCGAAAGACCGGTTTCCGCTGCTGGAGATGGTGCAGCTGCCGGTGGCGCTGCACGTGTTCGCGATGATGGAACTCGGCGAGCTGCCCTTCCGCAAGATGGTCTGGATCGAGCCCGGCTCGTACAGCCCGGGAAACAGCCCGCTGCGGGACCGCTATCCGAAGGGGGCGGTGGTCACGGTGGGGCAGCTGCTCGAGGCGGCGGTGCGCGACAACGACGCGAGCGCCTCGGATGTTCTGATGGATCTCGGCGGCGGACCGGAGGCCGTGCAGAAGCGCATGGCGCGCTGGTTTGGCGAGGGGCTGCGCGTGGACCGGCCGCTGGCCGGGCTGGATGCGGCGTTCCGGCTGTCGGCGTCGCGGGAACGGTTCCTGATGGACGAGCGCGACACGTGCACCCCCGAGGCTCTGGTGATGCTGATGTCGGCGGTCGAAGGCGGACAGCTGCTGCACGCGGCAAGCCACGAGCGCCTGCGCGGGTGGCTGCGCGAGACGCCGCACGGAGCGGAGCGCATCCGGCCCGGGATCGGCGATGCGCTGCTCTACCACAAGTCCGGCACGACTTCATTCTGGGACGGCCGGAATGTCGGCATGAGCGTGGCGGGCGTGGCGGAGCTGCCCGGCGGGCGCGGAAAGCTGGCGCTGGCCCTGTTTCTGAAGGGCACGGAGCGCGACCTGACGCAGCGCGAACGCGCGCTGGCCTCCGCGGCGGGCGCGCTCTACCGCTGGTTCGCGGAGATGCCGGAGAAGTAGAATTCGCCTCCGGCGACGATTTCGGCCGGCCCGGCCAGCAGAATCACGCCGCCTTCTTCGCGCAGCGCCAGCGGACCCGCGGGCGTATGCACGGTGGCCCGCGGTCCGACGAGCCCGCGCGCCCGCGCGGCGGCGAAGGCGCCCGTGGAGCCTGTGCCGCTCGACATGGTCACGCCCGCGCCGCGCTCGTAGAAGCGGACTTCGAGATTCGCTTCGTTTTGCACTTTCACGAAGCTGACGTTGGTGCGGTTGGGGAAGCGCGGGTGGCGCTCCAGAGCAGCACCGAGCGCGATCCAGTCTTCCGGGATCTCTTCTGCGAACACGGCGCACTGCGGGTTGCCGGGCCAGACCAGGGTGCAATCGAGCGCACGGCCGTGAATTTCCAGGGTCACGCGCAGTTCTTCGGGCTGAATGCGCGCTTCACCCATGTCCATTTCGAACTCGAAGTGCAGTCCGCGGCGGTCGAGCAGGCGGAGGCGCTTCAGACCGGCGCCGGTGAGAATCTCTACCTCCGGTCCGGCGAGGCCGGCGTCGCAGAGGAACGCGGCCGCGCAGCGCGTGCCGTTGCCGCTGATCTCGGCTTCGCTGCCGTCGGGGTTGAACAGGCGGATGGAGGCGGGCGCGCCCTGCGACGCCGGCCTGACCAGCAGCCAGCCGTCGGCGCCCACGCCCGCGTGGCGGTCGCAGAGGGCGATGGCCGCGCGCGGCCACACGCTCTCCGCGGGGGCTTCATGCGCCCAGGTCAGCAGAAAATCGTTTCTCGCTCCGTGCGCTTTGGTGAAAGGAATCATCTCTGACTACTGCCCGATGCGGCGCCAGATCTCGATGCCCGGCGCGTCTTTCGCTGCAAGAATTCTGACACACTCGTAGCGCCGCGGGCCGAGCTGCAGGCGCGCGGCGGCCCGGCAGGCGCGGTCGCCGGGCGAGCACAGCACCCACTCTTCGCGGAGAAACAGATCCGGCCGCGCCACGGCTGCATGAAACCCGAGCCCGTCCTCCACGTGGAGCGACTCGCGCACCGGGATGCCCGCCTGCCGCAGCACGGCGGTAAGATCGCCGAAACTGAGCAGAATGCCCGAACCAGGCCGGTAGCGCGGGGCCAGATACGCGGCGGCCTCGGCGGCCATGCGGCGGCGGGAGACGGAATTCACCTCGGACTCCTTCCAGCAGATCCACGCCTCCGGCCGCGGCTTCATCAGCCAGGGAGAAACAGCAACAGCCGCAATCGCCAGCGCCGCCCAGGGCCGCCAACGCCGCGGGGCCAGCGCTGCCAGCGCCGCGCAGCCGGCGGCGGCTGCCAGCAGCCACGGGATGCCGTAGCGCGTGTTGTAGTAACTGAACGGCCAGAGGTGCGGCACAATGATGGGCGTGCCCGAAGAGTGCAGGCTCAGGACGTAGAACGCCGGCACGAGCAAAGTGAACACGGCCGCGGCCCAGTAGCGCTTCAACGCCGCCGCCAGCCCCAGAAGGCTCAGCCAGAACAGGGGCGCGCCGCAGCACAGCCGCGCCGCTTCGAGGTAGTACCGCGCCGCCTGGCTCCAGTCGCCATCGCCGGGATAGCGCGCCATGCCGCGGTCCAGCGAGCGCTGATAGATGGCGCGCGCCGACCACTCGCCGCGCCAGAACTCCAGCGGGTCGCCAAAGAAATACCAGTTGTGGGCGAGCCACCACAGCGGTCCCGCGCCCGAGATCAGCGCAAAGACCAGCGCGCTGCGCCAGCGCCGCGAGCCGCCGCGCGCGAGCAGGTATAGTGCGGCGAACGGCAGCACGAACCAAAGCTCGTAGCGCGTGAGCGTTCCTGCCAGCGCGCAGAGCCCCGCCAGGGCGGCGTCCGCCGCGCTCCGGGAATCGTGGAAGCGGGCGAGGAAGTACAGCAGCCCGCACAGGCAGGCGAGCGCCAGCGGCTCGGTCATCGGGACCGACTGCAGGTAGAGCAGGTTGGGATTCAGCGCCAGCGCAGCCGTGCCCGCCAGAGCCGCAGCTGCCGAGCCTGAAAGCCTGCGCAACGCGAGGAAGAGAAACACTCCCGCGAGCGTGAACGCGGCAACAGAGGGGATCACGCCCGCCACGCCGCTCTGCCAGAGGTCATCGCGGCGCGCCAGCGGCGCGGCCAGCAGATGGGGCAGCGGAAGCCAGACCGTGCCGATCTGGTGCGGTCCCGAGGTGCGCGAATCGACGAGGCGCCGGGCGATGTTCAGATGGGCTTCCGCGTCGCCGTAGTAGAGGGTCCAGCCATTGGCGCGCACCCACGCTGCCGCCGAGCCGCCCAGCAGCGCCAGGGCCAGCATCACCGCCAGCGCGGCGGCCAGGCTAGAAAGCCGTGAGCTGGCGGAATTCCTGGTAGCGGCGCTCAATGTCATCCCGTGTGAGCGTGCGGAAGCGGCCGACGCCGAAGTCCTCGCAGCAGAAGCTGCCCATGACGGAGCCGTAGACGACGGCGCGCGCCAGATCCGCGGCGGTCGCGGTCGCCGCCGTGACGCCCCGCTCGGCGAGCGAGCCGATGAAGCCGCCCGCGAAGCAGTCGCCTGCTCCGGTGGGGTCCTTCAGCGTGTCCAGCAGATAGCCGGGCAGGCTGAAGGCGCCGTGCTCGTGGAACAGGGTGGCGCCATACTCGCCGCGCTTGATGACGAGGATTTTCGGCCCGAGGGCGCGTATGGCGGCTGCGGCGCGCTTCAGGTTGCGCTCGCCGCTCAGCAGCCGCGCTTCGCTGTCGTTGATGAGCAGGAAGTCCCAGCCGGCGATGGTGCGCAGCAGCTCGTCGCGCTGCCCTTCGATCCAGAAGTTCATCGTGTCGCCGCCGGCGAGGCGCGCGCCGTTCATCTGCTCGCGCACGCTGCGCTGAAGCGAGGGCTGGATGTTGCCGAGCATCAGGTAGGGCTTCTCGCGGTACGACTCCGGCAGCTGCGGGCGGAAGTCGGCGAAGACGTTGAGTTCAGTGGTCAGCGTCTCGCGGTCGTTCATGTCTTCGCTGTAGACGCCAGCCCAGAAGAAGGTCTTGCCGGGCGCGCGCTGGAGTCCTTCCAGATCGATGCCGCGCGAGGCGAGCAGGTCGGCGTCCTCCTGCGCGAAGTCCTCTCCGACCACCGCCACGATGGAGACGGGCGTGAAGAAGCTGGCCGCCAGAGAGATGTAGGTGCAGGCGCCGCCCAGCATGCGGTCCACCTTGCCGGCAGGCGTGGTGACGCCATCGTAGGCCACGGATCCAACAACAACCAGGGACATTGTTTTCATTGTAGCGGCCGGGCCCGCGGGTCCCGGTGCGGAAAGCCGGCCCCCGTAGAATGAAGGAAGGGCTCATGGAATTCCTTCGCCGCTGGGCGCCCATCGCCATCATTATTCTGATCACGCTGCTTGTGCACCGCGGCCTGTGGCGCGAGCTGTCGGGGATGCCGCAGGTGCGCAGGGATCCGCGGCGGCTCCGCGTCACACGATTCTTTCTTCTGGGCATGTCTGCGTGGATGGCGCTGGCCGTGCCGATGCTGACGGCGCACAGCTTTGCATGGCTGCCGGCGGATTTCATCGCCTGGGCGCTGGCGCTGTCGCTGTTCTGGGTGCTGGCGTCGCTGATCCTGCTGTTCTGGATGAAATCGGTGCGGCCCGCGGCGTTCGATCCGGGGCGGCGGCGGATGCTCGCTCTCGCTCTCCCTGCCGCCGCGGCGCCTCTGGGGGGCGCGGGTTTCGGCATCGTGCTGGCGCGTTACGGGCTTTCCGTCGTCGAGCAGGAGATTTCCATTCCCGGTTTGCCGCGCGATCTGGAAGGGCTGCGGATCGTGCAGCTGACCGACATCCATTACGGCCCGTTTTTCGGCGCGGCGGAGCTGCGGCGCGCCGTGGACATGGCCAACGAGACGCGGGCGCACATCGCCGTGCTGACCGGCGATCTGATTACGCGGGCCGGCGATGATCTGGAAGGCTGCCTGGAGCTGCTGAAACGCCTGCGCGCCGAAGCGGGCGTGTTCGCGTGCCATGGCAATCACGAGAAATACGCGAGGGTGACGGAAAAGGCCACGTGGCTCATGCGCCGCCATGGGATCCTCGCACTGGAGGGCGGATCGGCGCTGCTGCAGTTCGGTTCCGCGCGCCTGAGCCTGAGCGGCACCGAATATTACGGAACCGGGACGGGCATGTTCCCATTCCTTGCGCCGCTCGTGAACCGGAGCGCCTGGAACATCCTGCTGCAACACAACCCGGCGCATTTCCCCGCAGCCGCGCAGGCGGGCTTCGATCTCATGCTGGCCGGCCACACGCACGGAGGCCAGGTGAATCTGCCCGTGCTGAGCGAGAACATCAACGTCGCGCGAGCCTTCACGCAGTACGTCCGCGGTCCGTACGAGCTCGGATCGAGCCGCCTTTACGTTTCCTGCGGCTTGGGCACGGTGGGCGTGCCGGTGCGACTGGGGGCTCCGCCTGAGGTAAGCTTGATCCGACTATGCGCCGGCTGATCCTGAGCGACATCCATTCGAACCAGGACGCGCTGGAAGCCGTGCTGCGGGACGCCGCCGGGCAGTATGACGAGATCGTCTGCTGCGGCGACCTGGTCGGCTACAATGCGTGCCCCAAAGAAGTGGTCGCCTGGGCCATGGAGTCGCTGGCGCAGGTGGTGCGCGGCAACCACGACCGCGTGTGCGCGTTCATCGAAGAGCCCAACGACTTCAACCACTACGCGCTGGAGGCCGCGCGCTGGACGCACGCGCAGCTGAGCCCGCAGCAGCTTGCGTGGCTGCGGAGCCTGCCGGCGGGGCCGCTGGTGCTGGAAGGATACGAGCTGGTGCACGGCTCGCCCTACGACGAGGACGAGTACGTCGTGGACCGCAACGAAGCGCTGGCCATGGAGGAGGCGCTGCACTCGAGCCTCTGCTTCTTCGGCCACACGCATCTGCAGGGCGGCTGGATGTGGACGCGCGGGGGGCTGCTGGATCTGCGCCGGCCGAGGTTCAGCGAGACGGAGGTCGTCTACGAGCTGGAAGAAGACGCCCAGTGGCTGGTGAATCCGGGCTCGGTCGGCCAGCCGCGCGACCGCGACCCGCGCGCGGCGTATGCGCTGTGGGACGTGGAAGGGCGGACGCTGGCCTTCCGGCGGGTCGAATACAACGTCGAGGCGGCGCAGAAACGGATTCTGGATGCGGGGCTGCCGGAGCACCTGGCCATCCGGCTAGCGTTCGGCCGTTGAGTCCCCGGCGGGGCCGAGCGCCTGCCGGAGCTTCCGCGCGGCGGACTTGCCGATGATCCCTGCCAGCTGTTCTTCCGTGGCGGCGCGCACCGCGGCCAGGCTGCCGATCTCTTTGAGGAGCTTTTCGACGGTTTTCGGCCCGATGCCCGGAATCTGCAGCAGCTCGCTTTTCAGCGTGCGCGCGTCGCGCCGCTGGCGGTGGAAGGCGACGGCGAACCGGTGCGCTTCATCGCGGATCATCTGCACGAGGTGCAGCACGGGAGACGTGCGGTCGAGGATCACCGGTTCGTCCTCGCGCCCCAGCACGTAGAGGATCTCTTCGCGCTTGGCGATCGCCGCCAGAGGCTGGTTGAGCGCGCCGATCTCCTCCAGAGCGGCGGCCGCGGCGTGCAGCTGCCCGATGCCGCCGTCCACCAGCACGAGCCCGGGCATCGGCTTGCCCTCTTCTTTCAGCCGGCGGTAGCGGCGCGAAACGGCCTCGTGCATGGAGGCGAAGTCGTCGCTGCCCTCGACGGTGCGGATGATGAACTTGCGGTAACCGGACTTCTTCATCCGCCCGTCTTCCCAGACGACCATGCTGGCCACTTTCTCCGAGCCCTGGATGTGCGAGATGTCAAAGCACTCGATGCGGCGCGGCGGCTCCGGCAGATCGAGCGCCTCTTCGAGCGCCGAGGCGATCTCCTCCGCGCGCGGCCTGCGGACGCGGAAGCGCTGCTCGAAACTCTGCTTCGCATTCGTCTCGACCAGATTCAGCAGGGCTTTCTTCACGCCCCGCATCGGCGTGTGGATGGCCACCTTGCGGCCACGCGTTTCGGCGAGCAGTTCTTCGAGGATTTCGCGGTCTTCCAGCTCGACGGGCAGATGGATCTGCGCCGGGACAGGCTGGCCTTCGCTGTAGATCTGCATCAGCAGGGAAGAGAAAAAGTCCTGCTCGTCGTATTCGTGCAGATCTTCCCAGAACAGCTCGCGGCGGTCGACGACGCGGCCGTTGCGGACATGGAAGATGTTGACGGCGACATGAGGCGGCTCGGCGTGCACGCCGTAGAAATCGGCGTCGTCTCCCGAGGCGGCGGCCATCTTCTGGCGCTCTTCCAGCTCTTCCACCGTGCGGAGCAGGTCGCGCAGCGAGGCGGCGCGCTCGAACTCGAGCGACTCGGAGGCTTCGGCCATGCGCGCGCGCAGGCTGGCGGCGAGCTCGCGGACCCTGCCGTCGAGGAAAGCCCGGACGTCCTTCACGCGCTCCGCGTACGCGGCTTCCGTCACGAGTCCGGGCACGCAGGGGCCGAGGCAGCGGCGGATGTGGTACTCGAGGCAGGGCTGGGCGTGCGGGCGGCTCAGGTCGACGTTGCAGGAAGGGATCTGGAAATGCCTGTGGATGAATTTCACCAGCCGGTGAGCGAGATTTCCGGGGAAATACGGGCCGAAATACTGGCCGTCTTTCCGGATGCGGCGCGTGACGTAGACGCGGGGCCATTTTTCGCTGGTGAGCTTGATGTAGGGATAGGTCTTGTCGTCGCGCAGCAGGACGTTGAAGCGGGGCTTGTGCTGCTTGATCAGAAGGTTCTCGAGCGCGAGAGCCTCCTTTTCGTTATCGAGGAGAATGTGCTCTAGGTCGCAGGCGGCGTGGATCAGCCTGCCGGTTTTCGCCTCGGCGAGGCGCTCGGAGCTGAAGTAGCTGCGGACGCGGGCGCGGAGGTTCTTGGCCTTTCCGACGTACAGGACCTCGCCGTCCGGACCGCGGTAGATGTAGACGCCGGGGCCCTGGGGCAGCTCGGCCGCCTTCTCGCGCAGCTCGTCGATGCGGGACATGGGAGGGACGCCCTATACTTTGATTGTGGCATGCATGCTGCCGGCGCTCGTTCTCGCGGCATTTCTCCTGCCTCAGCCGCCGCCCGCCGCGCCGCCTCCGGCCGAACCTGAAGAAGAAGACGTCACGGCGAAGGAACGCACGTACGAATTCAACCCAATTCAGGCGGAAAACGAGATCCGTGTGGGCCGGTTTTACATGAGGCGCGGCCGCTGGAAAGCCGCGGCGGGGCGATTCGAAGAGGCCACGCGGTGGAATCCGCAATCGGCGGAAGCGTTCCTGCTGCTGGGACAGGCCAGGGAGAAAATGAAGGACCTGGCGGGTGCGAGGGAGGCGTACGAGAAGTTCCTCGAGCTCGCGCCGGATTCGCGGGACTCGGCCAACGTGCGGCGCAGGATCCAGAAATTCCCCGCTCCAGCCGCGGCGAAACCCGGGACACCGTAGGCGCGGTCATGCGGCGGCGCGCCGCCGCATTTCGCGCCGGATCATCTGCACCAGCTTTTTTGCGCCCTCTTCGAACGAGGGGAAGAGATCCACGTAATGCCACTGCCTGCGGATCTCCTCCGGCAGGCGGCAATCGTCCAGACGGACAGGAATCAGGAAGACATCTCCGACGGGGGCCAGCCGGGCGCAGTCGAGCGCGTAACGGAGCTCGCTCTGGAAATTGCCCCGCTTGCGCACGGAGAGGCGCGAAAAGCAGGCGACGAAGAAGTCCGACGTCTCGATGGCGCCCTCGATGGCCCGCGGCCAGTTCTGACCGGGCAGGAGCTTGCGGCGGTCCATCCAGGGCGCGCAACCGGCGCGCTCGAGCAGATCGTAGAGCTGTTCCACCCGCGCCGCGTCTTCGGCGGCATAGGCGAGAAAAACGCGCGGCTTGGAATCCGTTTCAAACAGGAATCCGCCGTTCTGCGCGGGGCGGAACGTGCCCAGGCGCTCGACATGGACGGCGCGGCCCTCGCGGAGGCACTGGCGCAGCAGCCGCGAGAGCTCGCGGACGGAGGCGGTGTCACCGCGGCTCACGGCGGCCTCCGCGTTTCGGCGCCGGCTCGAGCCGCACCTGCCGCCCGCCCTCGGGCACGAGCCTGCCGAGGCCGGGAAGAGACACGGACTCGCCGCGTTTCAGGCGTTTCAGGATCGATTCGACGGCTCTGGCCAGGGCGTCGGCGGCTTCCTCGCCCCTGTCCTGCTGCTTCAGAAGGTCGAGAATTTCAGGCGGTTTCATTCCGCAAACGTCCTAGCACAGGCCTGGCCGGCGCAGGGGCCTCCGTTGCCGGGACGGCCTGCAACTCACTGATGCCTGGGCAGATACGGGGCAGCAATTCTTTTGCTTCTGCTGTGACGGAGCCGTCCTCTACCGCCAGATCTGGTACCAGCGGGTTTTCAGGAAGGGCGCGCGCAGCAGCCCCGGCTCGAGTTCCCTGCCCTCCACGGCGGCGCGCGGGTGCTCCACGAGCAGCAGGTCGACGAACTCAGGCGGGTATGCCGCCAGCAGCTGGAGCCGGACGGCGTCGAGCCGGGGCGGGCGCTTCACGAGGTCGTGCGCGCAGGAGGCGACAAAGTGGGCGAGGCCGCGCTTGAGAAATCCCGCGGCCGTTTTCGCTGCCCTCGAGCCGAACACCCCCATCAGGCTGCCGGCGGACAACTGGATCAGCGCGCCGCTGTTCACCCACCGGGCGAGGGTCCGCGGGCTGCGGCTCAATCCGGGGTGCAGCTCGGGATGGGCGATGACGGGCCGGAGCCCCGCGCCGATCAGCTCCATGAGCAGCCCGCCGATCTCCTGCGCCTCCGCCCCGTCCGGCAGCTCCACGAGCAGATACCGGGCGCCGGCGATGGTGTAGCGCGCCGGCTGGGCCAGAACCTTCCGCACCAGCTCGTCGGTCAGCTCGACCTCGCAGGCGCGGTGGATGCGGATCAGATCGCGGGCCAGGTGCTGGAGCTCCTCCCAGCGCCGGTGCGCCAGAGCCGGATCGAAGGGCCAGGCGCGGCTGGCATGCACGGCCGCGACAATCTCCGCCGTGCCTGCGTGCGCCGCCAGACGAACCATGTCCAGGCTCTGCTCGAGCGTGGCCGGACCGTCGTCCATCCCGTGCAGGATGTGCGCATGCAGGTCGATCACGGATTCCATCATCGCAGACTGCGCGCGCGGCGCCACCGGGCTGGCAGGCAGAGGCCGCGGCAAAACCCGTATCTTGAAAAACGTGACCATGGAGAATCCCCTGTTGACCCTTGCGCATCCGCTGCCCTTCGACCGGGTGCAGCCGGAGCATGTCCAGCCCGGAATCGACGAGCTGATCCGCCGCTCGCGCGCCCGCATCGAGTCGATCGCTTCCGCGCCGGCGCGCTCGTGGAAGGAGACCATGGCCGCGCTGGATGCGGCGACGGACGACCTGGACGTTGCAGTGAGCGTCGTCCGTCATCTGGAAGGCGTCGTCTCGACGCCGGAGCTGCGCGAAGCCTGGAACGCGGCGCAGCCCGCGGTCAGCGCCTTCTACTCGTCCATCCCCCTGCACGAGGGGCTGTGGCGAGCGCTGAACGAGTTTGCGGAAACGGAGGAGGCGCGCCGGCTGGAAGGCGTGCGGGCACGGTTCCTCAAGAAGACGCTCGACAACTTCCGCCGTCATGGCGCGGCGCTGCCGCCGGAGGGGAAGAAGAAGCTCGAGGAGCTGGAGGTGGAGCTTTCCACGGCGACGACAAAGTTCGCCCAGAATATTCTGGACGCTACGGCGGCGTTCGAACATTACATCACGGACGAGGCGGACCTGGCGGGACTTCCGCCCAGCGCCCGCGCGGCGGCGCGCGCCGATGCCGCGGCGCGCGGACGCGACGGGTGGCGCTTCACGCTCCATGCGCCCTCGTATCTGGCGGTGATGACGTATCTGGACGACCGGAGCGTGCGCGAGCGCTTCTGGCGCGCCTACAACCGGCGCGCCGCCGAGGCCAACGCGCCGCTGATCGCGCGCATTCTCGAGCTGCGGCG
>FWPV01004240.1_pt1 | contig 22934 bp, 22 predicted proteins | sample 2228371 | NCBI WGS metagenome assembly FWPV01 (sample SAMEA103939776, study PRJEB20133) | metagenome | reverse complement strand
TCGCGACTTTCATTGAGTCCGGTGTGCAACCGCTCGTGGCAACAGCCTGACCTAGCACTTGCGCAAATTTCCCGAAAGTGTCAGACAGGTCTGCTGGTTTCGCGCCTTTTGCGAAAGTGGCACATCGGGCCGTCCCCATCCGGCCTCAGGCGCCCCCATGAGTGGGGGCGCTGCAAGCTAAAGCTTGCGCCACGGTTGGGAGATGGTTAGTCTGGCTGGGTGTTTTCCAGGCCCATTTGGGCCAGGCGGTAGCGGAGGGCGTTGCGGGTCAGGCCGAGGAGGCGGGCGGCGTGGCTCTTGTTGCCCCCGGCGCGGCGCAGCGCTTCTTGAATGATCATTTGCTCGAACTGATCAAGCGTCATGCCGTCGGGGAGGAAACGGGTTTCCTCGGGAGCGCGGCTCTTGGGCGCGAGATCGAGCTTAATGTCGCCGGGACCCAATTCCTCAGACTGCGAGAGCACGATGCTGCGCTCGATGACGTTCTCCAACTCGCGGACGTTGCCCGGCCAAGAGTAGGTCAAGAGCTTCTCGACCGCTTCAGGCGTCAGACGGCAGGGTTGCCCGCGCACTTCGCGGCCGAGTTTGTCAGCGAAGTGCGCCGCAAGATATGGTATGTCCTCCTTGCGTTCGCGGAGGGGCGGGATGTTGATGGGCACCACGTTCAGGCGGTAATAGAGATCCTCGCGGAAGCGCCCCTGCTCCAGCGCGGCGCGGAGGTCGGCGTTCGTCGCGGCGAGCACGCGGACGTCGATCTGGCGGGTTTTGTTGCTTCCGAGGCGCTCGAACTCCCGTTCCTGAAGCACGCGCAGGAGTTTGACCTGAATGGAGGGTGGCACGTCGCCGATTTCGTCGAGAAAGACCGTGCCGGTGTCGGCCTGTTCGAATTTGCCGGGCTTGCTCGCGGCGGCGCCGGTGAAGGCGCCCTTTTCGTATCCGAACAGCTCGCTTTCCATTAAATTTTCAGGGATGGCGGTGCAGTTGATCTTGACGAACGGGCGGTCCCGGCGGGGAGAGTGGTAGTGAATGGCGCGGGCGATGAGGTCCTTTCCCACGCCGCTTTCCCCGCAAAGCAGGACCGTGGCGCGGGTGGGCGCGACCCGAGCCACCGTAGCGAAGATCTCCTGCATGCGCGCGCTGTGGCCGATAATGTTGCGGAAGTCGTAGCGGCGCCCTAATTCCTCACGCAGTTGCCGGTTCTCATCCCGCAAAGCGCGCACTTCGAGGGCTTTTTCCACCACCGCGCTGAGATGGTCCAGAGAAAAAGGCTTCAGCAGGAAATCGACCGCGCCGGCTTTCATCGCCGCGACGGCGTTTTCGACCGTGCCGAAGGCGGTCATGACGATGACCGGCGTGTGGGCGTTCTGGCGGTGAATGTGCCCGAGGAGTTCCATGCCATCCATGCCGGGAAGGCGCAGGTCGGTGAGCACGAGGTCGGCTTCGCCGGCGCGCAGAACGGCTTCCTCGGCCGTGCGCGCCTGCTCGACCTCATAGCCGCTGGCCTCGAGGTGCAGTTGGATCACCCGGCGCAGCTTGTCTTCATCTTCCACCACCAGGATTCGCCGTGGCATCGCGCTTTTCCCATTATTGGACACTGCGCCCCGCTGCCACGGGGAGGCGGACGACGAACACGCTGCCCTTACCCGGCTCGCTTTCCACGGCGATAGCGCCTCCGTGCTCGCTGACAAGTTTCGAAACGATGGCTAGTCCGAGCCCCACGCCGTCGGGCTTGGTGGTGAAGAAGGGATTGAAGATGCTTTCGCGGTGCTCCGGCGGGATGCCTCCGCCGCGGTCGATGACCGAGATTTCGGCGTCGCCGTCGAGCGGGCGGGTCTTGACGGTCACCGCGCTGCCGGGCGGAGAGGCTTGCACGGCGTTCAACAGCAGGTTGTAGACGATCCGCTCGACGATGGCGGCGTCCATGGGAAAGGGCCGGACGTCGGGGGAATAATTCTTGTAAATCGCCACCGAGGAGTTCGGATAGAGCCGCTCCACTTGAGCCACCGCCCGGTCGATCACTTCCGCCAAATCCGCCTCTTGCAGCCGGAGCGGAGTGGGGCGGGCGAATTCGAGAAAGCGGCTGATCAGGGTATTGGTGCGGTCGACCTCGGATGAGATGAAGCTCGCCATCTCCCGCGCTAAGGCGTTATCTTCGGGCAGGGAGCGGGCGAGCATCTCGGCGGAGCCTTTGATGGTGCCGATGGGGTTGCGCAATTCGTGGGCGAGACCGGCAGTGAGTTGACCGAGGGCGGCGAGGCGCTCGGTCCGCCGGACAGTAGCTTCCGCCTCGCGGAGCTGGCTGGCGGCTTGCTGATAGCGGCGCTCCTCGCGGCGGCTGGCTTCCGCTAGTCCGTATGTCAGGTAACCGACCAGCACAATGAAAGTCAATCGCAGGCAAAGGCGGCGCAGGTCCGCCGGCTCGATGGTGTAAAGCTCCCAGTTGATAAACAGCGCGTAGGACAGATAGGCAGCGCAGGAAAGCAGCGTGATGCCGGTGGCGCCCCAATGGCTGAACGAGGTCGCGCCGGTGACCACCGGGAGCAGGAAGATCAGGTAATACGGGCTGTTCAAGCCGCCGGTAAACCCCACCAGCAGGTAACCGAAAGCCAGCTTGAGAAAGATGGACGCCAGAATCCCCCGCGGCGTGGCGAATGCGGGCAGTTTTGGTTCCAGGATCTGAAGCATGCCGAGCAGGGGGAGAAAGACCCATTCGGCTGGGTTGGGATCGGGGCTGAAGGCGATCATAGCCGCGAACAGCACGATCCAGACCGGGTCTGCCGGAGACAGGAGCCGCGCCCACCGGCCGGCCTTCGACGAGTTGTCCACCAGCCCCATCATAGCGGTTGTTTATGCAACAATGAAGGCTGAACCTTCAGGAGTCATGAATAACCCCAATACGCCGGTACCCCCTCCCGAGGAGACTGTAGCGTCCACCGAAACCTCGTTTGCGGATCTCCTCAGCCAGTTTGAACAAGAGCACGACGCTCCGCGCGGGCAAGCCATATCAGGCGTCGTGATTCAGGTTTCCGATGAGTGGGTCTATGTGGACATCGGCCGCAAGATGGAGGGCGTGCTGCCGGCGGCCAATTTTCGCGATAGCTCCGGCGAGCTGAAGATCCAAAAGGGCGACCAAGCGCTGGTAATGATCACCGGCACAAATGAGGAGGGCTTGTACACGCTTTCGACGATCCGCGTCGAGCGCCCCCGCGATTGGTCGGGCTTGGAGAAGGCTTTCCAGGAAAAGCGCACCATTGGCGGGCGGGTGGTGGAAGTCGTAAAAGGCGGGCTCAAGGTGGACGTGGGCGTGGAGGCTTTCATGCCCGCCTCGCGCAGCGGCGCGAAGGACCAAGCCGCCTTGGAGCAGATGGTGGGGCAAGAGATTCAGTGCCGCATCATCAAGCTGGACACAGCCGAAGAGGATGTGGTGGTGGACCGGCGCGTGGTGCTCGAGGAGGAAGAAGAGGCGGCGCGGCAGCGGGCTTTTGACTCCATCGAAGAGGGCGCGGTTCTTAAGGGCGTAGTGCGCAACGTAACCGACTTTGGCGCGTTCGTGGACTTGGGCGGGGTGGACGGTTTGCTGCATGTGGCTGACATCTCGTGGCAGCGCATCGCGAAGCCCTCGGACGTATTGAAGCCGGGCGACGAAGTGGAGGTCAAAGTCCTGCGCGTCAACCGCGACACACGGAAGATCTCGCTGGGCATGAAGCAGCTTACGCCGGAGCCGTGGACTTTGGCGGCGGAGAAGTTCAAAGTGGGCGACCGGGTGCGCGGCAAGGTGGTCCGGGTGACGGAGTTCGGCGCGTTTGTGGAACTCGAGCCGGGCGTGGAGGGGTTGATTCATGTCTCGGAGATGTCGTGGAGCAAGAAACAGGTGAAGGCTTCCGACATCGTGAAGCCGGGCGAGATGGTGGAAGCCGTGGTTTTGAAGATGGAGCCCGCGGAGAAGCGGATGGCGCTCGGGTTGAAGCAGGCGCTTGGCGATCCGTGGGAAGAGGCAGTCAAGAAATACCCGGTGGGCGCGGTGGTGGAAGCGCCGGTGACGAGTCTTCAGAAATTCGGCGCGTTTGTGGATTTAGGGAACGGGATCGACGGGATGATCCACATCGGCGACATCACGCGCGAGAAGCGGCTGAACCATCCGAACGAGATGCTGACCGCCGGTCAGATGGTCAAGGCGCAGGTGCTCGAGATCGACTCGGCGCGGCGCCGCATCCGGCTGGGGATGAAGCAGCTTGAGCCGACGAGCGTCGATGAGTACATTGCCGAGCACAAGCCCGGCGAGGTGGTCAGCGGGCGCACAGTGGAGGTTTCCGGCAACCGGGTGAAGGTGGAGCTGGGCGAGGGCGTGTACTCCTGGTGCGCTCTGCCCGCCGAAGGTTCGCGTGAGGCAGGCTCGACGGCAGCCGCCGTGGACCTGAGCTCCCTGACGGCGAAGCTCGCCGCGCGGTGGAAGGGCGGCGCTGCGGATTCGTCCAAGGAATCTGTGCGGGCGGGGCAAATTCGGAGCTTCCGCATCGTGTCGCTCGATCCGGCCGAGAAAAAGATTCAGATCGAACTCGCCAACTAACTGAAAACAAATCACATCTCCGTCCTTCGGGGACGGTACCTTTGGCGGCGGCGTCCGTCTAATTCAAGTGGAAGTGCACACCGTGCAAGAGGACGCGGCTCTGGCTACCAACGTACAATCAAGTCTGACCATGGACGAAGCGGCGTTGATCCGAGCCGCGCAGAAAGGCGACGAACTTGCCTTCGAACGCCTGGTGCAGATGCACGACCACGCGGTGCTGCGCTTGGCTTATAACTTGCTGCGCTCCCAAGAGGACGCGGCGGAGGTTTATCAAGAGGCGTTCCTGAGGGTTTACCGCAACCTGGGGCAATTCCGCTTCGATTGTTCTTTCCACACTTGGCTGTACCGCATCGTGACGAACCTGTGCGTAGATTACTTGCGCAAGCGGAAGTCGCGCCGGGAAGAACCGGCGGTGGTGGCGACGGAGAACGGGGAGCGGGACTTGTCAGAGCAGTGGAAGGAAGAGCGGGCGGACGGGGATCCGCAGCGGAGGCTGATGAGCCGGGAGTTGCGGGAGAGGATTGAGCGCGTGCTGGCGGATTTGACTCCGCGGGAGCGCACGGTTTTCGAGTTGCGGCATTTCCATGGGTTGCGGCTGCGCGCCATCGGCGAAGCGCTGGGGGCGAGCGAAGAAGCCGCGAAGAATTGTCTGTTTCGCGCCACGCAAAAGATGCGGGCTGCGCTGGGAGATTTCGTATGAAGTGTGAAGACGCCCGGAAGCAACTGGTATTGTTCCACTACGGGGAATTGAGCTTCGACGAGGAAGAAGCCATCCACGCGCATTTGGAGGCGTGCGAGCCCTGCCGGAAGGAACTGGAAGGGCTGCGCGCGATGTTGGACGCCGTGGATGGGGTGGAAGCGGAGCCGCCGGCGGAACTGCTCGCGCAGTGCCGGAGGGAGCTCAGGTACCGTGTGCGCGACGAGGCGCATTCCTTACCCGCGCGGGGGCTCTTTTGGCGGCGGCTGGCGAGGTGGCTGCCCGCTCCGGGGGCATGGCTGAAGCCGGCAGGCGCGGTGGCGCTGGTGGCGCTCGGATTCTTCGCCGCGCGGTTGACCACCTCCGGCGGGGACGGGGGGCGCTTGGCGCAAACCGAGCCGGTGGCGATGCGGGTGCGTTCGATTGAGCCGGCTGACGGCGGGCGAGTGCGGCTGGTGGTGGAAGAGACGCGGCAGAAGGTCCTCAAAGGGCGCGTGGATGAGAACGCGATTCAGCAGTATCTGATCGCCGCGGCGAAGGATCCGGCGGACCCCGGGTTGAGAGTGGAGTCTGTCGAGCTTTTGAACCGGCGGGGCGATTCGCCGGATGTGCGGAGCGTTCTTTTGGCGGCGCTGCAATACGACCCCAACCCCGGCGTCCGGCTGAAGGCGATCGAGGGGTTGCGCCCCTATGCGGCGGAGCCCGCTACGCGGATGGCGCTGGCGCGCGCCCTGCTGTTTGACGATAACCCGGGCGTCCGCACGCAAGCCATCGATTTGCTGGCGGAGAAGAAATCGGCGGATATCGTGGGCGTGTTTCAGGAAGTCCTGAAGCGGGAGGAAAACAACTACGTCCGCTTGCGGACGCAGAAGGCTCTACGAGAGATGAACGCTTCGGTGGAGACGTTTTGAGACATCGAAGGGGAGCGGCCATGAACCGGATTTGGCTTTTCTGGACATTGGCGGCCGCCGCCTGGGCGCAGTCGCACGGGGCGATTGAGCAGCAGGGCGGCTTCTGGGTTCAGACGGTGACCGGCTCGTTCGGAATCGCTCCGGGGGCGGCGGTAGAAGTGGACACCGCAGGCGGGGTTGTCCTGCGGGGAGGACCGCAGAAGGAGGTCTCATATTCGTTACGCAAGCGGGTGAAGGCGCCGTCGGAGAGCGAAGCCCGGCGCATGCTGGCCTCGGTTTCGCTGAAGGCATGGACGGCGGGCGGCGCAGGGCGGATTCAAGTGCAGTGCCCCGCGCAGCGGCCGCCGCAAGTGGAACTGGAGCTGGCGGTCCCGGCTGCGGTGAGCCGCGCGGCGGTTCGCACGCGATGGGGGAACATTGACGCCGCGGGCATCGACGGGCGGGTCGAGCTGGTGACGGCTGCGGGCGCGGTGAAGGCGGACCGGATCGGCCGGGGCTTGGCTGCCCGGAGCGGCGGCGGAAATATTGAGATCGGCGCGGTGGACGGACCGGTGCAAGCCTTCTCGGGCGGGGGCACGGTTCGTATCGGCAAAGCGCGCGGCGAGACGCGGATCGAAACCGGCGGGGGCGATGTTTGGGTAGGCGAGACGGGAGGCGCTCTGTTTGCGGCGACGGCGGGCGGCAACATATCGGCTGGAACCGTGGGAGGAGGGGTGACGGCGCAAACCGCCGGGGGATCGATCGACATCGGACGGGCGGGCGGACCGGTGGTGGCGCAGACTTCAGGCGGCGCTATTGTGGTGGGATCGGCGCAGGATGTACGCTGCGAATCCACCGCCGGAACGATCCGGCTGCGGGGAGTGTCAGGCGCGCTGCGGGCCAACACGGCGCTCGGCAGCATTGTGGCGGAACTGGCGGCGGCGCGGCTGGCGGATTCGATCCTGTCCACGGCGAGTGGTGACGTTACGGTTTGGATTCCGTCTAACGTTGCGGTGACGGTGAGAGCGCAGAACGAATCCGGCGGCCGGCTGGCGAAAATCGTGTCGGAATTTCCCGAAATCCATATCCGACCGGCGGCGATTCATATGGCGGTGGCGGAAGGAGCCATCAACGGGGGCGGCCCCGTATTGACGGTTTCCACGTCCAACGGCGCTATTTACCTTCGCCGTCAAAAGTGATGGAAACGAGGTTCACGATGAGAAGCAATCGATTCGCATGGTTCCGATGGGCGCTCCCCTGCGTGGGGATGCTGGCAGCGGCGGGCTTGGCGCCCGCGGCGGCGTATGATCCGGAGTGGCATCCGCCGTTCCGGTGGGGGATGTCTCTTGCTCCGGAGGCGGAGCGGCAGATCGAACGCCGGATGGTGGTCATCCAAGGCGGCACGGGCAGCTTTCTGGGCATTGGGGTTCAGGAAATCGACAGCAAGCGAGCCAAGGAGTTGGGGCTGAAAGAGGAGTACGGAGTGGAGATCACCCGCGTCGAGGATAACAGCCCGGCGTCCAAGGCGGGCTTGCAGAAGGGCGATGTGGTGCTGGAGTACAACGGGCAGCGGGTGGAAGGCACGGAGCAGTTCATCCGGCTGGTGCGCGAGACTCCGGTGGGGCGCACCGTGAAACTCCTGGTATTCCGCGGCGGCTCCACGATGACGCTCACCGCGACGACGGAAGCCCGCCGCGGCGCGCGGAGGGGCGAGGACTTCAACTTCCGGTTTGAGATGCCGGAATTCCGGATGCCGGATCTGCCTCGCGCTTACATGGGCTGGCGGAGCGCGGCCATAGGCGTCGAGGCGGAGACGCTGGACTCGCAGTTAGCTGAGTTTTTCGGCGTCAAGGAAGGGGTATTGGTGCGGTCCGTGATTAAGGGCTCGCCGGCGGAGCGGGCGGGCATCAAAGCGGGCGATGTGATTGTCAAGGTGGACGGGAAGAAGGTGGCGTCGCCGCGCGACATCACGTCGGAGTTGCGCTCCAAGCGCGATCAGGAAAGCGTTCCGCTGACGATCGTGCGGGACAAGAAGGAGATGAACGTCAACGTGACGGTGGAAGCGCCGCGTCCCCCGCGTCCGCCCGCGCCGCCTGCGCCTCCGGCACGCCGGGTGATCCGCAACGACAGCATTAAGATGTAAGCGCGGCGGGCGGGCTGAGCGGCGCGTCCGCGGGAGCCGGAGAGCCTTTGGGAATGCGCCGCTCGGCCACGCTGGAGAAGGAAGCTGCAAGAGGGGTCTAGCCATGAGCAGACGGAGAAAGTTCGGAGCGTGGCTGGCGCTGGTCTGTTTGCTGATTTTCGCCGCGGACCGGGTGGTGGGGCCGCAGGCGGGAAGGTTCCTGCACTATTACCGGTCATTGGAGCGGGCGGACGGCAGGCCGAGCGTATGGGAAAGGCTGTTTTACAGTCTGGCGCTCGCGGCGGCGGAGCCATCAGGCGGGGCCGGCGGCCCGAAAACCGGCCCCGCGATTCATCCCTCGATCCCGACCTCTTAGAATCCTATTTCTTGGGGGGAGCGGTCTTTTTTACCGCCGGCGGCGCTTTCTTGGCCGGCGGCACAGCTTTTTTGGCGGGCGGCGCTTGAACCGGCCAACCTTCGATCTTGGAGGGCTCGGTTTCGAACACGAGGTTGAACGGATCCTTGGAGAAGGCGGTGGCGATGCCGGCGAAGGCAATCTCCGTGCCGGGTTCCGCTTTGCCTTTTAGCGGAGTGTCGAGCTTGAGCGTGATCTCAGGCGTGGTGGCGTCTGACATCGCAATCACCAATTCTTTCGGGTTAGCCGCCGGGCGGTGGCTGATGAGCTTGCCTTTGAACTTGGTCACTTCGGGCACGCCGGCGGGCAGTTCGGCGTCTTTGAGGTGGTCGGCGAAGTATTTCTCGCCTTCCGGACCGGCGAGCTCCTTGCGGATGCTCATCCACAGGGCGAGCATGGGGTTGGTCTTCTTAAACTCTTCTTCTTTCTCAATCGCTATTTCCACGGAGCTCTTGATGTGGAATCCTTCCGGCGGCAGCGGGTTCTTGGCCGCCTGTTCCTTCATCTCGTTGAGCCCGCTCGAATCGCCGTGATAGTTGGCATAGACCTTCGAAAGGTAGGCGTCGAGTTGCGTGCGCTGCGCATCGGGGAGGGCGCCCTGTCCGGTGAGCGCGGCGGCGCGGGCAAAGTGGTATAGCGCTGCGGACTGCTTTTCCACCTTGCGCTGAGCCAGAATGACCGTGCCGAGCCAATAGGACACCTGCGCCGCGTTGGGTTCCGCTTTCAAACTATTGATGAAGGCGGCTTCGGCGGCTTCGTTGTTCTTCTTCTGCATATTGACCCAGCCGATGGTGAGGTAACCCTGAGCTTCGACGCCGAGCCGCTGCTTCTTGAACTGCTCGTCGGTCATCTCTTTGGGCTTCTTCTCCGGAGCGAAGGCTGCATTGAGATTCTCGAGCATGGTTTTGGCGGCTTTCTCGCCGTAATCCAAGGCCTCCGGCGAGGTTTGCGTCAGCGTGACCGTCAGCACGCTCACCCAATAAAGGCAAGTCATATCCTTCGGGTCAGCGGACAGCACTTCGTTCTTGCAAAAGTTGAGCAAGTCATTGCCGCGGTTCAACTGCTGGTAGACGGCAATGTAATAGGCGTTACGCTGTTCCTTGAAGTCCGTCTGGGGATACTTGGACTTCCAGGTATTCAGCAATTCCAGGCGCTTATTGGCGTCCTGCGCCTTGACGATGGCGTCGAACAGGTCATATTCGGCGCGGTCTTTCCATTGCTTTTGGGCTGGAGCGGCTTGTCCCCATAGCGTGCTCGAGAGGAGCAGAGCTGCCGCCACCGCTGTCAGAATCATTGTCGTCCTGCGAAACACTTTCGGGCCTCCCAAAGAGAGCTTTTCGTGGTTCCAACTTCGCGGAAACGCGACCGGCGCTGCCTGCCCGGCGGATTCGTTTCCGCTTGCAAATGAGGAGTATAGACGAATCGCTGGAAGCGGCGCAAGCATGTGTCGTCCGGTTAGATGCCTCAAGACCCCAAATTGTTCCCCCGGGTTGCGCGCCGGGAGCCCAGAAACGAGGGATGGGGGCCGGTGTGCTAGAATCCGGTATCTCATGCGTTACGTGGATCTTGGGGTCATTCTGGTCTACCTGGTGGGCATCACCTGGTTCGGGGCTCAGTTTCGCAAGAGCCAGAAGTCGCTTAAGGACTACTTCCTGGGCGGCAAGACGACTCCGTGGTGGGCCATAGCCTTCTCGATCGTTTCGGCGGAAACCAGCACGCTCACGGTGATCGGCACGCCGGCGTTGTCGTTTGGAGGGAATTTCGGCTTTTTGCAAGTGGTGGCGGGTTACCTGCTCGCGCGGATCGTGATATCGATATTCTTCCTGCCGCATTATTTCCGCGGAGAAATGTACACCGCTTATGAATTGATGAAGCTGCGGTTCGGCGAACGGATCCGCAAGTTGACGGCGGGTTCGTTTCTTTTGCTGCGGGCTTTGGCGGAAGGGGTGCGGGTATTCGCCATCTCGATCGTCATATCGATCGTGCTGGGAACCGGCGAGGTGGCGTCGATTCTCCTGATTGTCTGCCTCACGCTGTTTTATACCTTCGAGGGCGGCATGACGGCGGTCATCTGGACCGACGTGGTGCAGATGTTCCTGTACATCGGCGGCGCTATTCTGAGCTTTTTCGTGATCCTCCAGCATGTGCCCGGCGGGTGGAATCACGTCGTCGCAGTGGCTTCGGAAGCCGGAAAGTTCCGGGTGTTCGATTTCGGGTTTGAACTGACGCGGGAGTTTTTCACCAAACCTTACACTTTCTGGGCGGGGGTGATCGGCGGATGCTTTTTGACGACGGCGAGCCACGGCACCGAGCAATTGATGGTGCAGAGGCTCCTGGCGGCGCGCTCGCAGTCCGAGGGGCGGACGGCGCTGCTGGCGAGCTGGGTGGTGATCTTCTTTCAGTTCTCATTGTTTCTGGTGATCGGCGTGTTGTTGTTCGTCTATTACCGGGACTCGCAAATGCCTCTGCCGAGCACGGCGGACAAGATCTATCCGGATTTCATCTGGAAGCACCTGCCCACCGGGGTGGCGGGGCTGGTGATCGCGGCGGTGCTGGCGGCGGCGATGTCGAATCTGAGCGCGGCGCTGAACTCGCTGGCTTCCACGACGATGATGGACTTCTATAAACCGCTCCAAGCAAAGCGGGGGAGAACGCATAGCGAAGCGCATTATCTGAAAGTGGCGCGCTGGTGGACGGTTTTCTGGGGCGTGGTCCTGTTCGGCATCGGGCTGCTGGCGAGGCATTGGGGTTCGGTGCTGGAGGCGGGACTATCCATCGCTTCGATTATCTACGGGTCTTTGTTAGGAGTCTTCTTCCTGGGAATCGGAACGCGAAGGGTGGGTGAAATCCCGGCCATTTGCGGAATGACGGTAGGGCTGATTGTAATGCTGTATGTGAAATTCGCAACGCCGATCGCGTGGACCTGGTATGTCCTGATCGGCACGTCTGTGACGGTGGGCGTGGCGCTCGTAGCCTCGCTGTTCGTCCCGGTGAAGGAGGCGGCTCGTGGCTGAGAGCGCAGCGCGGCCGGGATTGCGGCGGGATCTGGGCACGTGGAGCGCCGTTTCGATCGTGGTCGGAACGGTGATCGGCTCGGGGATTTTTCTGGTGCCTAAGACGATGATCGCCTGGACAGGCTCTCCGGCGATCGTCTTTGCCGTCTGGGTGGCGGGAGGACTGTTGTCATTGTTTGGGGTCTTGACGTATGCGGAGCTTGCGGCGGCGATGCCCGAGGCGGGCGGAGAGTACGTCTACCTGCGGGAAGCTTACGGTCCGTTCTGGGCGTTCGTGTACGGCTGGACCCAAATGTGGGTGGCCAAGAGCGGATCGATCGCCACGCTGGCGACGGGCTTTTTCTATTACCTGGCGAACTTTTACCCGGCGCTCGAGCAAAATATCGGGACAATCCCCATTCCGCTCGGTGACGATGGCGGTCCTCTGGTGATCCGCGCCGGGCAACTGCTGGCGATCGCCGTGATCCTTTTCCTGGCTGGGGTGAACTATTTTGGGGTCAAGATCGGAGGCGGCGTGCAGGTGGCGGTGACCATCGTGAAGGTGGGTTTGATCGCCGCCATCATCGCCATCGGCTTGGGCTCGGGACAGGGGCAAGCATCGCATTTCGGCGGTTCCGTGCCGGCGGTGGGCGGGATAGCGGGCTTTTTCGGCGCTCTGGTGGCGGCGCTATGGGCCTATGATGGCTGGAACAACGTCAGCATGGTTTCAAGCGAGATCCGCGATCCGCAGCGGAACCTTCCGAGGGCGCTGGTGCTGGGCACTCTCATCGTGCTGGTCATCTATCTGTTGACGAACCTGGCGTACTTTTATGTGCTGTCCGCCGCTGAAGTGTCGCGCGCCGACCGGGTGGCGGCTGAGATGATGCGGCGCATTTTGGGTGAAGGCGGGGCGGGGGCGGTGAGCGTGGCGGCGATGATTTCGATTTTTGCGGCGCTGAACGGTTCGTTGCTTTCGGGCGCCCGGGTGCCATACGCCATGGCGGTGGACGGGCTGTTTTTCCGCGCCATCGGCTATGTTCATCCGGAACACCGCACGCCCTCGGTTTCGATCATGGCCATGAGCGCGTGGTCCGCCGTGCTGGTGCTGAGCGGGCGGTTTGATCAGCTTTTCACGTATGTGATTTCTGGAAGCTGGATTCTGTACGGCATGGCGACGGCGTCGGTGATTGTGCTGCGGCGCAAGCGTCCGGAAATGGCGCGCCCGTACCGCACATTAGGCTACCCGGTGATACCCGTGCTTTTTGTTTTGGCGGCGGGCTGTATATTGGTTTCCACTTTGCGAAATTCGCCGCGCGAATCGCTCATGGGGCTGGCGATTATCGGCGCGGGAGTCCCGTTTTACTTTTACTGGAAGAAGCGGCTCCGGGCATAGGCGCGGCGGGACCTGGAAAGCGGCCGGACCGGGGCCTGGAAGGCGAAATTTCCCATCGATTGCAAAATCTGTTCTGAAAACAGAACAAAGGGCTTGAAATCTCCCTCCAGATGGGTTACAAATGCAGTGAGTGGCTCAGATGCCAACCAGGCAGTCTGTTCCACTTCCGGAACTGAGATCCGGAAAAGCAGCCCTTGGGGGTAACATGGACGTTATTAAAATCCTGCAAGAGCTCAGGCAGGAACGCGAACAATTAGAAGAAGCTATTCTGAGCTTGGAGCGGCTCGCAAGGGGCCGCGGGCGCCGTCGCGGCCGCCCGCCGGCTTGGCTGGCGGCGATGAAAAAGCGCGGGCGACCGCCCGGCAGCAAGAACAAGACGCCGGCCGCGAAAGCCGCCGCGGCGTGAGGTCGCCGCCCTTCACTTGTAAAGAAGGTATCTGGCGCGGCGCTCGAGGAAGGATCGCAGGCTATCCTGCTGGGCTTGCTCGATAGCCCGGGGGTCTTGGCCCTTCTCCAGCGCCGAGATGGTGGCGCGGTTGCCGATGAGCCGCTCGGAAGCCTTCCACGGGTACTTGCCTGGATAGAGTTTTTCGAGCGCCGCGCCGAGTTCCATCCCGAAGCGGACAGAGGGGAACGCTTCGCGGTCGGTGATGACGAAGCGGACGCCTTGGATGAGTCGCCCGGCGAAGTGGGAGCCGGCGGGCTGAAACTGGGTTGGGTAGACCCGGACGCCGGGAATGAGCCGCGCATTGAGATAGGCGGCTAATTCCTGTCCCTGGATCCAATCCGCCCCGATCTGCTCGAAGGGGGAATCTGTGCCCCGTCCCACGGAGTAGTTGCGGGCGCCTTCGAGCATGGCCACTCCAGGATAGAGGAGAGCCGCGTTCAGGCTGCGCATGTTGGGGGAGGGGTCGATCCACGTCAACCCCGTGGCGTCGAACCAATCGCCGCGCTGCCAGTCTTTCATAGCGACCACCTCGAGCTGCGCGCCGATCTTGTGTTCGGCGTTGGCCATGCGGGCGATTTCCCCGGCTGTCATGCCGTGGCGCAGCGGGACGTTGATGCAGCCCACAAAGGACTTCAGGTCTTCATCCAGCATGGGTCCCTCGACGTGGACGCCGTTGATGGGATTGGGACGGTCGAGGACCATCACGGGGATGCGGCGGCGCGCGGCTTCCTCCATGGCGTAGATCAGGGTGCAGATGTAGGTATAAAACCGCGCCCCGATGTCCTGGATGTCAAAGACCAGGATGTCGACCGATTTCAGCATTTCCTCCGAGGGGCGCCGGTCCTTGCCGGAATATAGGCTCCAGATGGGGATGCCGGTCTTCTCGTCCTTGGAGTGGCCGATATTCTCGTGGTCCAACTTGCCTGCCAGCCCGTGTTCCGGAGAAAAGAGCGCCGTAACCTTGACGCCCGCTTCGAGCATCAGGTCGAGGTTTCTTCGTCCTTCGCGGCTCACTCCGGTATGGTTGGTGATCAATCCTACGCGCCGGTTTTTCAGGGCGGCGAAGCCGTTCGCCGCGAGCACGTCCAAGCCGGTCAGCGTCTTGCCGTTTCGCGCCACGGCGCGGCGCACGCCCGCCACTGTTTCGTTGTAGCCGGTGAGGGTGACGCCGCGAGCCTCCATCCCGAGGGAAGCGGCGACGATGGTGGCAACTTTCCCGCGCAGCGGCGTGATGGCGGGGCGGCGGCGCGGATGGACGCTATTGGCGAGCAGAATGACGTAGCTATGCGTCACCGGGTCGATCCACATCGATGTGCCGGTGAAGCCCGTGTGGCCGAACGATCCGATGGGGTAGAGGTCGCCGCGGTTTCCGGAGTACGGCGAGTCGATATCCCAGCCCAAGCCGCGGAGGATGGGCTGCCATGGGGGGCTTTGCGGCTCGGTGCACTTGCGCACGGAGAAAGGGCTCAAGACGCGGACGCCGTCGAGTTCGCCTTGCCGCAGCATCATCCGGGCGAAGCGCGAGAGGTCCTTCGCTGTGGTGAACAAACCGGCATGACCCGCTACGCCTCCCATGAAGCGGGTCGTTTCGTCGTGCACCACTCCCCGGAGGATCACTCCGTTCACCCTCTCGGTAGGGGCGATGCGCGGGCGGAGGGACGCCGGCGGGCCAAACATGGTCTCATTCATCTTGAGCGGGCGGAAAATCTTTTCGCGGGCGTACTCCGGCAACGGTTTACCGCTCACCCGGCGGACGATTTCGCCAAGCAGGATGAAATTGATGTCGCTGTAGATGAAGCGCACGCCCGGCTCGGCTACGGGTTTATCGACGACCGCCTTTTGAATGCCTGTTTCATAACCGCTCCAGGCGGGTTTCAAATCGAGGTCCGGACGCAGACCGGAAAAGTGGCTCAGCAGGTGGCGCACGGTGATGGGGCTCTTGCCGCCTTGGAATTCCTTAATATAGGCGGTGACGGGATCATTCAGCCGGACTTTGCCCTCCTCCATCAGCTTCATGATGGAAGCGGTAGTCGCCACCACTTTTGTCAAAGAGGCTGCGTCGAAGATGGTGTCGAGGGTCATCGCCTCCGGCTTCGGAACCAGAGCCCGGTTGCCGTAAGCCTTGTAGTGCAGGATCTTGTCGTGCTGTCCTACGAGCAGCACGGCTCCGGGTATCTGATCTTCGGCGATCGCCGTCTTGATGGCGGCGTCAAGGGCTTCCGAGGCGGAATACGTTTGTGCGCCGAATAGGGCGGCTGAGGCGAAGGCAAATGCGAGGATCTTCATAGGAGACGTTGGGCGATGGATTCCAGCTTTTCGGCCAGAGCGAAATCTTTTTCGGTGATTCCGCCGGCGTCGTGCGTTGTGAGATCCACCGTCACCCGATTGTACACGTTGAACCATTCCGGATGATGGTTCATGGCCTCGATGGCGGCCGCGGCGGCGGCCATGAATCCGAAAGCGTGGACGAAGTCGGGAAATACATATTCGCGGTGAAGCTTGTTCCCCGCCAAGGTCCAGCCAGACAATGCTTGCAGCCTTTGCAGAATTTCCTGCTGGTCCATTTTTCCTCCTTGAGATTTCAGGCGCGCCCGTAAATGGGGATAAGCGCGCCGTTGACATCGGCGGCGTCCGGTCCGGCGAGCCAGACGATCAGGCTCGCGATGGCCTCAGGCGGAACGCCTTTAACGGGGTCGATGAAGCTCGGCAGCACGGCGTTGGCGGTGATGCCGGAGCCTTTGACCTCGGCGGCGATGCACTCGATGAGCGCATGGAGCGCGGCTTTCGACACGGAGTAAGCCGCCAAGCCACCGGCAGGCGCCGCGCCGCTGCGGGACCCCACGGCGATGATGCGGCCGCGGCCCTGCGCCTTCATATGGCGCAATCCAGCTCGCAGAACGTAAAAAGCGGCGTTCAAATTCAGGTCCAACATGTTGCGCCATACGGCGTCGGAGGTCTGATCCACTGTGCCGCCGGCGGCGAAGCCGCCGAGCGCGTGCACCAGGACTTCAATGGGTCCTGCGGCGGCGGCTTGGGCGACCACGCGGGCGGCGCCCTCCGGGTCAGCCAAATCCGCCGCGATCGGAATGACCCGCTCGCGCGGCGGCGGCGCATGGCGCCCGACAGCGGCGACTCTAGCGCCCGTTTGAAGAAAAGCCTCGACCACAGCAGGCCCCAGGTTGCCGGTGGCCCCCGTCACCACCACTAGCCTCGACTCAGCATCCATAAACCTAGGTTACCCTGAAACCATGAAGCTTCCCGCCTTGCGAATGAACCTGGATTTCATGCCCTCGCCGCTGCCGGACCGTCCCGGTCTGCTGATGCGGGATCCATACCGCTTTTCGGACACGACTTTGATTATTCCTCCGCCGCTTGTGGAGTGCCTGCGGTTTTTCGACGGGGAGCATACGGATTTGGATCTCCGGGAGTGGCTGGTCGAGCGCACCGGTCAGCTTACGGTGGGAGACATCCAGCAACAGTTGTTCGAAGCGTTGAGCGAGGCGGGGTTCCTTCACGACGAAAACTACGAGCAGTTGCGTGAAGCCCGGTTCCGCGAGTTCGCCGAGTCGCCCACCCGCGCGGCGAGCCACGCCGGACAAGCTTACCCGGATGAAAGGGAGGAGCTGTCGGCGGCGCTGAGCCGCTATTTGAGCGCCGGCGCCCCGCAGGACGGCGCCGGGGGAGAGCTGGTGGCCATCGCGGCGCCGCATGTCAGCTTTGAAGGCGGGTGGCGCTGTTATCAAGCGGCTTACCGGGCGCTGAACGAGTCTTACGCGGGCCGGACGTTTGTGATTCTGGGAACTTCGCACTACGGGGAGTCCGGCAAATTCGGACTCACGAAGAAGAATTTCGTCACGCCCTTGGGCGAGGCGGTGTGCGACGCCGAAAGCGTGGAGTGGCTGTCGCGCGCTGCCCCGGAGGCGGTGACGATGGAGGACTACTGCCATCAAGTGGAGCACTCCATCGAATTTCAGGTGATTTTTCTCCAACACCTTTTCGGGCCCGGCGTCCGCATCCTGCCGGTGTTGTGCGGTTCGTTTTCGCAAAGCATATACGAGGGCGGGCTTCCGGAAAGCGACGAAGCGGTGAAGCGATTTCTGGAGGCTCTAGGCGAGCTTGCCGCGCGCAAGGGCAGAGAGTGGTTTTTCGTATTGGGCATCGATCTTGCGCACATGGGACACCGCTATGGCGACCCTTATCCGGCGGAGGCGAACCGCGGCCCGATGGAAGAAGTCGCGGCGCGGGACCGCGCGCGGCTGGAGCGCGTGGAAGCGTGGGACAAGGCGGGGTTCTGGCGGCTCGTGCAGGAAAATCGCGACGATCTGAAGTGGTGCGGGGCGGCGCCTCTGTACACGCTCATGAGCGCCCTGCCTCAAGCGCGGGGCCGGCTGCTGCGTTATGAGCAGTGGAACATCGACGACCAGAGCGTGGTGAGCTTTGCCGGGATGGCGTTTTCTTGATCCGGCAGGGAGGAGCTACTCCGGCACCGCGGCCATCCAATAGCCGGGCCGGGCTCTGACTTTCCATTTTTCGGCGCCCTCGCGCACGACGAGCACCTTGATCTCATGGAAACCGCCTTCAAGCTTGTTGTTGGGGTTGTAGCTGATCATATACTGGCTGCGGATGTCGTCGCCCACCGCCTGGATGGCGGTCTCCAAATCCCGCTGGCTGAGGAAGGAGTATTCGCGCCCGCCAGTGAATTGCGTGAAAGTCTCGGCGGGATTGCGCACGAAAATATCGCGCACGTCCTTGAAGATTTCAATGAACAGCGGAATGACGCTGCCGGTGGGCATGCCTAGATTGGCGGTATTGGTTGGAACGTTGGCCACTCCGGGGGGGACGTGGCGTCCGCCGGCGGGGATGGGGTCGGGACGCGGGGGCGGCGCCTTCTTGGTCAGCGTCGTCACGAGCCGGTTCACATTCACGGTGTAGACCATGATGTTGTGGAGTTGGATTTCGGCGAGGATCTCGCGCGTTTTGCCGGAACTCGATTTGTCCCGCGTTTCGCCGATGTAAAGGATGACCCGGCGGTTGGTTTGCGGGCGCTTGGAGAGCATGCGCACGGCGTCACGAATGGCGTCCTTCATGCGGCTATATTCGCCGCCCGCGCGCAGCTTGGCCATCGCTTCCTTTAGCTTGTCCGGATCCGAAGTGAAGTCTTGCAGCACCTGAATGCGGTGGTCGAAGGACATGACGGCGACTTCCCCGCCCTGCCCCGCCACGAGTGGCGAGAGCATGGGACCGATCTTTTGGACCTTCGGCAAAACAGATTCCATCGCCGCGTCTGTTTGCACCACAACCACCATGGACAAGGGCTGATAGATCTCGTCCACCTTGATGTCTTGCAGCTTGCCGTTGTCGAGCAAGCGGAAATCGGTGGGCTTCAGCCCCGCCACGTACCTCCCGTCGCGGTCAATGACGACGGTGGGCACCACCACGACGTTTACGGTGGCGCGGAAAGTCTTCGCCTCTTGTTCTTCCTGCTGAGCCAGGCTCGGCCAAACGAGCGACAGAACGAGAACACAGATTGCCAGGCGCATGAGGATCCTATTTCTATTCGACGCTAACCCGCTGCCTCGCGTTGCAACGGCTCTGGATGTTCGGTCCGTCCGCGCAGCAGATCAAGAATATGGGGGACCAAGTCGGCAATGGCGTTGAGGGATTCCACGGCGCCCTTGGGGGAGCCGGGCAGATTGACGATCAGGACGCGCCCGCGCGTGCCCGCCACTCCCCGCGAGAGCACCGCGAGCGGCGTGAACTTGCGTCCTTCGCTGCGCATGGTCTCGCTGAGTCCCGGGATTTCGCGGTCGATGACAGCCCGCGTCGCCTCAGGCGTGACGTCCCGTTCGGTCAGCCCGGTGCCGCCCGTGGTAAACACGGCGGCGAACTGATTTCCGTCGGCGAGCGTGGCGAGGCGTTCCGCAATCACGCTGACTTCGTCCGGCAGGATCTCCATGGCGGCGACGCACCAGCCCAGTTCTTCCAAACGGGCTCGCACGGCGGGTCCCGAAAGATCGTCGCGGGCGCCGCGATGCGCCGAATCGCTAATCGTCAAGACGGCTGCCTGAATCATGACTTCCCTTCCTTGGCGGAGCGCCGGTAGTCGCCGCTCTTGCCGCCGCTCTTTTCCAGCAAATACAACTCCGAGATCTCGATGCTCTTATCGAGCGCCTTGGTCATATCGTAAACCGTCAGCGCCGCCACCGCTGCGGCGGTCAGCGCCTCCATTTCGACTCCCGTCTGCGCCACCGTGGACACAGCCGCGGTGATGCGCACGCCGCCCTTCTCGATCGTCACGTCAACGTCGGCGTGCGTAATCGGAAGGGGATGGCAAAGGGGGATCAATTCCGCCGTTCTCTTAGCGGCTTGAATTCCAGCGATGCGCGCCACCTCAAGCGGGTTGCCTTTGGGATTTTCCGGAAGGCGGCGCAACACAGACGGGCGGATGCGCACCCATGCGTGCGCCCGCGCGGTGCGCGCCGAGGGCGGTTTCGCCGAAACATCCACCATGCGAGGGCTCCCGGCGCGGTCGAAATGCGATAGTTTCGTCATCGCAACAGCACTGTTATTAATTCTCCCGCTTCCCAAGCCTCCTTGCCGGGGTCGGCGACCAGATAGCAATTGGCGCGCGCGAGCGCGGGAACGTCGCCCGATCCCTTCCATTCCACAGGCGTCACCTCGACGCCGCCGGCGGCGAGCACAGCGGGCAAGAACCGCGTGAGTCCGGGTTTGTGCCGGAAAGGGCGGGTGAGGCGGGCGAGCGCCAATGGCAGGCGCGGCTCGCGCAATCCGGCAAGCCGCTCCAAAGCCGCCCGGGCGAAGATTTCGAAAGTGACCATGGTTGAGGCGGGATTGCCGGGCAGGCCGAAAAAGTACGTTTCCCGCACGCGTCCGAAAACCGCTGGTTGTCCCGGTTGAATGAGGACCCGGTCGAAGTAGAACTCGGCGCCGAGCGAAGCCATGACGCTTTCGACGATGTCGTACTTTCCCGCTGACACACCGCCGGACAGCAGCACGAGGTCGCAGTCCAGACTGCGCTCGATGAGTTCGCGGGTGGAGGCGTGGTTGTCCCGCGCGATGCCTATGGGCACAGGTTCACCGCCCGCTTGCCGGACCTGCACAGACAGCGACCAGGCGTTCGAATTGCGCACTTGGTGAGCCACCGGCCGGTCACTGACCTCAACGACCTCGTCGCCTGTGGGAACGATTGCAACCCGGGGCTTCTTGTAGACGGCGACTTCGCTCCGTCCAACGGTGGCCAAGACGGCTATTTCGGAATAACCTAAGCGCGAGCCGGCTTCGAGCAGCGCGTCTCCGGCTCGAGCTTCGGCGCCGCGCGGCGTGAGATGCTCGCCCGGCGACACGGGGCGGTCAATGCGGATGCGGTTGCCGGCGCGCGCGACGTGCTCGACCATCACGACGGCGTCTGCGCCCGCGGGCAGGGGAGCGCCGGTCATGATTTCGACGGCTTCGCCCGGTCCTACGGAATGCACCGCGGCTTCGCCGGCGCGGACTTCGCCGACCACGGTCAGCTCACCCGGCACATCGCCCGCGCGGATCGCGAAACCGTCACGCAAAGAGCGGTTCGCGGGGGGCAAGTCGCGGTCCGCACAGATCGTTTCGGCGAGAATGCGGCCATCGGCCGCGGCAAGCGGCACGGGTTCCGCGGGAGGGGGAGGCGCGTCTTTCAGTCGATTGAGGATCGCCGCGCGCGCTTCCCAAAAGGAAAGAGTGGCCACTACCCAATTCTAGCGAAGCGGAGCCTCACCGTTTGACGAGCACTTCTCTCAAGTTGTCGCGAGCCAGGAAGAACTTCACTTGTTGAAAACGGCCGAAGAGGCGTTCGAGGTGGCGGCTGTTGAAGTGCTGAGAGGGCGGGCGGTGCTCTTGAGGCGTGAGTAAAAGGGTGCGCCCGTCGGCTATGCGATAGAGATAGCGCGGCACCGTCGCGGCGCGCTCATCGGAGCTGAAGAAAGCGAGGACGTAAGCGTTAGGGCGGAGGATACGCCAAAGCCGTTCCACCACCTCCTCGATGAGCGGCGGCGCCATGTATTGCAGGCAGTCCCACACGAGCGCGCCGTCGAAATGCTCTGACGGGAAGTTCAGGCACTGATCCAAAATCAGCCGGTTGCGGGCCTCATCCTGCTGAGCTTCGAAGAAGGAATCCGGCGGATAGTAAGCGCCATCCAAGGCGAGAATGATGTCCTCGGCATAGATGCGGTGGCCGAGACCGGTGATGAAGCTGATATTCGCTTGGCTCGCAGCCGAGAGGTCCAAGAGTGAGAGCCCGGCGGTATCCCGGATGACGTAAAAGAACTGCTCGAGGCCGGGGCTGCGCCGTGAGTTGGTAGTCGGGTTTTGCGGCGCGCGGGGCCGCGTTCCGCTCGTGATGGGAGGCGGGGTGGGAACCCGGGCCGGCGCGGGGGCGGCCGACCCGGCGCTACCCCCGAAGAGGGATTTCCAGCGCCCGCCGAACAAGGTTCACCTCGCTTCCTTCTTCCCTTCGCCTCATTTACTCGCCGCGGGTGCGGTGGCTGCGGCGGCGGGTTCCGCGGTGGGCGCGGGCGGGCGGGACGGCGCGGGGCGAGCCTCGACCTTGATAATGTCGATGCTGCCTTTGAAGAATGCTCCGTCCTCGATCACGATGCGAGCGGTCTTGATATCGCCGACAAGGCGCGCATCCTTGCGGATGTCGATCTTATCAGACGCTTCGACGTTGCCGTTCACGGCGCCGAGGACGATGATCTCGCGGGCTTTGATGTTGGCGTTCACTTTGCCGTTCGGACCGATAGTCAGCTTGTGGTCGTGCGATTCGATGGTTCCGCCTTCGACCTCCCCGTCGATCAGCAAATCTTCCCGGGAAACGATCTGGCCTTTGATCACTACGGATTTTCCGATCACGGCGGATCCCCGGTAAGGTTCTGGTTCAAAGCTCCGGCTGGGTGTCGTCGACATCGGAATTCCCTCCTTGCCGTACTCAGGGGACGGCGACGGAGCGGGAGGCGTGGGACGGCTTGAAAAGGAAGCCTGCCGCGCCGCTGCATCGTCATCCTGTTTTTTTCGATTCCACATCCGCTACTCCTCTATGACTGCTGCGTGAACTTCCATCCTAACCCCAAATTCAGGGACAGGCAACGCTTTCCCCAATTTCCGCGTTTCGCGGCTGCCTCCTGCGCACCCTAAGGCGCCGGCGGGCGCCGTGGAGAATGGGCGGAAATTGGTGAAATCGGGGACAGCATTGCCTGTTGCCATGAGCGGTTGCACACCGGGGTCAATGAAAGTCGCGAGCCTGCGAGTCCTGGCTGGGAACCTCGCCATTCGATAGTCTGCTGCGGAGTATCAACAACTTATGGGAGGACTTGCCAGAGTGTCCCCTTCGCTTCCCCGGGCGACCCCACGAGTGGGGGCGCGG
>FWPV01006253.1_pt1 | contig 22937 bp, 23 predicted proteins | sample 2228371 | NCBI WGS metagenome assembly FWPV01 (sample SAMEA103939776, study PRJEB20133) | metagenome | reverse complement strand
AAAAAAATTGCTCAACTTAAAAGATCATTATTTTCTCTCCTTCCTTTAGATTTTTTCTCCTCGAAGCATGATCTAAGTCAATGAAATCCCCCACGATCAGACTTATATTAAGATTAAATAGAGTCTATTTATAAATGCACTTTTCTCGTCATGCCAGACTTGATCTGGCATCCATAAAGTGTTGAAAGAACCGGATCTCTGCTTTCGCCGGAATGACGGCCTTTTTGAGGACCGTTAGTTTATAAACTGACTCTAAAATAAGAGGGAGAAAATGCCATGGCAAAATATATCAATCGTAACATGACGGTGAAGGAGGTTATGGATCAGTATCCGGAGACAACAAAGGTTTTTCAGAAATATAACCTGCTCATCGTGGGAAAGTCGTGCGGTCCCCATGAACCCATGGCTTTTTTTACAAAGGCCCACGGGGTTGAATATGAACAGTTTGCCCAAGAACTTGAAGCCGCCATTTCTGAAAAACCAGGAAAGATAGAAGCCATTGAGATTGATCCCTCTTTGATCGGCGATACGATCTATCAGAAGTTTGTCAAAACCGCACTGATCGTGTCGGTAACGACCGGGTGTCTTTACGGAGCCGTCAAACTCTTTGAGGCTGGAATGGGTGGTTCGTTTGATGTCCTATCAAAGAGAGCGATTCAGATGCACGGCTCAAGCCAATTGATAGGATGGGTTGGCCTCTACATTATGGGTTTCTTTTACTTCATCCTTCCTCGATTGAAAGGGACGACTCTGGTCGGAAGGAAATGGGCAAATCTCAGTTACTATCTGGTTCTTGTCGGATTGATCATCCGGGCCCTTTTCTATTACGTTGAGGAATCGAATACGCCTCTTTATCCATTGATTGCAGGGATTCTCGATACGGGAGCCGCTGCCATCTTTCTGGGTGTCTGCTTGAAGACCCTCAAACAGAGCACAGAGCCAAAAGGGATTCAGGATTATTTTCTTCTTGCCGGAATGGTTTGGTTTCTGATCAGTGGAATCGTTTACTCCATTCTCAATCTCCAGCTCTATCTGGGCCAATTCCCATCGGACCATCCCTTGATCGCAGGTTCTGTGCCCCCTTATCTCTTCAGCGCCTGGGTGCATCTCTTTCTGATGGGGTTTGTCTTTAATTTCATCTTTGGTATCTCGGCAAAGACCGTCCCTTCTTTTCTGGATACGCCTCCTGTTCGGGAGGGGTTAATCCGAAAATTCTTTTACATCTATAATATTGGATTGATTGGATACGTCCTCTCTGCGCTGACCAGAATCCAGGGGATCTACTTTGTGACGCTTCTGATTATCAGCCATTTTACCTGGTTCTTCATCGGTTCATTGAGGGTTTTCGAAAAGAAAGTGGGCGACCTGGATGATGTCCAGATGGATCGAGGCCACGAACGCTTCATCCGTGTGGGTTATGGCTGGTTAGCCATCTCTTTCGGAATTGCACTTTTTCAACTTTTGTCAAAAGACCCTTATACCCAGCATATGCTTCGTGGGGCAGCCAATCATGGCTATACGGTAGGATTTGTAAGCATGCTCATCGTCGGGTATTCCATGAAGATGATCCCCGTCTTTACAGGCAACCGCATCTGGAGCCGAGGTTTGACAACATGGACCTTCTGGCTTCTCAATATTGGCAATGGGTCAAGGATCGGATTTGAAATCCTCTCAGCCACTAAAGACCCGACCTTCCACCATATTGTCGGATTCACTGGCTTTTTGGAGGTTCTCGCTCTGATCCTCTTCGGAATCAATATCTGGGTGACGATGACCAAAGAAGAAGCCTATGAAGCGAAACCCATCGAGGTTTTTACGGGGAATGAGACGGTCTATGCCCTTACTGAACAATTTCCCCTGGTCATCCCGGTTTTAAAAGAGGCGGGGTTTGAAAAGATCACCAACCCACTTCTTCGAAAGACCCTGGGAAGGGCGATCACGGTGCGGAAGGCGTGCGAAGAACAGAAGGTGGATTTTGACGGATTAAAACCGAAGATCGAAGCAGCCATGGGGAGGATCTAATTCCCGACTCATCGGGAATTAAACTCTAAATCCTAAACACCAAACCCTAAATAAACCCGAAACTGAAAACCTAAATGTTCAAAACGGATTATCTGGACCTCCCTTTTTTGTTTTGTATTTTGGAAATTTGGATTTATTTAGAGTTTAGAATTTTGAGTTTAGTGTTTCCTGTTTATGACCCGCCCAAGACCATACCCTCCCGCCATGGTTGTATCACCATTGGCTTGATTCACAATCAATTACCCGCCCATTTTATCGGTCAGAAGAATGGCTTCAGCAATTTCTCGCATGGTTTTGCGACTATCCATACTGGCTTTGCGGATCCGTTTAAACGCTTCTTCTTCACTCAAGTTTTGACGCTTCATCAAAACCCCCTTTGCCCGCTCCACCAGTTTCCGGATTTCCAATTCTTCCTGGATCACTTTCGTTTTGACCATCAGCTCGGTGCTCTCAATACAGATAGCGGCCTGGCTGGCTACCGCCGTGAGCATATCTTTTTCGGCTTCTGTGAATTCGTGGGGATATGAGGTGTAACAGTTGATGACCCCGATCACTTTATCCTTAATGGCCAGGGGGACACTGAGCATGGAGACCAACCCTTCCTTTCTTGCCAGTTCCTTCTCTTTGTAGCGGGGCTCTTTGAGGACATCGAGGATGGCAAGAGGCTTTTTGGTTTGAGCTACATAGCCCACCACCCCTTCCCCCAGCTTCAGGCTTCGCTCCTTGAGATATTCTTCGCTCATCGTCTGAGTGGCTCTTATTTTTAACACTTTCTCCTTCTCATCTAAGATCCAGAGGGAGCAGATCTTCGAATCCATCACATTTGCCGTCACGGTCACGATCAGTTTCAGGATGTCATCAAGGTAACGGTCAGAGGAGATGGCTTTGCTGATCTCTGTAAGAGCTTTGATCTGCTGTTTGTAAGAAGTCTTTTTGTAAAGCAATGAGGGGACTCCTTTCCTTGGATTGAGTGTAAATTTACAAAAAAGAGAGAAGGTTGTCAACCTTATCTCATCAGGCCTTTGGGAGCTGCCTTTTTAAAGGGTTGACCGGAAAAGGGGAATTGTGCTAAACCTGAAATATCTTTCAAATTAAAGTCGCAGGGGGAACCTATGGCAAAATTGAGCAAGAAGGATGTTTTAAGGATCGCAAAAGAGAAGAAAGTCAAATTTGTGAGGCTCTGGTTTTCGGATATCCTTGGTTTTTTAAAGAGCTTTGCCATCACTGTTCGAGAACTCGAAGGTGCCCTCGAGGAAGGAATGGGATTTGATGGATCTTCTATAGCGGGTTTTGCAAGGATTGACGAAAGCGATATGGTGGCTAAACCCGACCCTTCAACCTTTCGGATCTTTCCCTGGAAGGCAAATGAGCATGTCGTGGCCGTCATGTTCTGTGATATCCTGCAACCCGACGGAAAACCCTACCAGAGCGATCCACGCTGGGTTTTAAAGAAGAATTTAGAAAGAGCAGCAAAGATGGGATATACCTTCAATGTAGGTCCTGAACTTGAGTTCTTCTTCTTTAAACATGCTTCGGGAAAGCCAGAATTTCTCGATTCAGGAGGATATTTTGACCTGACCCCTATCGATGTTGCCTCCGATCTACGAAAGCAGGTTGTCATGGTTCTCGAAGAGATGGGAGTTCCTGTTGAGTACTGCCATCATGAAGTGGCGCCCAGCCAGCATGAGATCGACCTCAAATATACCGACGCCCTGACAATGGCAGATCGGACAATGATCTATCGGTTGGTGGTGAAAGAGGTGGCTCTTAAAAACGGTGTCTATGCCAGTTTTATGCCCAAACCCGTTTATGGAGTCAATGGAAGCGGGATGCACACCCATCAATCCCTGTTTAAAGGGAATAAAAACGCCTTCTTTGACCCGAAAGATAAATACCATCTCTCTGATATAGCTAAACATTATATTGCCGGGTTAATGAAACACGCCCGAGAGATCACCCTGGTCACCAATCAATGGGTCAATTCTTACAAACGGTTGGTCCCCGGCTATGAAGCACCGGTTTATATCTCCTGGGCTCAAAGGAATCGTTCAGATCTCATCCGGATTCCAGTGTATAAGCCCGGCAAAGAGCTGGCAACGCGAGTCGAATATCGTTGTCCTGATCCTGCTTGTAATCCCTATCTGGCCTTTGCCGTGATGCTGGCTGCTGGATTAGAGGGCATCGAGAAAAGGTATCCTCTGAAAGATCCCATCGAACGAAATGTTTATGAGATGACCGAGAGGGAAAGAAAGAAGTACAGAATTGAAACCCTCCCCGAGGATCTCTGGGAGGCCATTCGGGTGACTGAGAAGAGCGATCTGGTCCGAAGGGCATTAGGAGAAGAGGTCTTTTATAAATTTATCGAGAACAAGAAGATGGAATGGGAGCGATACCGGGCGAGGGTGACCGATTACGAACTGGAGGAATATTTTTCTGTTCTTTAAGGGAGGAAGAGATGGATCCTATAAAAGAATGGTGGGTGGAGGAGAAAGCCAGGAAGATAGTTGAACGACTGGAGGCCCATGATTTTAAGGCAGTCTTTGTGAGAGATAAACAGGAAGCCGTCAAGGAGATTTTAAAGTATGTCGATCCAAAGCAGAAGATAGGGATTGGTGGGTCTATCACCATCAGAGAACTTGGAATTCTCGAACAGCTTGGCATTCAGGGAAGTCTCCTCTACGATCACTGGAAACCAGGGCTTTCCAAAGAAGAGGTTTTTCAGATTCGAAAAGCCCAGATGACCAGCGATCTCTTTCTGAGCAGTGTCAATGCGATCACTCTGAATGGGGAACTGGTCAATATCGATGGGATTGGAAACCGGGTGTGCGCCTCTATTTTTGGGCCAGGCAAGGTCATTCTCGTCGCTGGATATAATAAGATCGTGGAGGATGTTTCCGAAGCCATCAAAAGAATCAAGAATGTTTCTGCGCCCCTTAATGCCAGACGACTCAATATTGATGTTCCCTGTGCCAAGGTCGGGAAATGCGTGGATTGCAACTCTCCTAATAGGATCTGTAGAGCCATTGTGATCCATGAGAGAAGACCGACGCTGACGGATATGTTGATTATTATCGTCGGAGAAGAATTAGGATTTTAATCTATTGGGAATTTTGGAATTCGGATTTCGCCCCATCACCCTACCCATTGTGACACAGTCTCAGTGGGGAGAGGGAAAGGGTGAGGGGGAATTCCGCGATCAGCAATCCGCAATCCGAAATTATAATGGGGGTTAACGAGATGGGTAAAATCAGAAGGGCGATCATCAGCGTTTCAGATAAAAAAGGAGTGGTTCCATTTGCTCAAGCTCTGGTTAAGTTGGGGGTGGAGATCCTTTCAACCGGAGGGACGGCAAAGTTATTGAAGGACCAAGGACTTGCTGTTCAGGACATCTCTGATTATACAGGGTTTCCTGAAATGATGGATGGGAGGGTCAAAACCCTTCATCCAAAAGTGCATGGCGGTATTTTGGGGCAGAGGTCTAAAGCAGCACATATTGAAAAGATGAATGAGCACGGGATTCTTCCCATCGATCTGGTCGTTGTTAATCTTTATCCCTTTGAGGCCACCGTGGCAAAAGAAGATTGTACCCTTGAGGAGGCTATGGAAAATATCGACATTGGTGGACCCACCATGCTTCGATCAGCCGCTAAAAACTATCCCGATGTGACGGTTGTGGTGGACCCGGAAGATTATGATCCTGTTCTCACCGAGATAAGAGAGAAAGGAGAGGTTTCTATAGAAACCAATTTTCGATTGGCGAAAAAGGTATTTCAGCATACTGCTCGCTATGATGGAGCAATATCAAATTATCTGGGACAGATCGGGCCCGGTAGGAAGCGAGAGGATTTCCCTGAAACCTTCACCTTTCAGGTGAAGAAAGTCCAAGAACTACGATATGGTGAAAACCCTCATCAGAGGGCAGCGTTTTATCGGGAATACTCAATTGCGGAACCTTCCATATCGAATGCGATCCAACTTCATGGGAAAGAGTTGTCTTATAATAATATTCTCGATCTCGATTCCGCCTATGAAACGGTCAAAGAGTTTGAGGAGATGGCAGTGGTGATCATCAAACATAATAACCCCTGTGGGGTTGCCACCTCTTTCAGAAGCCTGGCAGAGGCCTATCGAAAGGCGAGAGACTGTGATCCTGTTTCAGCGTTTGGTGGCATTGTGGGATTGAATCGAACGGTGGACCCTGAAACAGCCGAGGAGATGCGGGATATTTTTCTTGAAGCTATCATCGCCCCTGGGTTTGATTTAGAAGCGCTCAATATTCTCAAAGCCAAAAAAGATCTCCGGATCCTTCAGACTCCTCCGCTTCGTCCTTTGGTCCATCAGATGGGATTTGACCTGAGAAAAGTGGTGGGAGGACTTCTTGTTCAGGATCGAGATCTTGGAAGGGTTCCAATGGATCAGTGGAGGGTGGTGACTCAAAGAAAACCAACAGAAGAAGAGAAAAGAGCCATGGCCTTCGGCTGGAAAGTTGCAAAACACGTTAAGTCGAACGCCATTGTATTGGTCAGAGAAGATCGGACTGTAGGAATTGGAGCGGGCCAGATGAGCCGGGTCGATTCGACCCGCCTGGCGGTGATGAAAGCAAGAACTTCCACCAAAGGAACGGTGCTGGCTTCGGATGCTATGTTTCCCTTTCGGGATGGAGTGGATACAGCGGCAGAGGCAGGGGCTGTGGCCATCATTCAGCCTGGGGGATCCATCCGGGACGAAGAGGTAATTGCCGCGGCAGACGAATACGGCATGGCGATGGTTTTTACAGGAATGAGACACTTCAGACATTAGCAGATTGCTAATGTCTGAAGAAATTCCAAATTCCAAATAATTTCCAATCACCAAAATCCCAAACGGTAGCAAGGTTTGGTTATTTGGTCATTAGAGATTGTGATTTGTAATACGAAGCGATCCTTGTAACTGAGTTGGATATCGTAGGGTTATTGGATAGAATTGGGACAGGAGATGATATGAAGGTGTTGGTGGTGGGGAGCGGTGGCAGGGAGCATGCTCTGGTTTGGAAGATTGCTCAAAGTCCGAAGGTCTCGAAAGTTTATTGTGCGCCTGGCAATGCTGGCATCTCCAGGCAAGCAACCCTCGTTTCCATTCAGGCAAACGATTTGGAAAGCCTTCTCGATTTTGCCCTGAAGGAGAGGATCGATCTCACTGTAGTAGGCCCGGAAGAGCCCCTTACAAGGGGCATTGTGGATCGGTTTGAATCTCATGGACTGCCCATATTCGGAGCCAATGAGAAGGCGGCTGAACTGGAAGGAAGTAAAGCCTTTGCTAAAGAGATCATGAGAAAGTATCACATTCCCACGGCTGGCTATGAAATCTTTGAGGATCGGCAGCGAGCCATCGATTACGTCCGAAAACAGGGAGCCCCCATTGTGGTCAAAGCCGATGGTCTGGCGGCTGGCAAAGGGGTCATCCTCTGCAAAACCGTAGAAGAAGCCATTGAAGCGATTGACCAGATGATGGTGAAAAAAATTTTTGGTGAGGCGGGCCGTCGCGTGGTGATCGAGGAGTATCTCGTTGGAGAAGAGGCATCCTATATTGCCCTGACCGATGGGAAAGCGATTCTTCCTCTTGCCTCCTCTCAAGATCATAAGGCGGTTTACGATGGAGATGAGGGACCGAACACCGGCGGCATGGGAGCTTATTCTCCTGCCCCTGTTGTGACAGAAGAAGTGAATCACAAGATTGTAGAAAAGATTTTGCGACCGGTCATTCAAGGGATGGCAGAGGAGGGAAGGCCATACAGAGGGGTCATCTATGCTGGACTGATGATCCACAATGGACAACCTAAGGTATTAGAATTTAATGCTCGCTTCGGTGATCCAGAAACCCAGCCCGTATTCATGCGGCTGAAAAGTGACCTTGTGCCTATTCTTCAATCGTGCCTTCAGGGAAATCTTTCCCAGTGTCAGATCGAGTGGGACCGGCGAGCCTCCGTCTGTGTGGTCATGGCATCAAAAGGCTATCCCGGAACGTATGAAAAAGGGAAGAGAATCGATGGGCTTGAAGAGGTTTCTCGAATGGAGGACATCTTCATCTTCCATGCTGGAACGGCATTAAAGGATCAAGAGGTGGTGACGAATGGAGGAAGAGTGCTGGGGGTGACTGGATTGGGTGAGAATATTCCAAAAGCCATCGAGCGAACTTATCAGGCGGTCGAGAAGATTTCGTGGGAGGGAGTCCATTATCGAAAGGATATCGGGAAAAAGGCATTATGCTGGCTTTAAAGAGAGAGTGAGAGATGGAAAAAATAGATTCGATCAAGGAGGATGAAAGAGAAAGATGTATAGGATTGCGGTGATTCCTGGAGACGGTACAGGTCCTGAGGTGGTGGCAGAAGGGCTTAAGATCTTGAAAGCCGTCTCTGACGTTTTTCATTTTAAGTATCATTTGTTTCATTATGAGTTAGGGGGGGAGCACTATCTCAGGACAGGAGAGATACTTCCTGATTCTGTTCTCGAAGCATTTAAGGAGATGGATGCCATCTACCTCGGTGCCATTGGACATCCTGAGGTCAAACCCGGCATCCTTGAAAAGGGAATCCTTTTAAGAATCAGATTTGAGCTGGATCAGTATATCAACCTCCGACCTGTCAAACTCTATCCCGGAGTGGACACGCCCCTCAAAGACAAAAAGCCCGAAGACATCGATTTCGTCGTGGTTCGCGAAAACACCGAGGGAGCCTATTTAGGAGCAGGAGGGTTTCATAAAAAAGGCACTCCGGATGAGATTGCCGTTCAGGAGGCGATCCATACCCGAAAAGGAGTGGAACGCTGTATCCGATTTGCCTTTGATTATTGCCGAAAACGGAATCAAAAGAAGAAAGTGACGCTCTGTGGAAAGACAAACGTTCTCACTTACGCCTTCGATCTATGGGAAAGAACCTTCAAAGAGGTGGCGAAAGATTATGAAGATATTACCACGGATTACGCCCATGTGGATGCCATCTGTATGTGGATGGTGAAGAATCCGGAATGGTTCGATGTGATTGTAACGGACAATATGTTCGGAGATATCATCACCGATCTTGGAGCGATGATTCAGGGAGGATTGGGCATAGCGGCAGGAGGGAATATCAACCCCAATGGTGTCTCCATGTTTGAGCCGATGGGCGGCTCTGCCCCGAAATATACAGGCCAGGGAGTTGTCAGCCCCCTTGCGGCCATTGGGGCCTGTCAGATGATGCTGGAGCATCTCGGCGAGGAGGAATCAGCAAAAGCCATTGAAGCGGCGATTATGGAGGTAGTCAAAAACGATGTGAAGAGCTTAAACGCCGGCAAGATGGGGTATTCCACTTCGCAAGTGGGAGACCTGGTGGTGAAGTATATCTTAAGATAGATTTCGGATTGCGGATTGTCGATTCCGGAATGAGACTTTTAAGGATTTTCTGAAAATTCCGAAATCCGAATTCCGAAATCCACAATTATGTGGGAGGTTTATAATGGAATGGGGCATGAAGAATCGTTTAGCGCAGTTGATTCAACCCGATGGGCACTGTCTCTTTCTGCCTATTGATCATGGGTATTTTCAGGGGCCCACGCGTAAACTGGAGAAACCGGGGGAGACCATTAAACCCCTTCTGCCTTTTTGTGATGCCATCTTTGTCACCCGAGGCGTTCTCCGGGCCTCTGTTGACCCGACGCACACAAAGCCGATCATCCTCCGGGTGTCGGGCGGGACGAGCATGGTTGGAAAAGATCTTTCAGATGAAGGGATTACCACCTCCATGGAAGAGGCTATTCGGCTGAATGTTTCGGCTGTTGGTATCTCTATTTTTGTCGGGAGCGACCATGAGAAAGAGAACCTCCTCAACCTTGCCAAGTTGGTTGACGAGGGAGAGAGGTATGGCATTCCCGTCATGGCAGTGACGGCTGTGGGAAAGGAGTTAGAGAAGAGAGATGCACGCTACCTCGCTCTGTGCTGCCGGATAGCGGCTGAGCTGGGAGCGAGGATTGTTAAAACCTACTGGTGTGAGAATTTCGATCGGGTGGTCAATGGATGCCCTGTTCCTGTGGTCATGGCTGGGGGACCTAAAGTCGAAACGGACCGGGAGGTTCTCGAGTTTGTTTACGATGGCATGCAGAAGGGCGCGATCGGAGTGAACCTCGGGAGAAATATCTGGCAGAACGACCATCCGGTTGCCATGATCAAAGCCCTGCGCGCTATCATTCATCAAAATGCCACTGTGAAGGAAGCCAATGAGCTCTTTGAAGAGGAAAAGGCAAAGCAGAATAAATAAATCATTCCTTACTGGATTTCATATGGGGAAAAACCTTCCGTTTAGAAAGCATCCCATCTCGAATATGGCCTCATGGATGATCTGAGGTCGAAAGATCCCGATCTGTTCTGGCTATGAATTTCTGAATGGCAGAAAAGTATTGATTGAAGCCTACGGGAAGAATATCATTGTGCGTTCCCTCGGGGATGATCAGGATCTCCTTCTCCTCTGTTCCAAGATGGTGGAAGATATCCTGGCCATTCTTTACTGGCACCAGGCTATCGCGACCTCCATGAATGATCAGGGTGGGGAGCGAGATCTCCTGGATCATCTTCAGGCTGTCCCTTTCAATGGTTTCTATTTTGAATCCCAAAGGAGGAAGTCCGAGGTGGACCATGATCCTCGCGATATTGGGAAAACCACTCTCGATGATCATTCCCTTCAAGGTCTTCTGATATTGGTGGGCGATCTCAAGAGCAGAGAGGGATCCCAGGGATCTTCCCATCACCCAGACCTTTTCCCCAAGATTCCTTTTTGAAAGTTCTTCCTTGACCTGTTCAAAGATCAAGGGGGCATCCTGGAGGAGATGGGTGAGGGTGGGTGAACCAGTGCTCATGCCATAGCCCCTATAATCGGATACGATGAGGTTGATCCCTATTTGGTGATAGAGAGGAGCGATCTCATCATAATCACTCACCACTTCACCATTTCCATGGAAGAAAAGGATCCAGGGAGCTCCTGAGGTGACGACATGGAAGCGGCAAGAGATAAAAACCTCCTCATCCACTTTAGGGAAAAAATCAAAGGCATTGGGAGGGCAAGGGGAAACTTCTTTTCTCGGATAGAAGATGACGTTCAAAAGAAAGGGTTGATCGAGGGTGGCATATTCTACTTTCATCTCTCCTCCTGGGTGGTTGTTTCCATTTTAATGATGGGGTGAGACTTGTCAATGGAAAAGCATTTGACGGAGTTGAAGTTTCTATGTTACCCATTCATTGAGGCAACGTTTGAGATTTTTACACAAAGACAATGAATGATTAGTCATTTCCGACCCAAGATTCCCAATCACATTCGGAGTGATAGTCTGATTTTTGCCGTGCTGAATGCGTTTTAGCATCTGAAGGAAGGCGTTTGGACGAGGAAGATGGAGAGAGCAAAGCATGCGTGTGGCGATGTATTACAATAACCGGGATGTGAGGTTGGAGGAGATGCCTGTTCCAACCCTTGGTCCGGGTGAAATACTGGTGAAGGTGATGGCCAGCGGGATCTGCGGAAGCGATGTGATGGAGTGGTACCGAATTAAAAAAGCCCCGCGGGTGCTTGGCCATGAAATAGCAGGAATGGTTGTTGAAGTGGGGGAGGGGGTTAAAAATTTCAAGGTTGACGATCGGGTCTTCGTCTCCCATCATGTGCCCTGTAACACCTGTTATTACTGTCTGAATGGTCATCATACAGTATGCGACACGCTTCGGACGACGAATTTTGATCCAGGAGGATTTGCGGAATATATCCGGGTTCCCCAGATCAATGTGGATCGGGGCACTTTCCTGCTTCCCGAAACGATCACCTTTGAGGAAGGAGTATTCATTGAACCTCTGGCATGCGTTGTCAGGGGCCTGAGATTGGCCTGTTTTCGACCCGGTCAGAGCCTTTTTATTATCGGGAGCGGAATTTCCGGAATCCTTCATATTGCTCTCGCAAAGGCATCAGGGGCGGGAAAGATTCTGGCTTCGGATATCAGCCCAGTTCGATTAACAATGGCCAGGAAGTTTGGTGCCGATGGGGTGCTTTTGGCAAACGAGGTGAGTGAAAAGAAGATCCGTGAGATCAATGATGGACGGTTACCTGAACGGGTCATTGTCTGTGCCGGAAGCGTCTCTGCTTTTGAGCAGGCCTTGCAATGTGTTGATCGAGGGGGAACCGTTCTCTGTTTTGGCGTCCTCCCACCGGGCATTCCTCTCTCTTTCCCCTTTTTCGATTTCTGGCACAATGGGATCACACTCCTTCCCACCTATGGTGGAGCTCCTGCGGACATCGTTCAGGCGATAGAATTGATCAGGGTTCATCGGTTGCCTCTCCAAGAGATGGTGACCCATCGTTTCTCGCTGGCTGAAACGGGGTTGGGATTAAAGCTGGTCGAGGAGGCAAAAGATTCAATGAAGATCATCATCGAACCCCATCGGAGATAAGGTATGTCTCAAAATCTTATCGATATCCAGAAACAATATCTCCAAAAGGCATGGAACCGTTCCATTCGAGAACTTGAGGAAGCGCTTCCTGCCAGGTATGCATCCAAAGCCTTTCATTTTCAGGCTTTTGGAGAACCCTGTGAGATTTATTCACAAGAGATCATTCTGGGTGGCGAATCCCTTCAAGGGGCAGAGGGCATTTTAATTGCTATCTATGCCAGCCTGGTCCGGAACGAACCGGTTCAACTCCAGCCCTTAAAATCTTTCAAACAGTTCCCGGGAGGGATGGGGTATCAGGCCGCCTTCGCCATGAATGCGGAAAAGTCTCTCATCCCTTATGTCGAGATGATCCAAAAAAAACAGGAAGAACTGATCGCTCGCTTTTCGGGCTCCCCGAACAAAGACGTGAAGCGGTATGATTTCTCCTTCACCCTCTATCCTCTTCCCAGGATTCCTCTTTATTATTTATTCAATCTTCCCGACGACGAGTTTCCCGCTACCGTCACCTGCCTTTTCAGTTCAAATGCGGATCGGTTTTTGCCCGTTGAAGGCCTCGCCGACATTGCAGAGTATACTGCCAAGAAGATCATTACCCTTATCACGGAAATAAGAAGTTGACGGAGGAAAGTCACAGGCCGATGATACCTGATAGGGGGGAGTGACCCGGATTTAAAGATAACCCTGTTTTTTCAGATTGATCATGAGAATGGAGATGGCAGCAGGGGTGACTCCTGAAATTCTTGACGCCTGACCCAGAGAGATCGGTTTGATGTTCGTCAATTTCTCCATCACCTCTTTGGAAAGGCCCGTAACAGATCGGAAATCAAACTCCTTCGGAAAACGAACCTCTTCCCATTTTTTAAATCGTTCGATGAGGTCCATCTGTCTTTTCATATACCCTTCATATTTCACCTGAATCTCAACCTGATCTCTCACTTCCTTCTTCCACTTTCCCAGAGTGGGATCCAAATGAATGAGATGGTCGAAGTGAATCTCCGGTCTTTTCAATATATCTAAGAAAGAAACCTCTTTCCGGATGGGAGTGGATTTCCAGCGAAGAAGCGTTTCATTGTTTTCCTGAGTGGGGGTCAATTTTAATTCAGAAATTTTGACAAGGGTGTTTTCAATAGCCGCCTTTTTCTCCTGAAAGAGTCGGTATTCTTCTTCTTTCACCAATCCAACCCGATACCCCATCTCCCGCAACCTCAGATCGGCATTGTCTTCCCTCAGATGGAGACGATATTCGGCACGGGAGGTAAACATCCGATAGGGTTCGGAAGTTCCTTTGGTGACCAGGTCATCGATCAACACCCCGATATAGGCATCGGAGCGTTTCAGAATCAGAGGTTTTCTCCCCTGAATCAAAAGGGCCGCATTGATCCCAGCGATCAATCCCTGTGCCGCAGCCTCTTCATAACCAGAGGTGCCATTGATTTGGCCGGCATGGAAGAGACCTTTAATCTTTTTCGTTTCGAGAGAAGGTTTCAGTTCTGTAGGGTCAACAAAATCGTACTCAATAGCATATCCGGGTCGGATGATCTCCACCTTCTCAAGCCCCTGAATCGATCGAAGCATTCGCATCTGGATGTCAAGAGGAAGGCTGGTGGAGATGCCATTGGGATAGATCTCACGGGTCTCTCTTCCGTCCGGTTCAAGAAAGATCTGATGTCTCTTTTTGTCGGGGAATCGGACCACTTTATCCTCAATGGACGGACAGTATCTGGGCCCGATTCCCTTAATGACTCCGCAAAAGAGGGGTGATCGATCCAGACCACTTTTGATCACTTCATGTGTGGTGAGATTGGTATAGGTGATGTAGCAGGGTATCTGTTCCCTTTCGATCTTCTCGGTTGAAAAGGAGAAAGGGATTGGGGGATCATCGCCATATTGGGGAGTCAATCCAGAAAATTCTATTGTGTTTCCGTCTAATCGGGGTGTGGTGCCGGTTTTGAGCCTTCCCATTCGAAATCCCAATCTTTTGAGTGATTCGGAAAGGCCGATGGAAGGGGGATCGCCCATCCTTCCAGAAGGGAAGTGTTCCAAACCAATATGAACGAGGCCATTGAGAAAAGTTCCCGGAGCAAGGATGACTGCCTTTGCGAGTATCGTTTCATTCCCATCCGTTTTGACTCCAAGGATTTTCTGATCTTCGACAATGATCTCTTCTACCGTTGCCTCTTTGATGAAAAGCTTTTCCTGTTGTTCCACCGCCTTTTTCATTCGGAGTCGGTAGGCGTGACGGTCCACCTGAGCCCTCGAGGAACGAACAGCAGGCCCTTTGGTGGTGTTGAGTTGCTTGAATTGAATTCCAGTCTCATCGGTCGCCTTGGCCATCTCTCCCCCTAAAGCGTCGATTTCTCGAACCAGATGGCCTTTGGCAAGACCGCCGATGGCGGGGTTACAGGACATGTAACCGATCTGCTCAATCTTTTGCGTAATGAGAAGGGTAGGGTGACCCATTCGAGCACAGGCCAAAGAAGCCTCAATGCCAGCATGGCCTCCCCCCACCACAATCACATCATAATTTTTTGGAGGCTGAATGGAAAATCTATCCATTTGGGAGTTGCCCTTTGTGATAGTCATGGAATATTGAAAAGATGGAATGTTGGCATAATGGGTTTAGGAGAGAAAAGTCTTCTTTTTCCTAAATGGATCATCATTTTATTACTCCCTTAATAAAAGTGATCATCCTTTGCCCCGGCAGGCTTTGACGCAGATGCCGCAGATGTGTTGGCTAAGATGGAGGGTCTTCGAAAAGATTTTCAGCTGTTCATAGCATCGAAGATGGTCGAAATCCTCCGGACGCTCTTTGATAGCGCCCGCCGGACACACCTTCAGACACGCCCGGCAAGAACCACATTCTCTCTCCACCGGGAGATTCGCCTCAAGGGGATAATTGGTGAGGATGGTCACCAGGCGAGTTCTGGAACCAAAGGTTTCATTGACGAGAAGATTGTTTCTGCCAATCCATCCCAGCCCTGCGGCACGCGCCACATGTTTATGGGATAAATGACCTCTCTGGGTTTTCCAGTCGATGATTTGCGAAGCAGCGATGGGCATGGCTTGGTAACCTCTCTCCTGGAGGGCGGAGGAGATCATCAGCCCAATCATATCAAGAAGAATGTTAACCCGTTGATAGTGATGAAAGTAATGAGGGGTCGGAGCGTCATCAATACCATTCAGAATGGCATCAGAAAGATGATAACCCACGGAGATGGCAAAAGGGAGGCGATCGAGAGTGCCGGGAGGAAGAAGGATATCTTCTTTTTTAAGGAGACTCAAATCGGCCGTCCCAAAGAGGGAGGCGCCCCACTGGCGGCATAAGCCCTTCAGCGATTCAACATTTTCCCTGGGGTGCGTCATAGATTTCAATTGTGACTCTGGAATGGATTTATTGCAAGGGTCCTTCAAATTCGGAGTTCGGAACAGGGATTTTGGAATTAAATTCCGCACTCCGCAATCATCATTCCGCAATAGAATCAGCGGAATTTGATCTTAAGATCCTTCAACTTTGTGCGGAGGGTGTTGCGGTTGATTCCAAGAAGCTGTGCCGCAGAGGTTTGGACATAACCCACCTTCTCCATAGCCGATTTGATCAGGATCTTCTCCACCAGGGAAACGATATCGGCAAGAAGGCCGGTTTGGCTTTTTTTCTCCACATAAGGATCAATCTTACTAAGCGCTTCTGTAAATCTTTCCTCAAGAATTTCTTCTAAGAGAGCGGTTTTCCATTTCGCCTTCTGCCATCTTTCCTGGGCTTCCATTTTCTTCCATTGACAGGCCTTGATCCCTGGACTGATGATGGCTGAGAGAACAGAAAAAAAGCGGAAATTTTCCATAGGGTCGGTTTGCGACCCATCAAAAGGAGTGATCGTCATTACCCCCATGGGACTCCCACAATCCATCAGAGGGACACAAAGCAAAGAAGATAGGAGAGGGTCGCCTTCCCCGGATCGGTTCACCACCTTTTCATAAAATGGCTCCCGGGAAGTATCGTAAATGACGGCGGGCTTTCTGGTTTGAAGGACTTCATGGATGATTCCTTGTCCGATCGTCCCCTGCCGGGGATGATTTTCTTTTTGGGTTCCGAAAATGCCTTCCGTCCGAAGGATGCCCTTCTCAGATTCACTGAGCAAGAGGGCAGCGTAACGGACCGGGAAAAACTCGGTCAGTGTGATCATCACCCCCTTAAAATATTCCTGAGTGTCCGTTTGCGGCACGATCAAAGAGATCTGGTAAAGACTACTTAATGCGCGATGGGCTGAGGCAGAGATGGAGAAGTCTAAAGACATCATTTATTCCCTCGTGCGGTGTCTTGATTGAGATGACTCCGAATGGATGAATGGTACCGGGGCAAAAAGCAATAAAAGTTTAATCAACCCCCAAAAAGATTTCAAGAAGTTTTTTGGGGCAGGTCGGGTGATTCCAGAAACCAGGTTGCAGTCACTGGGTGAATTGATTAAAATGCAGAGCGAATGAACGATACCATCCACCCACACAAACCCCGGTTTGTCATTCTACTCGGGCCGACAGGCGTTGGAAAATCGAGTCTGGCTATGGAGTTGGCAGAGTCTTTGGGGGGGGAGATTTTGAATGCCGATTCGATGCAGGTCTACCGCTATATGGATATTGGGACGGCCAAACCAACACAGGAAGAACGGGAACGGGTCAAGCACCACTTGATCGATCTGGTTGATCCCGATGAACCTTTCCATGCAGGGCTCTATCGAGTTGTTGGAAGAGAGAGAATCGAGTCTTTAAATCGCCAAGACATTCCTCTTTTAGTCGTTGGAGGAACAGGTCTCTATATCAAAGCATTAACGCAAGGCTTGTTTACCAGTCCTAAAATTCCCCCGCTGATTCGAGAGCGATTGAAACAAGAGGCAGACCATAAAGGGAAGGAATATCTTTATCAGAGACTCAGAGAGATCGATCCGGAGACGGCATCCCAGATCCACCCGAATGATCTGTTCCGGACGGTCCGAGCCCTGGAGGTTTTTGAAGCAACGGGAGTCCCCATCTCCTTTTTCAGGAATCAACATCGATTCGGGGATCGACCTTACCAGACCTTGAAGATCGGCCTGGAAATGGATCGAGAACACCTGTATCGCCGAATTGAAGAGCGAGTGGATCAGATGCTCGAAAAAGGATTTCTCCGGGAGGTGGAGGGTCTCCTGGATATGGGATATGGACCTGAGTTGAAGCCGATGCAGAGTCTGGGTTATAAGCATATGGTGCAATTTCTGTTCAAGGAATTATGTTGGGATGAGGCGGTAAGACGGATGAAGCGGGATACGCGACAGTATGCCAAGCGACAATGGACCTGGTTTAAGGCCGATCGGGAAGTGATCTGGCGAGACAGATTGAGAGAGAGTCGGAAAGTTTTTAAAGACGTGACAGCCTATTTGCAACGTTCTTTCAACAGGTCATTGAGAGGAGGGTAAAGAGCTATGACGAAGAATCAAATCAATGTCCAGGATCAATTTCTGAACCGCATTCGAAAGGATCGGAGTAATGTCGTGCTCGAATTGACCAACGGAAGGAAACTGGAAGGCGTGGTCCAGAGTTTTGATAATTTCTGTCTCGTTCTCCGGGGAAAGGGCGATGAGTTAATCTATAAACATGCCATCTCTTCGATTACCACAGGTGGGCGGATCGATCTGTACGAGCAAAAATAGGAACAAAAAATGAACGGCCAAGACCTCAAACCCATCCTGGAAAGCCTCCTTTTCGTCTCCGAATCTCCCGTGAAACTCAAAACGTTGCAGGAGGTTCTGACGGAATGGGACGAATCAGCCATTCTGGAAGGACTGGAGCGTTTGCGACTGGATTATGCGAATGATTCCCGGGGAATCGAGGTGGTGGAGGTTGCAGGAGGGTATCAGTTTCGGACAAAACCGCAATGGGGCCAATGGATCCAGCGACTCAAGAAAACAAAGCCTGTCAAATTAAGTCAATCGGCATTAGAGACGCTTGCCATCATTGCCTATCGACAACCTATTATACGTCCCACCATCGAGAAGATACGAGGCGTCGATTCAGGTTGGGTCATCCGGTCTTTACTGGAGAAGGGGTTGATCCGGATTATGGGGCGAAAAGAGATTCCCGGACGGCCTCTCGTTTACGCGACGACCCAGACGTTTCTCGAACTCTTCAATCTCAACACACTTTCCGATCTTCCCACCCTGAGAGAGATTGAGCCACCCCCGGAACCAGAATCGGTTTTTAAAGACGAGGTCATCGGACCTTCCACCGAGGAATCGGTAGGTTAGGAAATGGTATGGGCCTTGAGAGGATTCAAAAAATATTAGCGAGAGCAGGATGGGCCTCAAGGCGTGAGGCCGAGCAGATGATCCTCGAAGGGAGGGTGACCGTCAATGGTCAGGTGATCCGTCAACTGGGGTTCAAGGCTGATGCCGCCAAGGATCACATCAAAGTGGATGGCAAAAGAGTTTTAAAACCTGAGCCTCAGATGACGTTCCTTCTCAATAAGCCAAAGGGCTATCTATCGACCGTCAAAGATCCGGCCGGACGACCAACGGTCATGGACCTCATAAAGGGCGTAAAATGGAGGGTTTACCCGTTGGGGCGCCTCGATTACGACGCAGAAGGACTCCTTCTGCTCACCAATGATGGTGATCTTGCTTATGCTCTTTCTCACCCAAAATTCTCGATTGCCAGAACCTATTGGGCAAAGGTTGAAGGCTTATTAGAGGTTCGAGGATTCGATCGCCTGAAGAGAGGGATCAAACTGGAGGATGGGGAGGCAAGAGCCCTTTCGGTACGGCTATTGCGACATACCGGAAAACATAGCTGGATTGAAATCGTTGTAGGGGAGGGGAGAAACCATCTCGTGAAGCGAATGTTCCTTGCCATTGGCCATCCGGTTCTCAAGCTCAAACGAGTTGGATTTGGGCCGATCCAGCTTGGAAATCTTCCCCTTGGCCAGTACCGAATGTTGACCTCTCATGAGATGGATCGACTCTGGAAGATGGTTGAGGAGAGGAGGAGGACCCTGGAGGAAAGAAAAGAGATCGCCGGGCGTAAGAAGAAAAAACGGATATGATCACGGGTGTCGAAATCAAAAGAAAGATTGTTCATTTGGCTACCTTAATCATCCCGATCGGTTATGGCCTCACCTCTGAAAAGACCATCCTCACCTTCCTCATCCCTTTCTTTCTCATGTACCTCTTGATCGACCTCCTCCGCCATTTTCACGCAGGTTTGAAAGACCTTTTTAAGAAGCACTTTTTCGGAAGGGTTCTGCGGCCAGAAGAAGAGAAGCGACTGATGGGATCCACCTACTTTCTTCTTGCTTCGATTCTGACCATTCTGGTCTTTCCTAAACCCATTGCCATTGTGAGTTTGCTGATCCTGATCCTCTCCGACACGGCCGCCGCGCTGGTCGGGAAGGGAGTGGGAAGGACGCGCCTCTTTAACAAGACCCTCGAAGGAACGACAGCCTTCTTCTTCTCCTCCCTGCTGATTGTTTGGCTCTATCCTGATTTGGACCGATGGATCGGAAGCGTTGCTGCTCTTGGGGCAACCCTGATCGAAGCACTGCCCATTCCCATCGACGATAACTTCACGATCCCTTTATGTGCAGGAACCATTATGTTTTTCGGAATGGGATGAGAGAGGGGATGTGTTTCACAGCTTGGAAGAGAGGAACAATCTCCTTTTCAGAGGTCACCTCCACAATCGCCGCATCAATCTTCAGTTGATGGAAAAGGAAAGAGAAGGCCTGTTCTGACTCCCTGAATAATTCCCTTTCAGCGAGGGGGTCCAGGCTGATGATCGGTCTATCAAACTTTTTGATGAGTTCGCATGCCTCAGGAAGGTGAAAAAGGCCTCTTCTCTGATTAATAGGGACAGCATAGGCGGATGCATCAAGATGCTTTGCCTTGGGTAGTACAAAGGTTGCCCAAAGACCTGCGAAAATGGGGATGAATCCTTTTTGTCTTGCCTCCATAAACATTTCTTTAAGTAAATCCCCTCGGCTTAATCCCCACAACCAATCACCATATTTTCCTCCAATGATGAGAAACGGAGTTTCCTCTGGATGAAAGGACGAAAGGATTTGATCGAAACGGGATCGGTCAAAAGTCATCCGGTCGATCTCTTTTTGGGTCAGCACCTCTTCCGCAGGAGAAACCGGGAACAGTTTCCTGGCTAGATGCGGAGGGACTGTCGTTCGAATCATCGTCGAAATCACTTGCGATTCAAAACGACATAGGGGTTTCCCCGTGAGGGTGACCCCAAGGTCTGCATCGATCTGTCCAAATCCTACCAAACGTTTATTCCCTGTATTTTCCCTCAAAGCCTTAAATAATTTAAGATGTTTCGAGGTCGGAAGATGGAGACACCATCCTCCTGTCGCATAAACTTTCTCCATAAGTTCATAAAGTTGCTGAGTGCCTTGGGAGGAGGGTTGAATGGTAAAGATGATCCGTTGAATCTTTTTATTTTCAAGAAAGGCAATGGGGAGACGCATGATGATGCATTTTATTATGTTCACCATACTTTTTCAACGAGAAGGCGACCCCTTTCGTTTTGGGATCGAAGGACACCATCGTGAATTGCCTTTTATTGGGAAATTGATTATTTTTTTTATATGAGTTTTATTCAAGAAAAAAAGAAAGAATTTTCTTCAAACTTCCCTCCCTCCAATCGTTGGCTCAGGAGACTGTTATTGATCGCTGGGATGATTTTTACTGCGTTGGGCTTTGTGGGAATCTTTCTTCCAGTCTTACCCACGACGCCGTTTCTCCTATTGGCAGCGGCTTGCTATGCAAGAAGCTCAGAAAGATTTTATAATTGGCTTCTAAACCATCGGTGGTTTGGAACCCATCTCCGGACATATCGGGAGGGGAAAGGGATCCCCTTAAAAGCAAAGGCTCTCTCCATTTTTTTCATCTGGCTGACCATCTTCTTCTCCGTTTTTTTCGTCGTCCATCCCCTGGTGGTCAAGATTGTTTTAGTTCTCATTGCTTTGGGAGTAACCGTTTACCTCTTCTCACTCCCCACTCGCAAAGGGTTGTAGCCCTCTCCAACACTTCCGCTGTGAGTCATTGATGGAGTCCTCAAAGGCAAACGCTGAGCTACCCCCAATTCGAACTCCAGTGGAAGTTCGATAGGTAAGTGTTCCTGAGCCAAAATAGGGATACCTCTTGCTAAATTTCTCTTTTTTTGATAATCTTGGCTTAACGATATGGACCAGGAATGGATCAATCTTCTTAAGTTAGGTGTAAAAGCGCTGGTTTTCCAGGAAGTCCGTGTTTATCGGATGGAAAAGCTCCACACCCCCGAGATTTTACTCGATGAGATCTCCCATTCGATTGAGGAGATCAAGAAAGAGATCGTCCAGATCGTCCGAGACCTGGACCATCAGGAGAGGGCGACTCTTCTCAAAACGATGATTCAAGAGGCGATTGATGAGGAGATTGATCACTCCATCCAGTTTCGAGAGAAAAAATGCCTTCGCTGTATCCACGGGAGATTTTATGATGGGACGGGGACCTCCTTCTCCGACCTCCCCGTGGACGGAAATCTTCCGGAAGGGATTGGATGCGATCAGTTTCAACCTGCCTATCAAAAAGCCTGCCAAAGATTTGTTGAGGTCACTCCTGCCCATTCTTTCGATGAATATCTTGATCAACTCACCTTTCTTTATGAAGTGAGAGAATGGTTCGACCAAATCGAAGAGATCTGGGATGACTATTTCATCAAATAAGGCATGCCGTCTCTTCAGTCATTTGACCCCTCATGATCATCCTTCATCGAACCCCAATGGAAAACAAAAGCCCTCTCTCCTGGGTCGGAGAGAGGGCTCACACTGTTTCTTTTTCTATGGAAGGCGATGGGCTATGGAGGGATCAAGCAATTGCCTCTGCCAGCAATTCGGTGATATCCATCACCTTGATCTTCCCTTTCTTCTCTTTTCTCAGTCTTGCTGAGGCTACCTGAAGGTTGGCTTTACACGCGGGGCAAGCCGAGACAACGGTTTCTGCTCCTACCTCAAGGGCTTCCAGCATGCGTTGATACGCAATATCACCCGAGAGTTCCGTATTAAAGGCTTTCATCCCTCCCCCACCTCCGCAGCACTTTGCCAAGAGTCGGTTGTTTTTAAATTCGATCAATTCGACTCCTGGAATCTTTTTAATTAAATCCCTTGGAGGTTCGAAGATATTGAGATGCCGGCCGAGATCGCACGGGTCATGATAGGCAACCTTGACCGGGTCCACTGCCTTCAGTTTCAATTTTCCGTCCTGGATCAGTTGGTCAAGATATTCAATGGCATGGAGCACCGGAGTATTAAAGGAAAGGTATTTTGGGTAGAGTTCTTTAAATGTTTTGTAGCATCCGGCACAGGTTGTAACAATTTGCTTGGGTTGGATGGGAGCGAAGGCCTCAAGATTTTTCTTTCCCATCTCTTTAAATTCTTCCGTACCTACCAAATAGGAGATGTAACCGCAGCAATT
>FWPV01006252.1_pt1 | contig 22940 bp, 16 predicted proteins | sample 2228371 | NCBI WGS metagenome assembly FWPV01 (sample SAMEA103939776, study PRJEB20133) | metagenome | reverse complement strand
CAGGCTCCTCGCTTTTGCCGAGCAGTCGATTCCGGTGGAACTGGACCCCATCACGCTGGAAACCGGAAAGGAATTCGACTGCGGAGGCAAGCTCAACGAGGTAACCCCATTTTCGGCGCACGCGAAACTGGATCCTCTGACCGGCCGGCTGGTCAACTTCGGGATCAGCTTTTCGGTCACCCATCCTTCCCTGTTTCTGTATGAAATCAACCCTGACGGAACTCTGGCAGGGCGGCGCCGCTTCCCGGTGGATGCACCGCACACCAACCACGATTTCGCCCTCAGTGAGCGTCATGCGTCATTTTTCCTGAGTCCGCTGGAGATGGATTTTGAGCGCTTCTGGCGGGGAGGGGTCTCGGTCATGGAGGCCCTGCAGTGGCGACCGGAGAAGGGCAGCTACATTCTGGTGGCTCCGCGACCCGGCTTCGACGGCAATGCCTTGACCATCCGCCTGGAGAAGGGACACTGTCTGCATCTGGTGAACTCGTTTGAAAGCGGCCGGGTTCTGACCCTGGATGTGGTGGAGTTCGGCCGGCCCATCTATCCGGAGTACCAGCCGGTTCCGTGGTTCTATCAAACCGTCGACCGGGGAGTGCCGGTGCGCTATCGGATCGATCTGGAGTCCCGCCATCTGCTGGATCGGGTCGAGATGAACTACGACCGTTCTCCGGACTTCCCGTCGGTGGATTCCCGGCTGATCGGACGGGAGTACGATGATTTTTGGATGTTGGGCCTTTCGGCGGCGGGGAAACCGTGCCGGAAGTTCTTCGACGAGCTGGTCCACCTTCGCTGGTCGCAGGGGGGAGCCGCCGGTCTGTACCGGGCTCCCGCGGGCCGTTATTTTGGGGGCGAACCGGTTTTCATCCCGGAACCGGACGGCCCCGGCGGACTGGTGATGATTCAGGAGTTCGAGGTGGAGGCGGACCGGGTCAGTTTCCTGCTGTTCGATGCTTTCCGGGTGGCTGCCGGTCCGCTGGCACGCCTCCCGCTCCGGCACAAGACCCACCCGGGATTCCATTCCAGTTTCACGCCGGCGGTATGAAGCTACGGGCGGACTCGGGAGGCTTCTCCCCGAGATCCGGTGCCGGGATGGTAGTCTGCTTCCCGGAAAGTGAGCCGCACTTCCCAATGCCCGCGGTTGCCCCGCGCAGAAACCCCCGGCCCTCGGCGGCTTTCCATCCATGAGAAAATGTGGAACGGTCCGTGCTAGAGGGAACCGGGCAGGTTCAGGTCCCGCTGCGGAACAACGTCGACCTCACGGGAGGAAGCAATGGATGTAAAGGGCAAGTTGGCCTGTTTGCTGTTGCTGGTGGCTCCGGACGCCATGGTCCTGGGTCAGGACGAGCCACCGCAGGCGGAGCCGCAATACGTAATCCAGGCCAACGATCTGCTGGAGATTTTTGTCTGGAAGGAACCTGAGCTCTCACGCAAGGTGCTGGTCCGGCCGGACGGCCGGATTTCGGTACCGCTGGTTCAGGATCTGCAAGCGGCCGGTTTGACGCCGGTACAACTCCGGGACTCCATCGAAGCCCGGTTGAAGGACTACATCGCCTCTCCCAGCGTTACCGTCATTGTGGACGGCATTCAGCACTACCGGATTTATGTGACGGGAAAAGTGAACAATCCCTCAAGTTTCATGCTGGAGAAGCCGATCACTGTGCTGCAGGCGCTGAGCCTTGCCGGCGGCTTTCAGGAGTATGCGAACGAATCCGAGATCAAGATCGTCCGCACGTACGGCAATGAGTATGTGTATTTGGATTTCAATTACAAAGACGTCATCAAGGGTAAGAACACCCGGCAGAACATCTTCCTGAACTCGGGCGACGTCGTGGTCGTACCCTGAGGCGGAAGGAGGGCCCCATGCGACGTAACGTTCTGGCGATCGTCTTGCTGCTCAGCCTTGGTGCGGCAGGCCGCCAGGTTTTCGGCGAGCGGACGAACCAGGTGTCGGCGGCGGTCAACGTGGTCGCCGGGGTCGACGATAACCCCGTCGTTTCCGGTCTGCGGCCGGACCAGCTTTCAGACGGCTATTTTTTCAACTGGGGTCTCTATCCGACGTTGCGGCTCGAGTCGCGCGGTGCGCGGTCGATTTTCGATGCCAACTATGCTTTCGGCCTGGACCGCTTCAACACCGATCTGGATTTGAACTCGGAGTCTCATGGGCTGGGGCTGGGTTGGCAGTTGGAGACCGGCAAGTGGAAGGTGGGGCTGCGAAACCAGTTCCGCAAGTCGCCCGACTTCACCGCGTTCAACATCTTTCAGGGCATTGTGTTCACGCCGGAAGGCGTCTTTTTTGACTATGACACGGTGGCCCTGCGGCGCGACAGCTACGCGAACACGGCAACGTTTTCTGTGGACCGCCGGGTGGGAGCCAGATCGTCCCTCAACTTCGGTCTGGGCCACTCCCTGCGTAACTACGAGCGGGACGAACGGTTCCAGCGCCGTCTGGCCGATCAGAACCAGTTCACCGGTCACGTCGGCTGGGACCGGGAACTGTCGTCACGTGCCAGCTTTGACGCCAGGTATCAGTTCACCCACTTCGACTTCCAGAGCGGTGTATACCAGGACGGCCGGTCCCATGATCTGAGCCTCGGCCTGAGATTTCAGCTTGCGCCGACGGTCCGGATGTACCTCGCGGCCGGCCCTTCCTATACCGAGGAGGTTGGAGGCGACCTGAGTTTCTGGGGTTACAACGCCCGTATCGGGGTCACCAAGGCGTTTGAGACCCGTTTCGTTTCGGCCTACTACGACCGCCGGAATGGCGCCTCAATCGGCCTCGGATCGCTGTCGCGAACTCAACGGGTGGGCTTCGGATTCAGCCAGGCCCTGGGCCGGCGGGTGGCCGCCGATTTCGGCTTGTCGTTGTACGAAACCGAGCGGGTCTTCAGCAACCCTATCGATATGCGTGGCCTCCAGAGTTCCCTCGTTTTCAGCTTTGAGCTGCAGCGGTATCTCTTTTTCAGCATCGGAGGGAGCTACACCTCCCAGGAGGAGAATGCCGATTTGCCCGAACTCAATCTGTCGGGCATCTACGACTTGGATCGCCGGCGGGCTTGGGTCTCGCTCCGGGTTGAGATGCCCAACCTGGGGAGATTTTGATGAAGAAGCTGGTCATCAAGGAACCGCTGGATGTTCTGATGATCGTCAATCGCCGGAAGTGGTGGACTCTGCTCGCCTTTCTGCCGCTGGCGGCGGCGACGGTGTTGGTGGCGTTTCTCCTGCCGAGTGTGTACGTCTCGGAGACACTGGTACTGGTGGAATCCAGGGACGCTCCTAACGACATTGTCCGGGACTTGGTAACGCTGGACACTTCGGAGCGGCTGGTGGCAGTACAACAGAAAATCCTGAGCCGGACGAATCTGGCCCGAATCCTGAACGAGTTCGCGTCCGGCTTCGATGAATGGCGCAGGCTTAACGAGGCAGAGCAGATCGAGCGGTTGCGCTCCCGGATCAACATTCAGATCACGGCGGGACGGCGAGGTCGCGAGACGCTGGTGCCGTATTTCAACATCGCTTACTCCGACACGGATCCGGTGCTGGCGCAAAAGGTCACCGCCCGACTGGCGGAGCTGTTCATTTATGAAGATTCCAAGACGCGGGAAGAACAGGTGTTCGGACTGAAGGAGTTTCTGCAGAAAGAACTCGAGAAACAGTCCATTGAACTACAGCGTGTAGAAGCTCAGTTGGCGGAACTGAAGGAAAGATACCGGTATGAACTGCCGGAGCAGCTCGACACCAACTTGCGGACGCTGGACCGACTCAACGAGCAGTTGAAGTCGCTGGACGAGCAGCGCAGTCGCTATCTGACCGCCAAACTGGAGCTTGAGCAACGGCTGTCAGAGACCTCCCCGGTGATTTCGCGCGAGCAGTTCCGTCGCCAGGCAGTCGGCGCCGCCTCCCAGAATCCCCTGGTGGCCCAGTTCAGGCAGAAAGAAGCCCAGCTTCGAGAGCTGCAGAGCCGTTACACGGACCGTCACCCGGACATTGTGCGTCTGCAAACGGAACTGGAGCGCCTCCGGGAAGCGATTCCACCGGAGGATCTGTTGGAAGCTGATCCCATTCTGCAGGCGCAGGCCGAAGTGATCAATGAACCCAATCCTCTGCACCAGCAGTTGGCTACCCAACTCGCCAGCATCAACACTGAGCTTCGCATCAATGAGCAGCGTCAGGAGGAGATCCGGAGGGACCTGCTGCGCTATGCGCAACGGGTGGAAAACACTCCCCGCCGCGAGCAGGAGGTCTCCATTTTGCAGCGCCAGTATGAAGGCCTCTCCGCGAAGTATCGCGACTTGGAGTCCAAACTGTCCGACGCCCAATTGACGGAGAGTCTCGAGAGCAGCCAGAAGGGCGAGAAGTTGCAGATCATCGACCCGGCGAGCTTCCCGCTGGGCCCTGCGAAGCCGAATCGGCTGATTGTGATGTTGGTGGGTCTCGGAATCGCGATCGTGTTGTCGCTGGGACTGGCGCTGACTGTAGACCTTCTGGACCAAAAAATCTGGAGCTCTTCCGAAGTGACGCACCTGCTGGGTTTGGCCTTGATTGGAGAGATTCCTGAGATTTTGAGCCCGGCGGAGGTGGTAGCCAGAAGCCGTCGGGGCGTTATGCAGGTGGCGGGCTACGGCGCCCTTTCCGTGCTGACGGCGGTGGCCGTACTGCTCATCTTCCGTACGCCGACGATCCGCGAACGAGGTACTGAAACCCTCGCCCGGCTGCTGGGTTGGTGATCTCCATGACCATTTTCGACGAACCGATACTGAAGCTGATTGCCCGCCTGGAATCCCGGAATGTTAACGGAGTTCAGGAGTTGCGATACAGCGATGAGCGGATCTATGTGTACTTTTTCGACGGCAAGGTGGAGGCCGCCTCGTCAACCCGAGAGGAATACCGTCTGGGGCAGTACTTGCTGAGGGCGCAGCTTATTTCGCCGGAAAATCTTAACCCCATTCTGAGGCGGGCCGAAAAGGCTCGGGTGCACCTGGGGGAAATGCTGGTCAAAGAGGGGTTGCTCGATCCGGTATCCCTCTCGGAGCTCGTGACCCAGCAGGCCGTGGACCTGTTGAGCCGTGCCATGGCGCTGCGGTTTGAAGCGGGAGCGTTCACGGGATCGACCCAAGGTGCTATGCGATATCGGATCAATCTCAGCCACCGCCAGTTGGCGCTGGAACTGGCCCGGAACAGGCCGGTGAATCTCCAGATCGCTCCCGGGCAAACCCTGCTGCTGGCGCCGCTGGAAGAGATGAGGTCCCTCGGCTGGAGCCCGGAGGAGGTCTCCGTGCTCAGCCATCTTCAGCAGCCGCTGAGCTTGGCGCAACTGGAGGACCGCTGCAACCTCGGGTTGGACAGGTTGCTCGGGATTGCTCAAACCTTGCTGGATCTCGGACTGGTGCGGATTGCGGAAGCGGTTTCGAGCTCGGAGACCGCCTTGGCCCGGCGGGAGCGGCTGCCCTTGGAACTGCTGGTGCCCGAGGTGAGCAATCCGCACTTGGCCGAGAAAGTGGAATCGGTGTTGCAAGATTATTCGGCCATCAGCGAGCAGTTCCGGGCACTCAAGGTTCGCCTCGTCAACCAGGTTGACCCGCCGGTACGGGTTCTGAGTGTCACGAGTGCCCGGCCGCAGGACGGCAAATCTCTGGTCAGTACCAACCTCGCCCTCAATTTCGCCAAGGAGCCCGGGAGACGGGTGCTGCTCATCGACGCAGACTTGAGAAACGCCTCGGTCCACGACAAGTTGGGCGTCACCTTGGGTCCGGGTCTCTATCACTATTTGTTGGGCAGTCTGGAGCCGCAGTGCTACATCCGCCGCGTCCAGTCGCTCTACGTGATGACCGCTGGAGAACTGGCTGAGAACGCAGTTGAACTCCTGTCGCTGAAACGGATGAAGGATTTGGTCGAGTTCGGCCGGGAGGAGTTCGACACGGTAATCGTGGACGCTCCCCCGCTGCTGCCGGTGGCCGATGCGCGGATTGTCGCCAAGCTGACCGAGGCTTCCCTTCTTGTGATTTACCAGGGGAAAACGCCTTATCGCATGGTCGAGCGGGCACTGGAGATGATGGACAGGCAAAAGCTCCTGGGAGTGGTTCTGAACGGCGTGAGAACGACCGGCCTGGATGGCTACTACTCTTATGGTTACTATTATGCCTACCCGTACCACCGCGACGGTCAGGGCAAGGATGGCGTCATCGAATTAAGAGCCAAGCCGCGATACTCCCGGCATGGCTACCGCAGTGGGAGCGTCCTGTTCAAATGACGCGGTGGCATCCGAGGTTGTCCCTTGCCGTCCTGGTGGTGGTGACGGGGAGTGGTGCAGTTGGGGCTGCAGTCTCTCCTGACCGTGTCCTGCTGATCGTGAACCGGGCCAGCGCGACATCGATGGAGGTCGCGGCCGATTATGCTAATCGACGGCAGATCCCAGCATCCAACCAGTGTGGGGTGGAAGTTGGGAACTCAGTCGCCATCGACCGTTCGACCTATGAGGCGGCGATCGAACGTCCCGTCGCCGACTGCCTGCGTCGCCGTCAGTTGCAGGACCAGATCCTGGTACTGCTAACCACGCCGGGTATACCCTGGCTGGTCGAGGGGGATGCTGGTTCCTACGGTGACCTGGCTTCGGTTGATTCCGAGCTGAGCCTCCTGTACTCCCGGATGGTGGGCGAGGAATTCAGCGTTTTCGGGAAGACACCCAACCCGTACTTCAGTCCCGAGTCCAGTCGCCGAGGGTACGCTGCTTTCCGGCGCGAGGATATGGACATCTACCTGGTAGGCAGGCTTTGGGATGTAGATCCGACCCCTGCCGCCGATGAAACGCCGACGGTCTCGGGCGGGGTCTTTGCGTTTGACCTGGCCTCACCGCGCCGCACGTTGTTGCAGTCCTGGCTGGATGCAGCTCGGCAAGTTCTGATCCAGCGCGGGCAGGCAGTCGAATATCAGGACACCGCGACGTGGATCCATCCTGCCGCCAGATTGCTGGGTCTGGCCGCTGAAGTGTCCCCGCTGCCAGAGTACCCGCCGGAATGGCGCTGGGCTCCTGGCTCAAGTGCGATCCTGATAGGGGATACTTGGTCGCAGAGCGGTTGCGGCCCGGGCGCATTCAGAGATCCGGACAATGAGGGGTCGTGTCCTCCAAAGCTCCCCGCTCAATGGCTGCGGCAGGGCGCGCTGGCGGTGCTTTTTCAGGTCGCCGACCCGGGACAGGACGGTTATCCCCGTCCGCAAACCTTCTTTCCGGCGCTGCTGGACGGTCTTTCGGTAGTTGAGGCGGCCTATCTGTCCAGCCGGTATCTGAGCTGGAGACTGGTGGTGCTCGGTGACCCGCTGGCGGTTCCGTTTCCTTCGCTGACTCGCAAGGACCCTCCGTGGAACGGCCGACTCGATCCGGCTACCGGGCTGCCCGAACACTTCTCCCGACGGCGGGTGCAGCTCTTGACGCGCCGATACCGGACCAGCCTCGACGCGATCACCAGCCTGTTGAAGGCCGAATCGGAGGCCGGCAGGGGCAGGACCGAGGAGGCTCTCCGAATGCTGGATCAGGCTCTTCTCCTGGATCCGACGCTGGCGGAGTCGGTGCAATTGAAAGCACGATTGCTGGAGGAGTTGGGCAGGGCGGAAGAAGCCTACACCGCCTACCGCCGATGTCTCGAGCTGGGTGCGGGCGGCGAGGAGAGGGTCCAAAGGAAGCTGGCTGAATTGGCTTGGGACCGCTTGCAGGATCCACAGCGGGCACTGCCCCATGTGGGGTGGCTGTTCCAGCGCACCGGAGTCCGCGATTTGGAGGTAGTCCGCAGGTGGTTGGAGGTCAAGCTGGCCACTGGCGATCTGGCGGAGGCGGAGGCGCTGGCCCTCCGACTGGTGCGCGATGTCGATCGCCCGCCGGCCTTCGCCCTGGAAACCCTGGGGCGGGTCGCGGAAGCCCGGGGCGATTTTCGAACCGCGGCCCGTTTCTACCGGCGTGCGCTGTCAGCGGAGACCGGAGCAGGTGAAGCTCGGCTGGAAGAGAGGCTGGAGGAAACGGAACGGAAGCTGGTCTCCCCGGGGCAGGCTCCGGCTGAGGCGGTGGAGGTGGAGCCGGAGGGTTCTCCGAGCGCTGAGTCCGGTGCGGGAGAGGAAGTCGTCCGTGCCCGCGTCATCCGGAGGACGGCGCTCGAATACCCGAAAAAAGCCGCTCTGGCTGGGGAGTCCGGCCGGGTGGTCTTGCGTCTGCTCATCGACGAACGCGGCCAGTTGATCAAGGTGACGCCTCTGTCGGGACCGAAGTCGCTGGTCAAGGTCGCCGAGGAAGCGGTGCGGCAGTGGATCTTCGCTCCCAAGACGGTGGGCGGCCGCCCGGAGGTGGACGCCATCAACGTCGCCATCAACTTTGAAATCCCCGAGTCATCGCCGCCCAAGTGACGGGTCGGTCCGGCCCGCCGAATCATCCGGGTGGTCCGCCGGGTCCGATTTCAACCACTACCCGGGTGCCCCGGCGGGCTTCAAGACGGCGGGCGGCCGGCCTCCGGTAGAGAGCAATCTCCAGCAGTTCGCAACTGCCCTCCAGCAGGAAAGGTTCGTCGCCGGCTCCCTCGGCGTAAGACCTGCGCCAGCGGGAAATCACCCGTCCGTTGACGGTGACCCGCAACCGGCTGGGATCGACTTCCCTGCGACGCAGTTCCTGCATCGAGATGTTGGTGATGATGTTGCCGAAGCGGTCGATATACAGGACACAGCCTTCCAGACGATCACCGTGACTTTCCACCGGTGGAACCGGCAGGCGTTGATAAGATGGAACCTCCGGCCCGAAATGCCGGGGATCCTCTCCCCGTGCCAGCATCCCCGCCACCGGGCCGAAGATGTCCCTGCCGTGGAAAACCGGTGAGACCGGCCGGCGGAAGTAGCGTTCGTTTTCGATCGATACCACCCGGAGCACCTTCTGGCGGTCCAGAGCCAGGGCAAGAACCCCGTTGTCCGGACCCACGAACATCTGACGCTCGGTAACGGCGATGAGCGCTCGGCGCGCGGTGCCAACTCCGGGGTCGACCACCACCAGGTGGATGGTACCTTCCGGAAACAGGTGACAGGCGCCGAAGAGCAGGAAGGCACCTGCCCAGACGTCATGGGGCGGGATCTCGTGGCTGAGGTCCACCAGCCTCGCGTCCGGCGCCATCTCGAGCACGGCGCCCTTGACGGCCGCCGCGTAGTACTCGCGGGTGCCGAAGTCGGTGGTGAGGGTGATCAGGGGACCCGGCATGTGACCCATCATAACCGGTGTGGGCGGATGGCGAACCGGTGCAGAGGGCGTATCATCGGAGTGTCGTGACGCCGGGTGGCTTTGGCGGGCCCGGGTCCAGTCCGGACTCGAGACCCTGTCGTCTCGGGGCATCGCGGAGTCGGTGTGACGCCTCAATTGGAAAAGTGCCCGAACTGCGAGTATAGTCTGCTGGAACGGACGACATACTGTCCTTTCTGTGGTTTCCAGTTGACCCACCCGTGGTGGAAAGGCCAAGGTGCGTGGCTGCTGCTGGTTCTGATTGGGTGGGTTCTCATCAAGTGTCACGTACGGATGCTGGACGGATTCGACTAGGTATGGCGAAGGTTCGCAGCTCGGTGGGGACCGACCGGGGACTGGTGCGGCTCAACAACGAGGACAGTTACATCCACCGGCCGGACATCGGGTTGTTTGGGGTTTGCGACGGTCTGGGCGGTCATGCGGCGGGAGAGGTGGCGAGCCGCATCGCCGTCGAAACCGTCGACCAGCGCATCCAGGACGTTTCCGATCCGCCGCGTCAGTTGCTGGAGGCGGTGGAGGAGGCGAACCGAAAGATCCTGCGGGATCAACAGAACCATCCGGAACGTCTGGGCATGGGTACGACCCTCAGCGCGCTGTGGGTTCCGGATGTCGGATCCGGCAACGCCTGGATCGCCCATATCGGCGATTCACGGATCTATCGTTTCCGGGATGACCTCCTCGAACAACTCACCGATGACCACTCGCCGGTTTACCGCCTTTACAAGGAAGGGGCACTGCAGAAAGACCAGCTCCGTTTTCACCCTCAGAAGAACCTGATCGAGCGATCGTTGGGACTGGCATCCACGGTCCAGTGCGACATCTTCTCGGTGGAAGTCCGCCTGGGAGATCGATTCCTGCTCTGTACCGACGGCTTGTGCGACTGTGTGTCCGACAGCGAGCTGGCGGAGAGCATTCGCACCGTCGCTTGGGAGGACCTGCCCACCGACCTGATTGACCGCGCCCTGCGTTGTGGGGGGTTCGACAACATTACCGTCGTTCTGGTTGAACTCCTGGACGACTGAGGGGTTGGCCGGTGTACTCGACCCATCGAGTCCGGTGTGAGGTTTCCGTTCCCCCCCGCCCGCGTTGTAGCATCGGCTGAAATGGGTCGTCGGAAAAGCAGGAAGACGAATGGCGGGATCGATTGGGGCCTGGTTCCCTCCCTGCTGGCCGGGGGTCTGATCGTCGTTCTACCTCTGGTCTTCAGCTTCACGGGGCTGGACAAGTTCCGGCTGCCAAAAGACGTTGTGCTCACGGTCTTTGTGGCCGTACTCCTGCCCGTTTTCTACCTGACGGCCCGCTTGCGCAGGCCGGTCCGATGGGAGATGTGGGAAGGGTTGCTGGTCGCGGCGGTGGGGTACGTCTGGCTGCACGCCACGGTGAGTTCCGCGCGTGAAGTCAGTTTGTGGGGAGCGGTGCAGGTGACGGCTCTGGCCGGGCTGTACTGGATCCTGTATTCCTGCTGCGACGAACGATTCCAGCGGGTGGTCTGGCTGGCCTTTGCCGCCGTTTCGGGATTGAACGCCATTCTCACCGTACTCCAGACGCACGGATGGTTTCCCGCCATGGTGGATGCAGGCGGTGAGACCCTGGCCGGGCGCCTCAATCCCGCAGGCCTGATTGGGGACGTCAACAGCGGCGGTTTCCTGTTCGGGTTGGCGGCATTGCTGTTGCTTCCGCGCCTGGTGGAAGCCGGCCGGTTGAGGCGTCGACTGCTGGTGGGGGGTCTGCTGGCCGTGAACCTGGTCGGCCTCGCTTACACCCAGACTTTGAGCGCCTCGCTGGCCTTGGCGGTTTGCCTGGCACTGTGGCTGGTGTTTCACCACTGGTGGCTGTTGCGCCACACCCGACGTGTCACCCGGGGGCTGCTGATTCTCTGGATCGGAGTTGCGGCCGGACTGGTGGCGGCGGGAGTTGTCGGCTCGAAGGCTGGAATTGTCGGCCGTCTGACGGAGGTCGTGGCGCAGGCTCGCGAAGGGCGTTGGACGACCGTGACGGCAGGAAGGGAGCCGGTCTACCGCATCACCTGGCGGATGATCCGCGAGCAACCGTGGCTGGGCCGGGGCCTGAACACTTTCGGCCGGGAGTTTTTCGCATTCCGGACGGGAACCGAAGAGGGGCAGGCTGTCCGCCTGATCCAACAGCCGGGGGCATTTCGGGAGGCTCACAATGATTATCTGCAGGTGTGGGCGGAGCTCGGTTTGCCGGGACTGATCTTCCTGCTGGGGCTGCTGGGATGGCCGCTGGTATTGGCCTGGAACCGCGTCCGGGGGGAAAAGGATCGCCGGGCCCAGTACTGGTACGGCGTGTTGGGGTTGGGGGTGGTCTATGTGCTGATCACGGCGCTGGCCTTCTTCCCCTTGAGGTTGTCGCTGACCGGAGCCTGCATCGCCTTGATGCTGGCAGGACTCAGGTATCACCAGACCGGAGGCGGGTTTCGGGCGGTGGGCTATTCCGCCGCCCATCCGGTGAGGAGTCTCGCCGTACTCACCGTGCTTTTTGCGGCGGCTCTCTTTTTGGTGCGCCATGAGGTGCTGAGGTGGTCAGCGAACAACGCCGTGGGGAACGGTGCCTTCCTGCTGGAGCAGGCAGCGGCCTTGAATCTGCCGGATCCCCAGCGGCGCATGGTCGCGGACCAGGTGCTGGCCCGGCTGCAAAACCATCAACTCAGCCCCGCCCGGATGCCTGAGCTGTACAGCCTGCGCGGCACCAGCCTGCTCATCCTGGGGAGGTATGAAGCGGCGGTCAAGGCATACCAACAGGCAGTCGCATACATTCCGAGCCCGGAACTCTATACGAATCTGGCAGCCGCCTACCTGGCCCAGCAGGACCGGGACGGCGCCGGCAGGAACCTGGAACTCGCTCTGAAGTATGACCCGGGCTATGAGAAAGCGCAGCAGGCGCTCAAACTGCTCCGGACTGGCGCCCGACCATGAGGATCGGCCTGGATTTCCGGCCTGCCCAGAGAGTCAACAGCCGGCGGCGGGGGGTCGGCCGCTTCACCCGGGAGCTGTTCCGCGCTGTGCTGGCGACGCCCAGCGAGCATGAATTCCTGCTGTACACGCTGGGGGATGAGCCGACCGGATTGAGCGGTGGTCACCGCGTTCAGCCGCTGGCTCATCTGCCCAAACCCAGTCGCCTCAACTGGGTTCTGGAGCTGTGGCTGTTTCCCAGGGCCGCCCGCCGGGACCGGCTGGAGCTGTTTCACACCCCGGATCTGCTGCCGATGCCCCGCATCCCCGGTTGCCCGGTATGGGTCACCATCCACGATCTGATCCCCTGGATCTTCCCCGAATACGCCCACCGGATGCCCCGCGACTTCAGATACGCACTGGACCGCGCGCTGGACCGCGCCCGGCATGCCGACCGGATCCTGACCGTGTCGGAGTGCTCCAAACGCGACATTTGCCGGCACCTCGACCTGCCGGCGGACCGGGTGACCGTCATCCCGGAAGGATGCGAAAACGGCCCTGAGCCTTGCCCGCCGGAAGTTGCCCGGGCTTTGGTCCGCCACCGCCTTGGGATCTCCGAGCCCTATCTGTTGTATGTCGGCGGGACTGACTACCGGAAGAATTTGGTGCTTCTGTTGGAGGGTTTCCGGAGGATCTCGGCGTCGGGCTACCGGGGTTGTCTGGTGTTGGCGGGGGAGACTACCGACCCGCGGTTCCCCGAAGCGTCGCGGCTGCTCGAGCTGGCCGGCAAGATGGGCATCAGGAACCGGCTCCGCCTGCTGGGGTTCGTATCCGACGAGCTGCTGGCCGCGGCTTATTCAGCCTGCGACTTCTTCGTCTTTCCGTCCCTGTACGAAGGATTCGGGCTGCCGGTCCTGGAGGCCATGCGCTGCGGGGCGGCTGTGCTGGCGGCCCACAGTTCCTCCATTCCGGAAGTAGCGGGAGATGCCGCATTCTATTTCGACCCTACCAGTGCCGACGCTTTGGTCGAAGCCTTTCGCGAGGCCAGCGACCAGCCGGATCTGGTGGAGCGGAGACGGCGCGACGGTCAGCAGAGGGCGCTGCACTTCACCTGGAAAGCCGCTGCCGAGAAGCTTCTCACCCTTTACCACCAGGCAGCGGAGAGGAGAAGGCCATGAAGGTGGGGATCGATGTTCGTTCCCTGCGTTCAGGGCCTGCCGGGGTTTCGACTTATGTCCGAAATCTGCTGGCTCATCTGGACTGCCTGCGCCCCTTCGGCGTCGGCTTTCCCGCCAACAACTTCCTTTGGAATCAGGGTTGGGGCCTGCTGCTGCCGGTTATCCGGCGGTGGAACCTGTTTCATGCTCCTGCCTACACGGCTCCACTGTGGTGTCCGGTGCCGGTCGTGGTGACCATCCACGATGTCTCCTATCTGGCTGGTCCTGAATACTATCCCTACCGGCTGGACCCCTTGCGGCTGCTGTACTATCGCGCTTCGGCGCGGCGGGCGGATCGGGTGATCGTGCCTTCCGGGTTTTCCCGCTCGGAGGTGCTTCGCTTTTTTCCGGATCTGGCCGGCAGGACCCGGGTGATTCCGATGGGAGTGTCCGCGGACTTCTTTTCTGATGCGGAGGGCGCCGCTGCGGTTCGACGGCGTTACGCCATCGAGGGCCCCTATCTGCTGCACGTGGGAGACATTCATCGGAGGCGGAATCTGCCCTTGCTGACCCGGGTCGCCGATGAGCTGGGACTCCAGTTGATTGCGGTGGGCAAGCTTCTGGAGGGGCGCCCGCCGGGGCCCCCCTGCAGGACGTTGCAGAATTTGGCGATCGAGGATCTGCGAGGGCTCTACAGCGGCGCCGAAGCCCTGGTCTATGCCTCATTGTACGAGGGCTTCGGGTTGCCCCTGCTGGAGGCGATGGCCTGTGGGATTCCGGTAGTGGCGGTGCGGCGAGCGTCGATCCCGGAAGTCTGCGGAGATGCCGCCATTTTGGTGGACTTCTCACCGGAGGCGTTGCGGGAGGGCGTCCGGGCTGCGCGGTCCGACCGCAGCCTCTGGGCCGCCCGCGGCCGGGAACGGGCGGCGGAATTCAGTTGGAGGAACACCGCCGAACAGACGTTGGCGGTGTACGGGGAATTGGCGGAAGGCTGAGAGCGGGGACAGTCCCTCCGTCATCCCGCCGAGCCGACTTCCGGCTTGCCCAGCCGGTCGCGGAGCCGGCGCCAGGCCGCCAGGAGGCGGATGCCCGTCAGCACCGCGGCGCGTTCCGCCGGCCCCGCCTGGGCGGCGAAATGCTTCAGGTAAAAGAGCCGCATGGCGTCGTAGAAGTGGAAGTTGGCCAGACGGGGATTGGTGGACGAGCTGCCGCGCTTGGTGTGGGTGATGCGGGCGTCAGCGAAATAGAGCACCTGCCACCCTGCGAGCCCGGCCCGGTAACAGAAATCGAGATCTTCGCCGTACAGGAAGAAGCGCTCGTCCAGGGGGCCGGACGTCTCCAGCACCTCCCGGCGGAACATGAGAAAGGATCCTGAAACGGCCTCAACCAGATGGGAGACCGCCGGGTCCCGATCTTGGAAATCGTAGTCCGGCGGACGCCGGCCGACGGGCAGGAGTTTGGCGAGGCCGCTGAGCCGGAAGAACGCCTGGGCCGGACGCGGTATCCGGCGCCGGCAGGCCCGCTGCAACGTCCCATCCGGATTGTTGACGCGGCATCCCAGAATACCCACCGTTGGTGAGGCTCTCAGGTGCTGGAGGCAACGGTCGACAGCCCGGTCTTCAATGATCGTGTCCGGGTTCAGCAGCAAATAAAACCGGGCGGGACAGGCGCGTATCCCCTGATTGCAGGCTGCCGCAAAGCCCAGGTTCTCGCGGTTGAACAGAAACTGCACTCGGGGGTATTGGGCCGGCAAGGCGTCGAAACCCGGTTCGCTGGAGGCATTGTCCACCACCACCACCGAAAAGTCGGGCAAGGCGGTCTCGGCCAGCACGCTGTCCAGACAGCGGCGCAGGAGTGCCAAAGCGTTGTAGCTGACAATCACGATGGCGAGATCAGTCATGGGGATCGCTTGAGCCGGTGTTTCAGCCAGTTCCGCTCCAACACCCGGCGCAGCGCCACGGTGTCCACCCGCCGGGCAGACTGGACCCGCCGTCGTTTGTCCAGGATGCTCCCGAAACCGGCGAGGAAGTCCACCTTGGCCTTCAGGTACGAACCGGCCCTCCCGCGCCACGAAAAGTACGCAAAGCTGAGCAGGTCAAAAGCCAGCCGTTCGGGCAGGAAACGGCCCAGCAGCGGAGCCGGCATGTTCTTCCAGAACACCGCCTCGGAGTTGCGGTGTCCGTAATAGACGTAAGTCGGGCTGAGGGTCCCGATACTGCGGTTGACATCATGATAGACCCGGGCCTCCGGGACGTAGAGGCAACGAAAACCCAGCAGGCGCGCCCGGAAGTTGAGGTCGGAATCCTCATGGATGAGAAACAGGTCTTCGTCGAAGCCGCCGGTGGCCTCCAGCACCTCCTTGCGGAACACGGCGGCGGCGCCGCAGGCGCCGAAGACCTCGCGCGGCTCCTCAAAGAGTGAGGCGGGCATGCCGTGGCCGATCTTGTAAGCCGCCCCCACCACCGCCATGGCGTCCCCCGCACTGTCCACGACTTGGGGAGCACGGGCAAACAGGATCCGGGAGGCCCAGAAATCCCAGGGGGGCTTTGCCGCGGCCAGCACCCGTTCGAGCCACTCGGGAGCCAGGGTCAGGTCGTTATTCAGAAAAGCGACCAAGTCAGCGGGGGATTCTCTCCATCCCAAATTGCAGGCGGCGGCGTAACCGAGGTTCCGGCGTGAGGCGATGACCTTCACCCAGGGAAACTCTCGGGCGACAATCTCCGGGCTGCCGTCGGACGATGCGTTGTCGACGACGACCACCGACTCCGGCCGTCGGGTCTGTCCGGCCAGGGATTCCAGACAGGCCTCGATGTGTCCGGCGCCGTTGAAGTTCACGACCACGGCACTGACCGAAGGCGACACGGGCGGGTATTATAATCAGGTTCCTCATGAAGGGACACGACGCCGGAGCCGCCGCTCCGGCCCACCGGAAGCCGGCACCCACGGTTGCGGCCGGCGGGCGGCGGATGTGGGCTGGGCTGCTCTCCACCACCGGTGTCCTGATGGCGGGGGATCTGCTGGTGGGGGCTCTGGCTTATGCCGGCGCCTGGTTGGTGCGGATCTGGGTCCCGCTTCCCCTGACCACCGACCTGCTGCCCCAGGAGCGGTTTGGGGTTGTCAGCCACTACTGGCCCCTGTTGGCTGGCAGCCAGCTCTTCATGCTCTATGTCTTCGGCCTGTACGACGACCTGCGGGCCCAGCGCTACCGTGAGGTGCTGGCGCACCTCACCCTGGCGGTGGCGGTGCAGGTATCCGCCATCACCTCGGTCTTCTATTTCACCAACGGTGTCTTTCCCCGTTCCGTGATTCTGGTGTTTGGGTTCCTCAACCTTGCCTCCCTCACCGTCTGGCGGTTCGGGGTCAAGCGGTTGATCCAGGAAGGGGTCAGGCGCGTGCTGGTGGTCGGCGAGTCGCTGATGTCGGCGCTGCCGCTGGCGGAAGAGATAGAGAAGAGCTCGGGGATGGGATTCGAATTCGTGGGAATGGCTGTCGGGGACCCGGGGGTCAAACCGGAGTCGTTGCCGATGCCGGTGCTGGGCTCGCTCGAGGAAGTCCGGGAGCTGGTGATCAAGCACGAGATCGACGAAATCATCTTTGCTTCCCGGGAGACCTGGAAGGACCGGGTTTTTGACGGGCTCAGCCGGCTGCAGACGGAGCATCCGCTGCGGCTGGCGATTCTTCCTTCGGTTTACGAGATTGCCATCGGGCGGCTGCGGCATATCAACATCCATGACACTCCGCTGATCGAGATCCGGAGGAATCCGAACGAACCGGTGTCCCGCCTGCTCAAGAGGAGCTTCGATCTGGCGCTGTCACTGCTGTGCCTAGTCCTCTTTCTGCCGGTGGGTTTGGTCATTGCGGTGGTGATCGCCTTGACCTCGCCGGGACCGGTCTTCTACCTGCAGGAGCGGGTCGGGCGGGGTGGACGGGTGTTTCGACTGATCAAGTTCCGGACCATGGTTGCCGATGCGGAGAAGTCGTCGGGTGAAGTCCTGGCGGGCCCTGACGATCCGCGGATTACGCCCGTGGGGGCCGTGTTGCGTCGGTTCCGGCTGGACGAGATACCTCAGTTCCTCAATGTGTTGAAAGGCGACATGAGCTTCGTCGGACCGCGGCCTGAACGGCCGGGTTTCGTCCGGCGGTTCACTGAGGAACTGCCCGGCTACGCCGAGCGGCACAAGGTCAAACCGGGGATGACGGGGCTGGCCCAGGTACGCGGGTACTACCACACGACCGCCGAGAACAAGCTGCGGTTTGATCTGGCTTATATCTACAATTACAGTTTCTCCCTGGATCTTCTGATTCTGCTGGAGACACTGAAGGTTATACTGACCCGCCGCGGCTCATAAGAAGGGGCTGGGTCCGGTCTTGCCTGACTCCGGCGGGTTTGGGGAGAGCCGGAAAGCCGTCCGGCTTCCGGTACGGTCCGGTTTGGGGAGGGGGAGTCGATTGGCCGACGACATGTCATCCATGGATCCGGAGTCGGCGGCGCTCAGAGCCGAAGTGCTCGAACTGCGCCGGCGCAACCGGGATCTGCTCCGGGAAAACGAGGAGCTGGTGGCAGACTTCAGCCGCATCCAGCATGAAGAGCTGAAAGTGCGGGAGGAGCTGCTCTGGAAAACCCTCTTTCTCGACGCCGTTCTCGGCAGTGATCTGAACATCTATTTCAAGGACACGCGGAGCCGGTTTCTGCTGGTGGGACGCGGCACCGCCGAGAAACTGGCAGGTCCTGGAGCGGATCCCAAGGAGCTGACGGGCAAATCGGAGTCCGACTTCTTCACTGAGGCTTACGCGAACCAGGTGCGCGAGGCGGAAGCGCGGGTGATGCGGTCGCGGGAAGTCATAACCCAGGAGGAAACCGAGCTCCATGCCGATGGCGGCCGGCGGTACGTCCTGACGACGCGCGGGCCCCTGTTTGATCCGACGGGCATGCTGGTCGGGACCTATGGGCTGACCCGCGACATCACCGAGCTGGTCAATCTCCGGCGGCAGGTGGAGGCGATCCTCCAGAGTTCCGCTGAAGCGATCCTGCTGCTGGATGCGCAGGACCGCATCGTGCTCTGCAACCCCGGAGCCCTCCAGATGTTCGGAATCCGCCCGGACGAGGTGCCGGGATGTGATCTGGAAACGCTCCTGGGTTCGAGCCTGAACACCTTGGCTTCGAAGGGTTTGCCGTCGGAACTGTCCGCCTCTGCGGTCAAGGGTACGACGATCGAGCTGTTGGCGTCTCGCCGGGATGGGCATCGATTTCCGGCGGAACTGTCCCTGAACACGGTGTGGATTGACAACGTCCGCTTTATGGTAGTGATCGCCAGGGACATCACCGAACGGTGGGAGGCTCAGCGCCGCTTGCGCGAGATGGCGGAAAGGGACGAACTGACGGGGCTGCTCAGTCAGGCCGCGTTCCCCAGGAAGCTGGCGGCGGCGCTGCAGGAAGCGGTCCCCGGCCGGTTTGCGGTGCTGGTGGCGGATCTGGACCGCTTCAAGCCCGTCAACGACCGCTTCGGTCATGCAGTGGGGGACCGGTTGCTCAGCCTGGTGGGTCAACGGCTGAGGCAGTCGGTCAAGGCCACCGACCTGGTGGGTCGGCTGGGGGGAGACGAGTTCGGCTTCGGGATGGACCTGCGGTCCCTGGAGCCGGGGTGGGACGTTGAGGGTGTTGTGACCCGGCGGATGGAGGAGATCCGGCAACACATCGCCAACTACTACCAGGTGGAAGACCCGGAAGACGGTCACGTCTTGCACATCGAAGATCTGGGGATCAGTCTCGGCTACGCCCTCTATGACCGGGACGGTAGCACCCCCGCCGAGCTGATCCGGGTTGCCGATGAGCGCATGTATGAGGCGAAGGCTTCCCGGCGGGACTGGAGATAGGAACGGACTGGAATGGTCGAGAAGCTGTTTTCATTGCGCGGTCGAACCGCTCTGATTACCGGCGGAAGTCGGGGGTTGGGGCTGGCCATGGCCCAGGGCTTTCTGGAGGCTGGGGCCAGGATCGCCATCTGTGCCCGCTCGGAGGAAGCACTCCGCCAGGCGGCTGCGACCTTGGGAGGCGATGTGCGCAGCTATCCCGCCGATCTGACAGTCCGTGCCCAGACCGAGGAACTGGCCCGCCGCGTGCTGGAGGACTTCGGCGGGGTGGACATCCTGGTCCACAATGCCGGCATGAACCTGCCGGAGCCGCTGGAGACGATCACCGACGCGGCCTGGGACAGAACCCTCGAACTGAATCTGACGGCAGGAATGGTATTGACCCGCGCCCTGGCGCCGGCCATGAAACAGCGTCGCTGGGGCCGTGTCATCCATATCTCATCGATCATGGGACTGGCCTCCAAGGCGGGCCGCCATGCTTACTCCGCTTCCAAGGCCGGCCTGCTGGGCCTGATGCGCGCAGCGGCCCTGGATCTCGCCCCTTATCAGATCACCGTCAACTGCATCGCTCCTGGGCCCTTCCTCACCGACCTGCCCGCCGGCCTGCTGAGTCCCGAGGAGAAACAGCGAGCGGCCGACCGCACCGCGCTGGGACGGTGGGGAAAGCCGGAGGAGATTGTAGGTCCTGCACTCCTGCTGGCCTCAGACGCCGGCAGCTACATCACCGGCAGTGTGCTGCTGGTGGATGGCGGGCTGCTGGCCACCACCTTCTAGCGGAACGGCGGGAACCGCCCCATGGGGTGCCCGGCAGCGGCCGGGATTTCCGGTAGTCTAGTGGGAACGAAGGAGTCACGACCATGAGGGATCTCCGTGGTGGGGGCTGGACCGCCCCCGGAGGCGAGCCGTGGGCTGCCCGCTGCTTGCCGGCAGCCGTCAAGGATACCGGGCTGGGAGCCTTCTTCCACCCTGCCGGTTCCGGCAGTGAACCCCGTACTTTGCGAGGAACGGCGGGACGTCTGGCGCGGAACGCAGCCGCAGGTGTCATGGTTCTCTCCCTGATCGCCGGGACGGCTGCCGCGCAGCTTCCCGAGCTGGACGAAGACCAGGGCATCAGCGGATACGGGTTGGCTTTGAGGAAGCTCCCCACTGTGGGGTCCGTCTTGTACATCACGGCCCATCCCGACGACGAGGACAACGCGCTGCTGGTGAAGCTGAGCCGGGGCGATGGATTGCGCGTCGGGTTGCTGACTCTGACCCGGGGTGACGGCGGCCAGAATGAGATCGGACCGGAGCTGTTTGAGGCCTTGGGCGTGCTGCGGACCGAGGAGTTGGCGGCGGTGCACCGTTACGACGGGGCCCAACAGTTTTTCAGCCGGGCCTTCGAATTCGGCTTCTCTTACAGCGTGGAGGAAACCTTCGAAAAGTGGGGTCGGGAAGCAACCCTCGGGGATGTGGTCAAGGTGATCCGGGAGTTCCGGCCGACAGTGATCCTGGCACTCAACCCCGAGGGCGAGGGCGGGGGCCAGCATCATCAGGCCTCGGCCCGGCTGGCGGCGGAGGCCTTTTTTGCGGCGGCCGACCCCCACAGGTTCGAGGAGCAGTTGGCGGCCGGTCTGAGGCCCTGGCAGGCGTTGCGGCTGTTTCATGCCAGGTGGGTGGGCATGGGATCCGGCGGCGGTGGACAGGTCGAGATTGCCCTGGATCGTTACGATCCTCTGCTTGGTGAGACCTGGGCGGAATTCGGGGCTCGGGCCCGTGGCAACCACCGCTCCCAGGGAATGAACATCCTGCCGCAACCTGGACCATACCGCAGCCGGTGGACGCTGGCGGGAAACTACACCGAATCCGCCCCGCGCAGCGACCTGCTGGAGGGCATCCAGCACGATCTGAAAATCCTGGCCGAACTGGATCCTTCTCTGGAATCCTCGGTGACGCTGCTGGAAAGCTATGTGGATTGGGCTCTGGAAGCTTTCAATCGCGGAGACTATTCGGCATCCGTCAAGGCGGTGATGACGGCGCTGGCCACGGTGCGGCAGATGCGGGAAGCAACCGCGCAGGAGGAGGTCCGGTTCCTGCTGGCGCACAAAGAGGGGGATCTGTTGCAGGCTGCGCGTAAGGGTCACTTTACCTACTGCGACGCTATAGCAGTCGGCACGTCGGACGGTGTCGTGGTTCCCGGAGAGACCATTCAGGTGAGGGTGCGGTATCAGAACCGCTCCCAAAATCCGGTGGAGGTCGTGTCCGTTGATCTGCGCACGCCGCCGGGATGGATGCTGGAGCCGGCTGCATCCGGACACCCCGACGAATTCAAGGTGACTGTCCCTGCAACCGCAGCCTATTCCGGGCCGTACTGGTATCGAAGTGACCCGGCGGTCGACCGATACGAGGTGCTGCCCGGTTTCAGCGGTTCGGAAGAGAATGCGCCGCCGCCTCTCTTTGGAGTTGTGCGCTACCGATCCTACGGAGTGGAAGCGGAGGTGGTGGAGCCGGTTCGGTTTCGCTGGTTCGATGCGGCGTACGGGATGGAACGCAGGCGGGAACTGACGGTTGTCCCGCCCTTCGGAGTGTCCCTGAGTCCGGCGCTGGCTGTGGTCCGCCTGGATTCGCCAAGTCCCCGCCAGTTCAAGGTTTCGGTGCGCAACCGGCGGACCGCCCCCGGTGAGGCGACCCTCAAACTCCGGGTGCCGGCGGGCTGGCGGGTTTCTCCAGCTTCGGTTCAACTTGATTTCCAGTGGGAAAACGAAGTGCAGAGCCGGGAATTCACGGCTTTCCCTCCCGCCGCCCCCGTCGCGGGGACGGTTTCCGTGACGGCGTCGGTGGAGTGGGACGGTCAGGTTTTCGAGACCGGCATTCGGGAGATCTCGTACTCGCACATTCAGCCCCGGGTCATGCAGGAGCCTGCGGAAGCCCGGATCGTGGTGATGGATGTTTCCATTCCGCCGGGATTGCGGGTCGGCTACATCGAAGGTGTCGGTGACGACGTGGCGGAAGCCACCGAACAGTTGGGGGTTGAGCTGACCTATCTGACCGAGCGGGACCTCATGGCCGGCGATATCAGCCGATTCGACGTCATCGTCACCGGCGTGCGGGCTTACCTGGCGCGGCCGGATCTGGTCTCCAACAATCGCCGGCTGCTGGACTATGTAGCCCGAGGCGGGCACCTGCTCGTGCAGTACAACAAGTATGAGTTTGTGGAGCGGCAGTTCGCTCCGTATCCGGTGAACATCAGCCGCCCGCATGATCGGGTGACTGTGGAAGATTCACCGGTGCGCGTGCTGGAACCCGACCACCCCGTGTTCCGGTACCCCAACCGGATCGGTCCGGATGACTTCGCAGGTTGGGTGCAGGAGCGGGGCCTGTACTTTCTCGGCGAGTGGGACTCCCGTTATCAGCCGCTCCTGGAACTCCAGGACCCGTGGCCGTATAACGCCGGGCCCAAACGGGGGGCCCTGGTCTACACACGGTACGGGGAAGGCAGCTACGTTTACACCGGCCTGGCGTTTTTCCGCCAACTCCCGGCTGGGGTTCCGGGTGCTTTCCGGCTGTGGGCCAACCTGTTATCGCTGGGGAAGACGAGGGACAGGTAACGAACGGGCAAACCAGGAGGCACCGTCCGTTTGGAGTGTTGGAAGGGTTCGCGCTATCATGGGATGCGTCGCCGTTCCGGTTTCGGGAACGGCGTTTTCTTTTCTTGAACGCAGCGGAGACAAGACATGGCAAAGAAGATCAGCAAGACCGCCC
>FWPV01006251.1_pt1 | contig 22946 bp, 20 predicted proteins | sample 2228371 | NCBI WGS metagenome assembly FWPV01 (sample SAMEA103939776, study PRJEB20133) | metagenome | reverse complement strand
AAATACATGAATCCCACATTGCCTGGACCCAATCCGTGTTTGGTAGAACGTATGCCCGAAATTAGATCCCCAAGATATATACCACCTGAAGAAGATTTTTGGAAGGTATATGATGTCGCCGAAGGGCAAGATAGAGTTATGCTTTTGGCTTTTTTACACTTGGCGGCACGGAGGGGTGAAATTTTCCGCTTAACTTGGCAGGATGTTGATTTCAGCGATAATAAGATCAGATTGTGGACGCGTAAACGTAAAGATGGGACACTCGAATGGGATTTGCTGCCGATGACAAAAGAATTAAGAAAAGCTTTGCTTTGGTGGTGGGAACATAGACCAATCAAGGACCAAGCCCATGTATTTCTTTGTTTGAATGAGCATCCTGGCCAAAGGGATAATTATGGACATCCATTCGTAAGCAACCAGAAATTCATGCCTCGTTTTTGTGAAAAAGCTGGTGTTAAGTATTTTGGGTTTCATGCGATAAGACACCTGTCATCACGCCTGCTTCATGGCTTAGGGTACAGGGCAAGAGACATCCAGCCGATTTTGCGCCATAAGAGTCAAAGAACCACAGAATTATATTTAAAAAGCTTGGGGCTGGAAGAGGTGAGAAAGACACTTGAAAACCTCCCTGTTTCGTCAGGAAAGGCGGAAGTAATAGTGTTTGAAAAGAAAGTTGGCGGTAATGGATGAAGTTGCAGAAAATGAAAAAGCCGTCAACCGAGCCGTCAACAGCAAGGGTTATAGAAATGAAAAACCGAACAGCTTTATAACTATTCGGTTTTTCTTGTATTTATGGCGGGAGCGACGAGACTCGAACTCGCGACCTCCGGCGTGACAGGCCGGCGTTCTAACCAACTGAACTACACCCCCGCAGAATGGATGATGGGAACATTGCAAATATGGTAGGCGGAACAGGGCTCGAACCTGTGACCCTCGGCTTGTAAGGCCGATGCTCTCCCAACTGAGCTACCCGCCCGTATTCCTCCTGTGCAACGAAACTGCTTCCTAACAGGTCGGCTTTTTTGTGTCAAGATAAAAATGGGGGTTGCGCTAAAGCCATCCCCTGCGGCGCCGTTAATTACTGAATGATGTTTTCATTATGGCGCGGATTGTTTTCCAGGACGGGTTCCGTCAATGTTTCAATGGATTTTTCTTTTAATTGATATTCTTGATTAAACAGTTTTTTCCCGCCAATTTCGATGATGGACTGGGCCACCACATCATCCATATTTTCCACAGGTATGATTTTCATCTGCTTGACCACACTGAGCGGAATATCTTTTAAATCTTTTTCATTGTCCTTTGGGATCAGCACCTGCTTGATACCCCCGCGGTGCGCTGCCAGAATTTTTTCTTTGAGTCCGCCGATGGGCAAGACCCTGCCGCGCAATGTAATTTCACCGGTCATGGCCACGTTACGATTCACCGGCAGTTTGGTCAATGCCGAAATAATGGACGTGCACATGGCGATCCCCGCCGACGGCCCGTCCTTGGGAATGGCGCCTTCGGGCACATGAATATGAATATCGTATTTTTCGTAGAATTTTTGATCAATATTAAATTGCTCGGACCGTGACCGCACATAGCTGATGGCGGCCTTGGCGGATTCTTTCATGACATCCCCAAGCTTACCCGTCACATTGAATTCTCCCTTGCCGGGCATGACCACGCTTTCCACAAACAGCAATTCGCCGCCGAACTGGGTCCAGGCCAAGCCCGTGACAATGCCCACCTGATCCTCGGTTTCGATTTGTCCGTGCCGGTACTGGGGCGGGCCCAAATATTTTGAAACAATGGTTGACGTAATATGAACGGTTTTTTCAGTTCCGTCCTGATTCTTTTGCTGCAAAACTTCTTTGGCGATCTTTCTGCAGATGGATGCGATTTCCCTTTCCAAATTCCGAACGCCGGCCTCTTTGGTATAATCACGGATAATCGTGTATATGGAATTATCTGAAAACTTAATATGTTCCGGATTCAACCCATTGGCCTGGATCTGTTTGGGGACCAAGAATTTTCGGGCGATATGAAACTTTTCCACCTCCGTGTAGCCCGGCAGACGAATGATTTCCATGCGGTCCTGAAGCGGAAGCGGAATATCCGGCAATGTATTGGCAGTTGTGATGAACAAAATGTCCGATAAATCATATTCCACGTCCAGATAATGGTCATTGAAGCTGTAATTTTGTTCAGGATCCAACACCTCCAGCAGAGCGGCCGAAGGGTCTCCGCGAAAATCCATGCTCATTTTATCCACTTCATCCAGACAAAAAACCGGATTGTTGACATTGACCTTGCGCAGCGACTGGATGATTTTGCCGGGCATGGCGCCGATATACGTCCGCCGGTGACCACGGATTTCCGCCTCATCCCGAACCCCCCCCAAAGACAAGCGCACAAACTCCCTGCCGGTTGCCCGGGCAATGGATTTGGCCAGGGAGGTTTTACCTACGCCCGGCGGCCCCACCAAACACAGGATAGGCCCCCGGACTTTTTTGACCAAGGTCTGGACCGCCAAATATTCCAGGATCCGTTCTTTGGGTTTGTCCAAGCCATAATGGTCTTCGTCCAAAATCTTTTGCGCTTGATCAATATCTGTGGACACTTTGCTTTTATTGTGCCAGGGAAGGCTGATGAGCCAGTCGATATAATTTCTGACCACCGTGGCCTCTGCGGACATGGGGGTCATTAATTTGAGCTTGTTGAGTTCCTGCCGGGCTTTTGCATTGGCTTCCTTGGACATTTTTTTGCGCTTGATGCGTTTTTCAAGCTCTTTGAGATCATCGCCGTCAGAATCATCCGCGCCCATTTCCTTTTTAATGGCCCGCATCTGCTCATTGAGATAATAATTCTTTTGGCTTTTCTCCATCTGCTTCTTGATGCGGTTTTTGATCCGCTGATCCGTTTGAAGAATCACGGTCTCCTGCTTGATCAACTCAATCAGAAGCAACAAACGCTCGCGGGTGGAGATGGTTTCAAGAAGCGCCTGGTTGTCCCGGGTTTTAAATGAAAAATGACCGGCCACCTAACATTGCAATTTCACCGGGTCGGAGATCATCGCAATGTTATTGATGGTTTCCTTTGAAATATTTTTATTGAGTTCCGCATATTCCTTAAATGCAGCGATGATATTACGGATAAAGGCTTCTTTTTCGCTCTCTTGGATATCCGGATCTTCAATAATTTCAATGGATACTTCAAAAAAACTTTCATTGGGCTTAAACTCGATGATCCGGGCCCGGTATTTGCCCTCCACCACGGTTTTTACCGTGCCGTCCGGAAGCCTGAGCATCTGGAGCACCTTGGCGATGGTGCCGATTTTTTTAATATCGCTTTCCCTGGGGTTTTCCTTGGTCGGATCCGATTGTGTGGACAGCACAAGATACTTAAGCTCCGTGTGCATAGCCTCGGAAATGGCGTTGATGGATTTTCCCCGGCCGACAAACAGCGGAGAAATCATATGGGGGAACACCACAATGTCCCGCAACGGCAACAGCGGCAGGGTCAGGACATGGGAATTGGCTCTTGAGGAAGAATCATCTGTTTTAAATATTTTTGGGATGTTGATCATATATTCATAAAGCGCAGGTTATGCTTGTTTTTTGGGTTTTTCAAACAACAAAATGGGTTGCTCATGATTGAGAATCACCTCTTCGCCAATAACGCATTCTTTGACGCCGCCAATGGAGGGGATTTCATACATGATATCGAGCATGGTTTTCTCAAGAATAGCCCTGAGCCCCCTTGCGCCGGCGCCCCGTTTGATGCTCTCCCTGGCAATGGCCGAAAGGGCGCTGTCTGTAAATCGCAAATTCACCCCTTCCATTTCAAAAAGTTTTTGAAACTGTTTTAAAATGGCGTTTTTAGGTTCTGTTAATATTTTAATTAAGGCGCTTTCATCCAAATCATCCAAAGTGGTCACCACGGGGAGCCGGCCCACGAACTCAGGGATCATGCCGAATTTAATCAGATCTTCGGTCTCCACCAGTTTCAGGATATCCCCGGCCCGCTTTTCTGTCTGACTGACGACTTTGGCACCGAATCCCATGGATTTGGAGCCGATTCTGCGGCGGATAATCTGATCCAGGCCTGTAAAAGTGCCTCCGCAAATAAACAGAATATTGGTGGTATCCACTTTGACGAAATCCTGCTGGGGATGCTTGCGGCCTCCTTTCGGCGGCACGCTAGCCATGGTCCCTTCAATGATTTTCAACAGTGCCTGTTGAACCCCTTCGCCGGAAACATCCCGCGTAATGGAGGGGCTGTCGGATACCATGGCGATTTTATCAATCTCGTCAATATACACGATTCCCCGCTGGGCTTTTTCCACGTCATAATCGGCGTTTTGAAGCAGATAAAGAATGATGTTTTCCACATCCTCGCCCACATATCCGGCTTCCGTCAATGTGGTGGCGTCGGCAATGGTAAAGGGCACATTTAAAAAACGGGCCAATGTCTGGGCCAAAAGGGTTTTTCCGCATCCTGTGGGGCCGATGAGCAGGATATTGCTTTTCTGGATCTCCACATCATTGGTGTTGACGGATGTATCCAGCCGTTTGTAATGATTGTGCACCGCCACGGCCAGGACTTTTTTGGCATAATCCTGCTGGATCACATATTCATCCAGCTTTTTCTTGATTTCCGCCGGTGTCAGCAACCGGTTGGCGATATCCGTATCTTTGACCGTTTCTTCTTCGATGATTTCACTGCACAGTTGAATGCATTCATCACATATGTAAACTGCAGGGCCTGCGATCAGTTTCTTGACCTCCTGCTGATTTTTGCCGCAAAAGGAGCAGAATAAATGATCGCCGCCGTTATGGCCTTTGGATGGCATATTAAGACTCCGATGCTATAATTTTATCCAAGTCATCACGGTTATTGATGACATAATCAATGATGCCGTATTTTTTGGCTTCCTCACTGGACATAAAAAAATCCCGATCCGTGTCTTTTTCCACCTGTTTTAAATCTTTGCCCGTATGAAACGCCAAAATCTGATTGAGCCGTCCCCTCAGCCGGATAATTTCCTCGGCCTGAATCTTAATATCCGAGGCCTGGCCCTGGACCCCGCCCATGGGCTGATGAATCATAATCCGCGAATTGGGTAATGAATATCTTTTTTTCTTGGTCCCCGCGGCAAGGAGCAAGGCGCCCATACTGGCCGCCTGGCCGATACACACCGTGGTAATATCCGGTTTGATATACTGCATGGTATCATATACGGCCATGCCCGCGGATACAGACCCGCCCGGTGAGTTGATATAAAAATTAATATCCTTATCCGGATCTTCAGACTCCAAAAACAGCATCTGGGCAATCAGCAAATTGGCAACTTCATCGGTGATGACTGTTCCTAAAAACACTATTCTATCTTTGAGCAGCCGAGAATATATGTCATATGCTCTTTCTCCCTTACTGGTCTGCTCAATCACCATGGGTATCAGTGGCAATGTCGGTCTCCTTGTTATTTATGGTTTTAAAAACGTCATGCTGAAACCGAAGCTTCTCCTTCGGAAAGATTTGTTTGTGGTTCCACTTCTTCAATGTCTGCATTGTCTATTATAAGGTTAAATGCTTTTTTTTCAAGTAGCGTCAATTTAAAGCCTTCCAACTTGTCCGGATTTTTCTGATAATAATCCTTCACCGCATCTTTATTCTGGCCGATGGCTATTGCAAATTTTTCAAATTCAGCATCCAACTCCTCGTCAGAAATGTCAAGCCCTTCTTGTTCGATAATCTGGGACAGAAAAACATGGCGGCGGGCCTGTTTTTCAGCCACATCTCTGTATCGGGTCTCCATGATTTCACGGGTCAACCCCACGTCTTCCATGGACATATTGCTTTGGGCAAACCGCATGGCCGTATCATAGATAATGTTGTCTAATTCTAATTGGATCAGTGTTTCTGGAATTTCAAAATTTTCCGTCAGCAGTTTTTCAAACACTTGTTCCTGTAATTCCTGCTCTGCGCGTCTGTCGTAGCCTTCCTGAAGATTCTTGCGTAATTGGGCTCTCACCTCTTCCATGGTCTCATATTTACCCAACTTGGCCGCAAATGCATTGTCTAAATCGGGAAGTTTCTGTTCCCGGATGTCGTTGAGCGTCACTCGGAAGACAATATCCTGACCCGATAGTTTTTTATTATGATAGGTGTCTGGAAAATGAATGGTAAATTCTTTTTCTTCCCCGGCTTTCATGCCGATGATCTCATGATCAAATTCAGGGGAAATCATCCCGTGGCCGATCTTTAGGGTGAAATTTTGGGTTTTTTGGGTTTCTTCAAAGGGCGCGCCGTTTTTAAAGCCTTCATAATCAATGATCACAAAATCATTTTCCTGGCATGGCCGGTCCTCGGAGATGGGCACATATTGGGCAAGCTGTCGCTGAAGCAATTCAATCTGCCGGTCAATTTCAGATTCTGAAACCTTATAAAGCTTCTTTTTGAGCGCGATCCCTTTAAAAGGGATGGGGGCCAACGTGGGTTTGAGCTCAACCGTGGCGTGGTAGGTATAGGCGCTATGAGGGTCAAGCTCTGAAGGTTCTATTTTTGGACTTCCAATCACCTTGAGATCTGTTTGTTTAACGGCTTCCATAAACGTGTTCTGGATCAGATTGCTTGCGACTTCGGAATGCACATCTTTTTTAAAAACCCTTTCCAAAACAGACCGGGGGGCCTTTCCCGGCCGGTATCCTTTGATTTTTGCTGTTTTTTTCAGGTTGTTGTAAACGGAATCGAGCTCTTTGACCACTTTATCATGGGGGATCTGAATGTTGAGTTTCTTTTTCACCGAGCTGATGTCTTCGATTGTGATTTCCATGAAAAACGTTCCTTTCTTAATATATAAATTTGATTCATACGTCAGTTTGGTGCGAGAGGGGAGACTCGAACTCCCACTCTTTGACAGAGCTGGATCCTAAGTCCAGTGCGTCTACCAGTTCCGCCACTCTCGCCGGTGATGATACATTCTCTTCCCGCGGGTAGATGTTGCCGGAAAAGCACATCTGACTGCGGTTTATATGTTGGATAATTTTAAATTATTGAAATTATAATAATTTATTTTATAATTAACCGTGTAGAGGCTAAATTATTATCTATTTATAGGGGTGTCAAGGAAAATAAAGACGATTTATCGGCATGATGAGGTTCCAAAAAGATGTAATAAAAATTAATTTATCCGCTTGAAACTCCCAAAAAACAATGATAGGTAGACCCAACCATAGGCCGGGGCGTGGCGCAGTCTGGTAGCGCGCCTGCTTTGGGAGCAGGAAGTCGTAGGTTCAAATCCTATCGCCCCGACCATTTTTATTTGATCCATTTAAATCAAATGAAGCCGTGTCCGGCTGACGTCTCATGGGCGGATGTTGTCAGAAAACCGGCAGATGGGATTCTAATATTTCCTTGAGTTTGGGGTTGCGGTTGTCTTTTTCCGAAAGAATCGGTTTGTCCACAGGCCACGCAATTCCAATATCCGGATCATTCCAATACACGCCGTATTCATCCCCGGGCGTATATAAGGCCGTGCACTTATAAGCCACATGAGCGGTTTCGCTTAAGACCACAAACCCGTGGGCAAATCCTTCAGGAATGTAAATCTGTTTTCTATTGTCTGAGGACAAACACACCCCCTCCCACTGGCCGAAGGTGGGGGAGCCGTGGCGGATATCTACGGCAACATCAAAAATCTCACCGGAAATCACATAGATCAGTTTGCCCTGGGGATGTCTGAGTTGATAATGCAGCCCCCGCACCACATTTTGCCGTGAAAATGAGAGGTTGTCCTGGACAAAAAATTTTTTTAACCCCGCGGTTTCATAATTTTTTTTATGATAGGTTTCCATAAAAAATCCGCGATGGTCTTCAAAACAAGTCGGCTCAATGATGACCACGCCGGGGAATTTGGTGGGGGTGATTTTCACAGCCATTTGACCAACTCCGAGCGTTTGACGGAGGAGATTTCTAAAAGATATTTCCCGTAGTCGCTGTTTTTCATTGATAATGCAAGGGCTTTTACATCATCGCCGCTGATGTACCCCAATCGGTAGGCGATCTCTTCAATGCAGGCGATTTTAAATCCCTGTCGGCTCTGAACCGCCCGGATATAGCTTGCCGCCTGCTGCATGGATTCATGGGTGCCCATGTCCAACCAGGCAAACCCCCGGCCCAGGATTTCGACTTTAAGCTGATTTCGCGACAAATAGACTTTGTTCACATCCGTAATTTCAAGCTCGCCTCTGGCTGACGGTTTTAAATTTTCCGAAATTTCAACCACATCCGCGCTGTATACATACAGGCCGGATACGGCATAATTGGATTTGGGAATTTTTGGTTTTTCTTCTATGCCGATGACCCGGCCGTTTTCATCAAATTCCACCACGCCGTATCGAGCCGGGTCCTGGACATGATACCCGAACACAACCCCGCCGGTTTGAATCTGAAATGCTTTTTTGAGAATACCGGATAAATTATGACCGTAAAACAAATTATCCCCTAAAATCAGGCAGACACGATCCTTTCCGATAAAGGATTTTCCAATGATAAACGCCTGGGCGATTCCCTCCGGCCGGGGTTGCTCCCGATATTGGATGGAAATCCCCAGCCATGAACCATCGCCCAGCAATTGCTTAAAATTGGGCAGATCCTGGGGCGTGGATATGAGCAGGATGTCCCGCACGCCGCCCAGCATAAGCACGGACAGGGGGTAATAAATCATGGGTTTGTCATACACCGGCAATAGCTGCTTGCTGGTGACTTTTGTCAGCGGATAGAGCCGCGTGCCGGATCCGCCGGCCAAAATAATGCCCTTCATCAATGAAGTCTCCCAAAAAAAATTATTGATGATAGTGTTGTTCGATCCATTTCCGATATTCTCCACTTTTTACACGGTTTACCCAGTCTGCGTGGGCCATATACCATTGAATGGTTTTTTGTAAACCGGATTTTAGATCCGTTTGGGGTGTCCATCCCAGTTCATTTTTGAGTTTAGTGGCGTCAATGGCGTACCGGCGATCATGACCGGGGCGGTCTTTGACAAAGGTGATAAGCGACCGACGCGGGGTTCTGAGTTTGATCGGCGACATTGCATCCACCATATCGCACAACATTTCCACCAGACGGATATTTTCCATTTCGCAGTTACCGCCGATATTGTAAGTCTCGCCAACCCGGCCGCGCCGTATGATTTCCCAGACAGCCTGGCAGTGGTCTTCCACATAAAGCCAGTCCCGAATATTTTTTCCGTCCCCATACACCGGAAGCGCCTTTCCCTCCATGGCGTTTAGGATCATGAGGGGAATCAGTTTTTCCGGGAACTGATAGGGCCCATAATTATTGGAGCAGTTGGAAATGGTCACAGGCAAGCCATAGGTTCGGTGATAGGCCCTAACCAGATGATCCGACGAGGCCTTGGAAGCCGAATAAGGGCTGCTGGGGTCGTAGGCCGTGGTTTCCTTAAAAAACCCATCGGTTCCGAGACTGCCGTAAACCTCGTCCGTGCTGATATGATGAAAACGGATCATCCGATCTTGACATTTCCTTGCGATTTGCAGGAGGTTGAATGTCCCGATGATGTTGGTCCGGATAAACGCATCCGGCGCCACAATGGACCGATCCACATGGGATTCTGCGGCAAAATGGCAGACGGTGTCGATATGGTATGTTTCAAAAACCCTTTCCAGTTGGTGCGGATCGCAGATATCGGCATGAACAAATACATAACGGCCGGAAAATTCTTGTTCAATGTCTTTTAAATTTTCCGGATTTCCAGCATAGGTTAAAAGATCCACATTGATGATCCGGCCCTGAAAATCAGATTTCATCAAAAGGTATCGGATGAAATTGGTTCCGATAAAACCAGATCCGCCCGTGACCAACAGATTCATGGCATTATCCTTTAATAAGTAAGAAACATCCAATTACACCGGTAAGATTTTGTCAATGACCCGACGCCGCCATCAATTCATCTCGGGTGATCAGGGTCACCACATCCGGCACCCGGGTTTTGATATGATCCACGCCGCCTTCCTGACGATCCACCAGTACCACGACACGGGCCACACTGAGCCCTTCGGAACAGGCTCGTTCAATGGCTTGAATGGCAGACCCGCCGGTGGTAGCCACATCCTCCACAATCACGACCCGATCGCCGGCTCGCAGATCCCCTTCCACCCATTTGACAATCCCGTGGTCTTTTTGGGTTTTACGGATGGAAAAGGCCTTGATGGGCTGATGTTTGATCCATGACACAAAGGATGTTGCCATGGCAATGGGATCTGCGCCAAAAGTCAATCCGCCCACACCTTGAGGGTGTATATCTTTGATGGCATCAAACACCAAATGTCCGATGAAAAACATCCCTTGTGGACTTAACGTCACGGGTTTGCAGTTGATATAAAAATGGCTCATTTTCCCGGAAACCAGTTTAAAAACAGGCTCCGGGTGGTATTGAAAGGATTTTTCCAACAACAGTCGGATAAGTGCATCTTTCATTTGCCGCACTTCCTTAAAATCATGTTCATCAAAAGATCCGATTTTCCCATGGGGTCAACGTATCATCCCCCCGGCTGGAGCCATGGGATTCCATGGGAACTATCGTTTTTCAACACATTTTTACCTTTAAAAAGTATTGATTAACCCAGGTGGTTTCGATAAATAATAACCCCCACTGAAATGGAAGAAGCATGTTATATGGTATCAGTGGGGGGAGCAAGAAAAACCGGGAACAGCACTCCTTGACTCGGGGTGAAAATAACAATAATAAAACCTATGGTCAATGGGAATTATCTAAAAGGCAACAACATGGCCCAAGACAAACCAAGGGATACGATCATCCGGATGTTCCGGGTGACCAAACGGTTCGGAAAAAAAGAAGCGCTCGTGGATATAACGCTGGATGTGTATGAAAATGATTTTCTGTTTATCACCGGGCCCAGCGGCGCCGGCAAATCCACCATGATCAAGCTCTTGTATATGGGAGAAAGCCTCTCGGATGGGTCTATCATCATTGACGGGTTAAACTTTGCCAGAATCACCCGAAAACAAATTCCATTGATCCGCCGCAGACTCGGCATCGTGTTTCAGGACTTCCAGTTGATTCCCACGCGGACCGTGTTTCGAAATGTTTCATTGGTGCTGGAAGTAGCCGGGGTAAAGCCCCGGGAAATCACGGAACGCGTCAAAAACGCCCTTGAAAGAGTCGGGATTGCCGACCGGGCCAATGAACTGCCGCCGGTTCTGTCCGGCGGGGAACAACAACGCGTGGCCGTGGCCCGGGCCATTGTGGGGAATCCCAAAATCATCATTGCCGATGAACCCACGGGAAGCCTGGATCCGGAATCCGCCAAGCATATTTTTGGGTTGCTCAAGTCCGCCCATGACCAGGGCGCCACCGTCATCATCGCCACCCATGACCGGGAAATGATTGAAAATCACACCGGAAGGCGGATCCGTCTGGAAAACGGCCGGATGGTGGCATAACATGACCATTTGAAAATATATGAAATTTCACAGATCGAACCAGGCGGACCGCAGACGTCAAATCTTTACTTCAAATTGCGGCTGTTTGGTTCGGCATTAAACAATTTTATTATGTTTTCGATTGCAACGAATTGGAATTGAAAGATTTTTTTGACGAGTTCTTCATTCATTTCACCAAACGCGGATATTGAATTTAAATTTAAGGACGATGAATCATGGTTCCCGGCGCATTGAAACGGGCATTGATTGATATTGCAAGCAATATATATCTCCATGCAGTTTGTGTGATCACCATTGCGCTGTCTGTTTTTATCGTCAGCGCGTTTGCCCTTTTTTACATCAATGTGACAGACTTTTTGGATGCATGGAAAAAAGGGATCCGCATGATTGTTTATTTAAACGACGGCGTCACGGCCCCGGCCCGCACGGAATTAATCGGCGCCATCGGCAAATTAAAGGGCGTGTCTGAAATCGGGTTTATTTCAAAAGAATCCGCGCTCAAAGATCTTAAAGCAACCATTGGTCAGCAATCCGCCCTTCTGGAAGGCATGGAAACCAATCCATTGCCGGATTCCTTGGAAATCATTCTAGCGGGAACCTCTCGAAAACTTGAGGATTTGGAAAATCTGGCCGATCAAATCCGTGCCTTCCCCCATGTTCAGGATGTTGAATATGCGCAAAAATGGCTCCATCATTTCACCGGCGTCTATAATCTGTTTCAGGTGACCGGTCTGGTGCTCGCGGCCATATTTTTTATCGCCACGCTCTTGATTGTGGCCAATACCATCCGCATCATCATGTATACCCGGCGCAAGGAAATCGAAATCATGCGCATTGTGGGCGCGGATGAGGCGTTCATCAAGTATCCCTTTTATATTGAGTCTCTTCTTCAAGGATTTTTGGGCGGCGGGATCGGCCTTCTGCTGTTATATGCTTCTTTCCGTATAACCATGTCCAAGGTGGAACAGGACGCCATGTTTTCCATTTTTGAAATCAATTTTATTCCAGCGTCTTTATTAATGGGCATTGTCATGTGCAGCATGATCATCGGGTGGATGGGATGTTATTTTTCGATCCGAAAATTTTTAAAATTTTAATCTATTTTATTCTCTGCGCAATGGTTACGGCCGGACCGGTCCCAGCTGAATCTGAAAATGTCTATGACATCGGGATCATCCAGGTGAATCGGCTCAATATGCGGATAGCGCCCAGTCCCCATGCACCGGTGGTGAAGGTCTTGGACAAGAACGTCCAGGTTCGCATCTTGGAAAAGCAAAATGGATGGCTGCAAGTGTTTCACGAAGGGGATGTCGGGTATCTTGTGGATGAAAAAAAATATATTTCCCTTTTCGCCATTCACGGCACCACGGATGAAAAAGTTTCCGACATTGAAAAAGCAAAATCCAAGGTCAAAGATTTTTTGCGGCGTATCGAAAATGAAGAACTTCAAATCAATGCCTATACAAAAAACGAAAAAGAACTTATCTCCAAACTTCAGGAAACAGAAAAGGCTTTGGACAATGCCCGGCGACAATCCGCCGCCATCAGCGCGGAATTGGCAAAAATCAAGGTTGAAATCTCAAAAACCCAGCAGCATGCCGATGAGATTCAAAAGACCATTGACACAGGCAAAGGATATGCGGTCAAACGTTTGGTGGCGCTTTATAAATTAAATAATTTAGGGGAAATGAATCTTTTTGCATCCGCCGCATCCGTGTATGAGATTCAGAAAAACAAAGCGGCTGTGGAGCGGATTCTTAAATATGATCAAAAAATCATCAAGGATTTGGTGGATAAAAAACAACAATTGGCCGAACTGCTGTCGGCGCTGCATCAAAAAAAAGCCGATCAGGCCCTGCTGGAAGCCAGGCACAAGGAAGCTGTCATTCGGCTGACCCAGGAAAAATCCAAGCGGCAAACCCTTCTGGCGGAATTACAGACCCAAAAAAAAAACAGCCTCACCACTCTGAAATATCTTAAAGAAGCCGCCGCCCTATTGGATAAAACCATCGCGGATTTGAGCCGGGAATCGACACCCTATCAAAATAAAACCAGCCGGACGTTTTCTGCGAGTCGGGGCTTGCTAAAAATGCCGGTTAAGGGTAAGATTATTTCAAGCTATGGGACGTATATCGAGCCCCAGTCCGGGGCCACCCATTTTCGGAAAGGGATTGAAATCCAGGCGGAACGCGGCGCGCCGATTTCCGCTGTATTCAGCGGCCAGATCGTGTATGCAGATTGGCTGAAAGGATACGGCAATGTCATCATTATTACCCATGGAGATAATTATCATACCGTATACGCCCATGCCGAAGACTTATTCAGGAAAAAAGGCGATATCGTTGAGACGGGCGATGTCATCGCAACAGTGGGAGAAACCGGCTCCATGAGCGGCCCCACGCTGTATTTTGAAATCCGCCATCACGGGAATACCGAGGATCCGCTGAAATGGATTAAAACAGGATAAAAGGAGCTATTTCTATGACACAAAAGGCAAAACAATGGATTCAGAGCGCATTGCTGGTCATGTGCACGGCTGTTATCGTTGCATCCGCCACAGTGGGATACGGCGAATTGAAAAAAAGCAGCGATGAAACATATGAGGGCCTTAAACTCTTCAGTGACGTGATCTCCGAAATTGAAAAAAATTATGTGGAACCCGTCAATTCCAAGGAGTTGATTCAACACGCCATCGAAGGCATGGTGCAGAGTTTGGACCCCCATTCGGCCTTTCTGCCGCCTGAAGCCTATGAAGATCTTCAAACGGAAACCAAGGGCGAATTCGGCGGCATCGGCATTGTCATCACCCAGAAAGACGGCAATTTGACGGTGATCTCCCCCATAGAAGGCACGCCCGCATACAAAGCCGGAGTATTGGCCCAGGACATCATCATCAAAGTGGACGGCGAGCCCACCAAAGGCATGATGCTCTGGGAAGCGGTTAAAAAAATGAGGGGAAAACCCGGCACTACCGTTGAAATCACCATTTATCGCAAAGGCACCAAAGGCACGCTGGATTTTAAACTGGTGCGGGATATGATTCCTTTGGACAGCGTGCGCAGCCTTACATTAAAACCCGGCTACGGTTATCTGTGGATCACCAATTTCAGAGAAAACACCGCTGACGAGGTCAATAACGCTCTCAAAAAACTGGAAAAAGAAAACAATCCCCTGAAGGGATTGATTTTGGATTTGCGGGACAACCCCGGCGGCCTGCTCGACCAGGCTGTTAAAGTGTCTGATATTTTTCTTGAATCCGGAAATATTGTCTCCATCAAAGGACGGGAGGAAAGCCAGGCCGAGGTGTACACAGCCCATCCGGATGACGGCGTTCATCAATATCCCATTGTGTTGCTGATCAACGGCGGAAGCGCCAGTGCATCGGAAATTGTGGCAGGCGCTCTGCAGGATAATCACCGGGCCCTGCTGCTGGGCACCACATCATTCGGCAAAGGCTCGGTGCAAACCGTAAAGCCTTTGCGAGACGGATTTGCATTAAAATATACCATTGCCCTTTATTACACGCCCAGTGGACGGTCCATTCAGGCCGAAGGCATCAAGCCGGATATCACCGTCAAACGCCAGCTTCTGGATGAAGAATCCAAAGACAGTGTGGATGCTGGCATGCTCAAAGAACAGGATTTGAAAAATCATTTGGAAAAAACTCCCAGATCATCAGCGCCTGAAGCCATTGAAGAAATCCTGCCAGAAGAAACTGACAAAAAAGAAACCGATACGGAGAAGGAAGATGTCATGCGGCTTCGGGACGCGGTTTACGAGCACAGCGACAAAGCGCCGGACACTCTGATGCGGGATTCCCAAATAAACCGTGCATATGAAATTTTAAAAGGATATGAAATTTTTCACAGCCTTACCAATAGTTAACGCCACTGAAAAATCAACCTTCGCCAAAGGCGCACGTAACAGATCAAGTGCGCCTTTGGTATTCATCCAATAACACCCTATGATCAAAAAAAAATCATCGTCCTGGAAAAAGGCTTCTCAACGCCGAAAAAAGGCATCTGCAACCCAACACAAACCGGGCAGGAAAAACCCATCACCCAAAAAGCGGCCCAAAAGCGCAGCACAAACACAGCGGCCCAAAAGAAGCCGATTTACGGTGGGGATCCTCACCTTCGGCGTGGCGCTGGTGGCCGTGGCATTGGGCTATGTTTTGATGCATGGCCATCTGCCCGATACCCAACACCTCCCATCCCATTCCGGCCTTGAAACCAAAGCCCCGAAAAATCATAAACCGCCTTATGAAATTTTCCCCGTGGAACCGAATCACACAAAAACGTCTTCCCCCCCTCCTGATTCTGAAACAAAAAATCACCCCAGATCTAAGGCATTGCCGGATTTGCCTCAAGTTGCCATTATCATTGATGATTTAGGATATGATATATCCCTGGCCAAAAAATTTATCAACCTGGACTGCCCTTTAACGTGCGCCATATTGCCTTACTGCCGGTTTTCCAAGGAAATCGCTCAACTGGCCAACCAAAAGGGATGTCAGGTCATGCTCCATCAGCCCATGGAACCCAATGAATATCCGGAAGTGGATCCGGGAAAAGGGGCATTGCTTTCGTCCATGACTCCCGATGAACGAACGGAAACACTGAAACAAAATCTTAACGCCGTTCCATTTATAAAAGGCGTAAACAACCACATGGGATCCAAACTCACCACCCTTTCTGATGAAATGAATGATGTATTTATCGTGCTGAAACAACGGGGGCTTTTTTTCATCGACAGCCGCACCACCGCCGCCACCCAGACCCGTTCTTCCGCCAAGATGTTAAAGGTCCCCTATGCCGCGCGCGATGTGTTCTTGGATCATGTGCAGACCCGGGAAGCCATTTCAGCCCAGGTGGAGGAATTGCTCCGCATTGCTGAAATCAACGGGAAAGCCGTTGGCATCGGCCATCCCCATGAAATCACCCATGCGGTTTTGCTTCAAAAATTGCCGGAAATCAAAAAACAGGTGAAGCTGGTGCTTGCATCAGATATCCTTGAAATATTTTAATCAAATCCCATTGACTATGGATAAAATCCGCAATAAAGCAATAAAGCCCATTGCAACCGATATTTCAAACATTTAATAATTGGAGCATCCCAGTTGGTTTTTGATAAAAATATGTTTAACAAAGCCAATGTGGTCATCACCATTGCCATTGCCATCTTAACCGTCAGTATCTGGGCATTCCTCAATCGACCGGAGGAAGAACCGCCCTGGCCCAAAATCATCCAGGGGTTTTGTTTCTCGCCCTTTCGGGAAGATCAAAGCCCCTTGGAAGGCAAATTCCCCACGATAGATCAAATTCGGTCTGACCTTGCGCTCTTGGCCCAAAAAACCCATGCCGTGCGAACGTATTCCATGGAGGAGACCCTTGTGGAAGTCCCCCGCATTGCCCGGGAATTCGGCTTAAATGTGGCTTTGGGCGCATGGATCGGCGCGGATCGGGAACGCAATCAAAAAGAAGTGGACCTTTTGATCAAATATGCCACAGAAAACAAAAACGTGGTGAGGGTGATCGTGGGCAATGAAGTGATTTTGCGCGGGGATATCCCCATATCCGAATTCCTGCCCTATCTCATCAAAGTCCGCAAGGCCCTTAAAATCCCCGTCAGCACCACAGAACCCTGGCATGTATGGATCAAGCACCCGGAATTGGCAGAAAATGTCGATTATATCGGCGTGCATCTTCTGCCTTACTGGGAAGGGGTTTCCGTGGATGTGGCGGTGGATTATTGCATCGAACGGCTCAAAGACTTAAAAGAGGCTTTTCCCGACAAACCCATTGTGATTGCGGAAGTCGGATGGCCCAGCGAAGGCCGCACCCGAAAATGGGCGGTGGCTTCCCCTTCCATGGAGGCGACCTTTCTGCGTCGGTTTTTAGATCATGCGGAAAAACAGGGATACATCTATTATGTCATGGAGGCCTTTGATCAGCCCTGGAAAGCCACCAGCGAAGGCGCTGTAGGCGCATACTGGGGCGTTTATGATGTATACCGGCAGCCCAAATTTGAATTCACGCAGCCCATTATCAAGATCCCTGAGTGGCGCATTCTGGCCGGTATATCGGTGTTGGTTGCCGTCATCACCCTGGCCATGCTCATCACCAACAGCGAGACATTAGATTTGCGCGGCCGAAGTTTCCTGGCAGTGATCGCATTTGCCCTGTCGGCCGTATCGGTCTGGGCCACTTATGATTATATCCATCAGTATTTATCCGTTCAAACCGTTATCGTGGGCATTCTGGTGGTGTTCGGTATGATCGGGGTCATTCTGGTCCTGCTCACCGAAGCCCATGAATGGGCTGAAGCCATTTGGGTCAAAGGCCGCAAGCGGACGTTTCAGCCCATCATCATGGATGATTCTGAGCTTCCCATGGTATCCATCCACGTGCCGGCCTATAATGAACCGCCGGACATGGTGAAAGAAACCTTGGACGCGCTAAATCGTCTAGATTATCCGAAATATGAAGTCATTGTGGTGGACAACAACACCAAAGATGAATCCGTATGGCGGCCGGTGGAAGCCCATTGCCAAAAGCTGGGCCCTAAATTCAAATTCTTTCATGTGGACCCTTTGTCCGGATTTAAAGCCGGCGCGCTGAATTATGCCTTGGACCGAACGGACCCCGAGGCTCAGATCATCGGCGTTATTGACAGCGATTACCAGGTGGACCCCCTGTGGCTTCGGGATCTGGTTCCTCAATTCCAGAAAAAGACCTTGGCCATTGTTCAAGCACCCCAGGATTACCGGGATGAATCCGACAGCCTATTTAAATCTATGTGCTACGCCGAATACCGGGGGTTTTTCTTTATCGGCATGATCACCCGAAATGAGCGCAACGCCATCATCCAGCACGGCACCATGTCCTTGATCCGCCGATTTGCTTTAGAAGAAGTGGGACGATGGAGCGAGTGGTGCATCACAGAGGATGCTGAACTGGGATTAAAAATATTTGAGCACGGATATGAAGCCATATATATCCCCAAAAGCTACGGCAAGGGATTGATGCCGGACACCTTTGTGGATTATAAAAAACAACGATTCCGCTGGGCCTATGGCGCCATGCAGATTCTGCGCCGACATAAAGGAAAGCTGATGGGATGGCAGAAAAGCCGGTTGACCCTCGGCCAGCGATATCATTTTTGGGCCGGCTGGCTCCCATGGATAGCGGATTCATTTAATTTGGTGTTTAATTTGGGCGCAGTGATCTGGTCTTTGCTGATGATTGTTGCGCCGAAAAAATTTGATCCGCCGCTGATTATTTTTTCCATTTTCCCGTTGGCCCTGTTTTGTTTTAAAGTGGCCAAACTCATTTATATCTATCGGGGAGCCCATATTGTGGCAAGCCTCGGCCAGACATTCGCCGCGGCCATTGCAGGCCTGTCCCTGTCCAATACCATCGCCAGAGCCATTGTGTCAGGCCTTATCACATCCGGCAAACCGTTTTACAGAACTCCCAAAATGGCGGATGCGCATCCATTTTTAAAGGCCATTGCCGCTTCCCGGGAAGAAACCTTGTTTATGATTTTGTTGTGGCTGCTGGCTGCCTGTGTGGTCATGACCCAAACAACATCCTCACCGGATTTGACCATCTGGATCATTGTGTTGCTCATGCAATCCCTGCCGTATTTTGCCTGTTTCTTTGTGTCTTTGGTGAGCGCTTTTCCCGGGCCCGCGGCCAAACAACATCCCATGACAGAGGTGGCCCCATCATGAGAGTCGCCCTGATCGCTCCCCCTTACCCTCTAGAAGAATTTCCATCCCCGCCCCTGGGTGTATGCTACGTGGCCGGGGCCTGCGAATCAGCAGGCGCCCAGGTCCGGATTTTCGATTATATCGTCAGCCAATATGATCCAAAAAAATTAAAAAACCAACTGGATGAATTCCAGCCCGACGTGGTGGGCGCCACTTCCGTAACATTGAACTTTCCCGCAGCCGCCGCGATCATCAAAACCGTCAAACAATTGCGGCCGTCCGCGGTCACCATGATGGGCGGCCCCCATGTTTCTTTTTCTGCAGAATTATCCCTTCGGAATTATCCGGAAATTGATGTGATTTTCCTTGGCGAAGCAGAACGCGCCCTTCAAAAATGGCTGCCGGTATACAACGACCGATCCGTCTGGCATACCATCAAAGGGATTGCGTATATGAGCGGCCGCGAATTCATTTCCACGGGGCCCGGAGAGTTTATTGAAGATTTAAACACCCTACCGATGCCGTCACGGCGCCTGCTGCCCATTGCCAAATACCAGGCTCTGGGGTTTCCCATCAGCATCATCACCAGCCGGGGATGCCCCAATAAATGTATCTTCTGCCTGGGAAGGAAAATGGTGGGATTCAAATCCAGATATCGAGATCCCAAGCTGGTGGCCGATGAGATCGAATCCATTTTGGCCATGGGGTTCAACCGAATCAACATCGCCGATGATTTGTTTACCGCCAACAAAAAAAGAGTTGAAGTGTTCTGCGAAGAAATTTTACGCCGAGGCATCCGGTTTGCCTGGAGCGCATTTGCCCGTGTGGATACGGTCCATGAAGAAACGCTGCGCCTCATGCATCAGGCCGGATGCGACGCGGTCAGCTTCGGTATTGAAACCGGCAACCCCGAATTGCTCAAAACCATTCGCAAAAACATTACCCTGGATCAGGCAAGGCATGCCGTGGCCCTATGCAAAAAAGCGGGGATTCAAGCCCATGCCTCCTTTATGATCGGACTGCCCGGCGAATCTCACCAGACCATGAATGATACGCTGGAATTTGCCAAATCGCTTCAGATCGAACACGGCTATCACATGCTGGCTCCTTTTCCAGGCACCACTGTCAGAGAACACGCAGCAGACTATGATATTGAAATATTAACCGACGACTGGGAAAAATATGATGCCAACAGGGCCATTGTCCGCACATCCCATCTATCTGCCGAGGAAATGGATGAATTTGTCGCCGCTGCCTACCGTCCGATCTTTGAGGAATGGGAGGCCATGAAAAAACGACATGCCATGGGGCTGTCCCAGGGCGTGGAATGGCTGCGGGTGGAAGGCGATAAACGATTGCAGCTGATGTTTAAAATCCTTTCCGAAGATTTGGTTGAAAAACAAGGCGCGGTTCCCAATACCGGCTTTGAATCCTCCCTGGAAGAATTATCCCGACGGATCGCTTTGGAAACAGGGTTTGAACTGTCTTTTGTCAAACGTTATGTGATGGATTGTGTCACCAAAAAACATTTGACCTGTGCGGAAAACAATGGTTTGGCCGTCTGGCAATGGTCCTGTTGCCTTTAGAGGCTGTTATGATCCATATTTCAGACCGCGCTCAGAAACAAATTCACCATCGGAAAATCGACGTTTTTACATATGAATATGACGCCACCGCAGTAATAGTGGAAGGCCGGCTCACGGACACCCGATTTCGAAAGACATTTTATTTAAGCGGCGAGTCCCGTCCGCCCGGCATTGTCCATGATCTAATCATCCGCATGGTCGTCCGGGGGCCGGATCTGGTGATTGAAGATATTGATGTGGACATGGCCCAGGTCCCCAGGGAAGTATGCCGGGAAACGCTGCGTTCCCTTGAACGCGTCAAAGGGATGAAAATTAAAGCCGGTTTTACGGAAAAGGTAAAAGCAACCGTGGGCGGGGTCAAGGGATGCACCCATCTGGTGGCCTTGCTGTTATCCATGGCTCCGGCAGCCGTTCAAGGCGCGTGGGCGGCCGTAGCCCAGCACCCCATTGATGCCACTCAATTTTCCGATAAGGCCATTGAAATTTTAGAAAACACCTGCTGGATTTGGCGCTCTGACGGCGAATTAATGAAAGAAATCCGTCAAAAATTATCGCAAAAACAGCAACATTATCCTCTGAAATCAACATAATATTTTTGATAGAGCCATGCGGTCTCAGGCGTCTTCCACAGACGACGCATCAGATATACCAGGACATGCTGAAACACCCATAGGGTATTCCAAAATCCCATACGCTCCCACCGACGCGTGGCGGCCAATGCGCTCCCGAACAAATACACGCACCGTCCCAGCCGCCGAAGCCGGATGGAAAATTCCACATCCTCCATTAAGGCAATCCCCGGAAACAAATCCGCCTGGACCACCGGCGCCCTCCGGAAAAACTGAACCTGATCACCGAAACTTAAACCCAAAAATGCCGCCCGGGCATCATTGGCAAGCTCAATGAGACGAAAACGAAAATCCGGCGAATCAAAGCGGCAGCCAATGGCCCCGCCGATAACCGTCGGTTGACAATTCACTACCCGCATCATCCGATCAATTTCAAAGCCCGGAAGCCGGACATCCGCATGCACGATGGCCACCACATCCCCGGTGGCCGCATGGATTCCCGCCTTGATCTGGCCGCCTCGCCCCCCGCCGTTTTCTATGGGTTTATCATGAATTATCACATGCGTTTCTGCCTGCCGGGCCAGGACCCGGGTACGATCCGTTGAGCCCCCATCCACCACGATGATTTCTTTCACATAATGATTTCCGGATAGGGATTGGATGCAAGCAAGGATATTTTTTTCTTCATTTAAGGTAGGAATCACAATGGACACAGATCGACAGGGATTGGGTGGATTTTTCAGACAGCGCTCATGCCCGAATAAAAAGGTTTGACGGGCAAACAAGAACAAAAAGGGGATTCGGACTATCACCTGGGCCCAAAACGGCAGTCCTTGGCCGATGGACTTTAGGTTATGGATAAATGCATTTTTCATCAGTCTGATGTATTCATGTGTATTTTTGCATCAGTTGACCGATAACACATAATCTTCATGAATTCAATGCATTATTGGCCAGTTTGCGCATGAATCAGACGATTTGTCCCGGTCTTATAGATTTTTGCTATTCAACCATCAAAATCTATTTAAATTATCAATTTGATTAATTGTAATAATCAATTTTATATATATTTTTTATGTTAATTCCTAAAATAAGGAGGTAAATACCATGAGTGAAAATTACCTCGCCATGTGGAAAGACCTCGGGCTGAATCTAAACGCCCACGACATGTTGCTCGATGTCCGGATGCACTATGGCGGTTCCCAACTGGAAGCTTCCCTGGATCATTGAAACATCCGGCGCAGTGATCATGGGCGAAGAATCCTGTGTGGGAGAACGGGGAACCAGAAACCTGGTGAATGCATCTGGGAACACGGTGGATGAACTCATGGACGCTATTGTGAATCGGTATTTTGATATTGATTGCACCATATTTACACCCAATCCCGATAGAATGGGGCATATAGTTGAAATGGTCCAATCCTATAATACAAAAGGCGTCATTCACTATGGACTTCAATTTTGTCAGCCGTATGCCATTGAATCAAGCCTTGTGGGAAAACAGCTTCAGGCAAAAAATATTCCGGTTCTGCGCGTGGAGACCGACTACAGTCAGACTGACGTTGCCCAGCTCAAAACCCGCATGGAAGCATTTATTGAGAT